>OIXL01000488.1_pt1 | contig 19837 bp, 16 predicted proteins | sample 1587761 | NCBI WGS metagenome assembly OIXL01 (sample SAMN03283246) | human gut metagenome | biome: human-associated habitat; material: feces | host: Homo sapiens | place: Peru | collected 2012 | reverse complement strand
ATTGCCGCTGATTCCCTTGAAAACTGTGGTTCTAAAAAAGTTTATTCGTTCGGTCCTTTGATTCACAATAGGATTGCCCTTGAAAATCTTGCCAAAAATGGTCTTTCTGTTTTGGAGGAAAAGCAGATTCCGTTTACGGAGAAGGGAAGCCTTGTTATAATCCGGGCGCACGGTGTTCCTCCTGTTGTCTTGAAAAAACTTTCGGATTCCGGTTGTCATATTTTAAATGCGACCTGCCCAAGGGTTCTTGCAAGCCAGAAGAATGCTGAAAAATATGCAAAACTTGGTTATACAGTAATTCTTGCCGGAGATTCCAATCATGGAGAAGTTGCCGGAATTTCTGGCTATGCCGGGGAAAATTTTGTCCTTGTGCAGAATAAGGATGAGGCGGAAAAACTTCCGCCTTTTTCCGACGGGCAGAATGCGGTGCTTTTGTGCCAGACAACTTTCAGCAAGGAAGAATTTTCCCAGATTGTGGAAAGGCTTTCAAAAAAAATAAAAAATCTTAAGGTTCTGAATACCATTTGTTCCGCGACAAAAGAGCGTCAGGATGCCCTGAAAAGGCTTTGCCCTAAAGTAGAGGGAATTCTTGTTGTGGGTGGAAAAAATTCCGCGAACACAAGAAGGCTTCTTCAGATTGCGGAAGAAAATTGTCCTAAGGCGGCTCTGATTGAAACTGCGGATGAAATCCCGGAGGAGTTTTTTGCGCTGGAGTCTGTGGGCATAACTGCCGGCGCGAGCACGCCTAATTCTGTGATTGAAAAAGTTGTCGCCGCGCTGGAAAATTAGCGGAGCGTTGTTCTCCAGTTAAAACATTTGTTGAAAGATAGTTCTTATTGATATATAATTGAGTCTATGACACGATGTTTTGCTATGTTAAAGCCCGGCGTGCTTAATCGCCGTATTGTTGGTCAAGTTATTAGCCGCCTTGAAAGCAAAGGGTTAAAGCTTGCTGGTCTGAAAATGATGCAGATTTCCGAGGAACTTGCTCATAAGCATTATGCCGAACACAAGGAAAAGCCTTTTTTTAATGATTTGTGCAGTTATATAACTTCCGCTCCTGTTGTGGCGATGGTATGGCAGGGCGATGACTGTGTTTCCCTTGTAAGAAAAGTTGTAGGAGCTACAAAACCGTCGGAAGCGGCGCCCGGTACAATCCGCGGAGATTTCTGCGCTCATACGAATTTCAATGTGATTCACGCTTCTGATTCTGATGAAAGCGCCGCGCGCGAAATAGGGCTTTTCTTTGATGAAAGCGAAATTTTTGACTGGAAAGACAGTCTTTCTGAATGGATATAATCTGCGGCTTTACCGCTAAAAAAATAATCGGAAAAATAAAATTAAGAAGGTTTTTAGTATGCAATCAAAATCGATAGGTGTTCTTGGCGGCGGTGCATGGGGAACAGGTCTTGCTCAGGCTTTGGCTAATGGCGGACATAAAGTTCAGATGTGGGCGCTGGAACCTGAAGTAAAAGATTCTGTAAATAACGAGCATGAAAATAAAAGGTATTTGCCGGGATATAAACTTTCTGAAAACCTTACGGTTTCCAATGATATTATTGAAGTCGCGACTGACAAGGATTTTTTGATTGTCGCGTCACCTTCTTTGTATCTTGCAGGCACAATCCGGAAAATCACAAGCGTCCCGAATGTTGCGGATGGAACTACGATTTTTGCGGCTCTTACAAAGGGTTTTGTTCCCGGTCGCGACGGTCCTAAGCTTGTTCTTGAGACAATAGAAAATACTCTTCCGGGAATTTACAAGGGAAACACCGTTTATGTCGCAGGACCTTCTCATGCGGAGGAAGTTGCTTCCGGTAAAATAACAGGTCTTGTGGCTGCTTCTGAAAATCCTAAAAATTCTATAAAAGTCCGGGAGCTTCTTAGGGTTCCGGGAATTTTGTGCTATTCAAGTTTTGATGTGATTGGAGTTCAGATTTGTTCTGCGGCCAAAAACGTAGTCGCGGTTGTTTATGGCGCGCTTGATGCTGTGGCTCAGCATTCGCAGATTTTTGGAGATAACACGGAGTCTTTGCTTCTTGCTGCCGGTCTGAATGAAATTCAGACGCTTGGAATGGCGATGGGCGCAACTCATGCGGAAACTTTTACTTCTATTGCCGGCGTAGGAGACCTTGATGTAACCTGCAAAAGTAAATACGGAAGAAACAGGCGCTTTGGCCAGGATCTTATAAATACTGATATGCTTTCTAAATTTTCAAATCTGGATGATTTGATTGAAAATATCGCAAAAATCGGGTATTTGCCGGAAGGCGCAGTTGCCTGTAAATACATACATGAGATTTCGCAGAGCAAGGGCTTGAAGCTTACAATCTGCAATGGACTTTATAGAATTTTGAACAAGGAAATCAGACCGCTGGAATTTCTTGATGAACTTTTAAATTTTGGAAAAACCATAAATGCTTGAAAAAATAACAGATACTTTCAGTAGCATTGTCCGCACTATAAGCGGAAAATCTACGATTACAGAAAAAAATATTGAAGATTCCGTTGAGCAGATTAAAATGGCTTTGCTTGAAGCTGACGTTAATCTGAGGGTTGTCCGACGTTTTGTAAATTCAACGATAGAAGAGGCGAAGGGCGAAAAAGTCTTGAAAGCCGTTGACCCGGGCCAGCAGTTTGTAAAAATAATTTACGACAAGATTGTTGCGATGCTTGGCGACGAGGAAAAGACTGAGCTTTCACTTCGCGGACCGGATGTTACAACCGTTATACTTATGCTCGGACTTCAGGGTGCGGGAAAGACCACCGCATCTCATAAACTTGCCTTGAAACTGAAAAAGCAGGGACGCCGTCCTTTGCTCGCTGCCTGCGATTTAGTCCGGCCTGCGGCGGTGGAACAGCTTTCTGTGCTTGGTGAAAAAATCGGTGTTCCTGTTTATAAGGAAAATTCAAAGGATGCCGTAAAAAATGCCGAAGACGCGCTGAAGTATGCGAAGAAAAATCAGTATGACACATTGATTATTGATACGGCCGGTCGGCTTCAGATTGACGCGGATATGATGGACGAGCTTGCCAGAATAAAAAGGGCGGTTTCTCCTGATGAAGTTCTTCTGGTTGCGGATGCCATGACAGGTCAGAATGCTGTTGATATAGCAAAAACTTTTGACGAGCAGCTTGGTCTTACCGGTGTAATCCTTACAAAGTTTGATTCCGATGCGCGCGGCGGCGCGGCGCTTTCTTTAAAGACAATAACCGGAAAACCGATTTTATTTATCGGTACCGGCGAAAAGAGTGAAGACTTTGAAACTTTCCATCCGGAGCGTATTGCAAGCCGTATTCTTGGAATGGGCGATGTGGTTTCTCTTGTGGAAAAAGCCCAGGAGACTGTTGATGCGCAAGAGGCTGAACGGCTTCAAAAGCGCATGATGAAAAACGAATTTACCCTTGATGACATGCTTTCGCAGTTTCAGCAGGTAAAAAAAATGGGCTCTATGCAGTCTTTGCTTGATATGATTCCAGGAATGGCAAACCAGAATGTTGATTTGAGCGGAATGAAAAGACAGGAAGCTATTATTCAGTCAATGACAAAAAAAGAGCGCGCGAATCATCTGATAATTGGGCCTGGACGCAGAAAAAGAATTGCGGCCGGTTCTGGCACAAGTGTCGCAGAAGTGAACAAGCTTCTGAAGCAGTTTGAAAAAACAAAACTAACGATGAAAAAACTTACGCGCAACAAGGGAATGCAGAGCCGCATGATGAGTCAGCTTGGAATGAGTCCTGATTCTCTTTCTGGAATGGATATGTCTAAGCTGCAGGATTTGGCAAAAAGGTTTGGAAGATAATTGCCTGGAGCAAGGGTTGATATGCCAACCCTTGTAAATCCTGCGAAAGTTTTTTTGAAAGTATTTGAAAGTAAAAGAACTTAAGTATCCGCAGCCTAATTTACTATTATTACGGAAGTTGTCCTTCCGTCTGCGGTGTATGCGCGCCTTGGGTTTGTCTTGTCTACAATCGCGTTCATTCCAAGGTAATAATTGTAGTAGTATTCTCCTGCCGGAAGGGGAATGTTGAGCTCATAAAATCCGGGACTTGTTTCTTTGAGCTCGTAAATCCAGCTGTCCCAGTTTGTAAATGTTCCGCTAAGCCGTATGGTTTGTCCCGGCTTTCCGTTGTATACGAATTTTGTTCCGCTTTCCTTCGTGGTGTTTGTTATTTCTGGTTTTGTTTCATTTATTTCTATTTTTGAGATTGTAACGCCGCTTTCATTATCGTAATAACAGTTGCTGTTGTTCGGGTCAAAAGTCCATAAGCCGTCAACAATCAGTCTGTAAGAGATTTCCTTTAAAAAATCAGGCCGTTCCAGAATAAAAAACATAAGGGAATTTGTAACGTTTCCTTCTGTTTTTGTGAAGCATAAAAGGATGTATTGTCTGGTAATCTTCAAAATCGAAGGCAATTCCCACGAATCTTGGTCCTGTTTTTTGAGTAAATACAATATGGTTTTCCATTATGACCGGTTCTTTTGGAAAATCCAGTCTGGCAACGATATTGTTGTATTCATATAAATCTTTTTCCGGCAAAACGGGATTTTCTTCTGCATAGGCAAAAGTAGAAATCAGCATAATGCCTGTTGTAATCAGCGCAAAAAATCTTTTCATACTTGAAATATCGGAGAAAAAATCATTCTGTTTAAGCGAAAAATCTTATTTTATGATAAAATATTCTATAAAGTGGGATTATTACAATTCCGTTAATAAAAATAAGTGGGTTTCCATTTTTTATTTTGCACTGTTATAAAATGTGCCAATGGAGTAAAATTATAAAGATATGCCTGGTTTAAGTCAGCTAAAAAAATTCAATGCAGATATTCTTTCTCTTGGTAATGAACCGGCATTGCGTGCTTCCCGCGGTGAAAAACCTGTAGTTGTTCCTGTTCCAAAAGATTTAAAAGACATTAACGATTCTGACGATTTTTTGATGGGAATGCCGGAACCTGTTGAAAATACTGAGTCCGCGAAAAAATCTGAGAGTATGCCTGAAGATTTTTCAGACATCATGGGAACTGAATCTTCTTCGGCGGAACAAAAATCTTCTGAACCCGCCGATGCTCCGCAGATAAATCTTTCTGTGCCGGATATTTCTTCAATAATCTCCGGGGATAACGGAATATCCGAGCCCGATCTTTCAATGTTCGACGAGCCGGTTCAGCAGGCGCCGCATCAGGATGAAAAAGAACCTGAGCCTGAAAAAGAGCCGGAAATCGCAGACTTAAGCCTTGAAGACCTTTTAAGCGGCGAAGGTTTTGACGGAACAACAGGAGAAGAGAATTTTTCTGGTTCCAGTTCAAATAATTCCGGTGATGATATTGAAAACCTTCAGGATGCCGAGGCGGTGCCTGATGCGGAAGAAATTTCAGAGCCGGAGCCGCTCTTTGATTCGGATTTTAACGGTTCTTTTAATTCACCAACGGTAAAGGCCGCGGCGGAAAAATCTGTCGATGAGCTTATTGCGGAGGCTACAGGGAAAGCGGCTTCAGGCCAAAAAGATGAAAATCCTCCTGCTGATGCGCCATCTGATGATATTGAAAATAAAATTCCTCCTGCAGGCGCGGGCGAGGCTCAAAAAACTGATGCTCCGGAAGAACTGGATGTCGAGGAAAATTTTAAGAATTCAGATTTTCAGGATATAGATGGACTTGATTTGGATTCCCTTGATTTTAGCGGTGATTCTGAAAATATCGGTGATTCTGAAACTGAAAAGACTTCTGAGCCTGATTCGGAAACTGAGGCGGCGGAAAAATCCGCTGATAAGGATGACGTTGCTTCGCAGACAGAAACTGAACCTGAGTTTAACGCCGGGTCTTCTGACAGCGTTGAGCCGGAAAATAATCCTGAAACTGACAAAAATAATTCTGAAACTGACAAAAATAATTCTGAAATTGACAAAAATAATTCTGAGACTGACAAAATTGCTGAATCGGAAAAACTTGCGGACAGTTTCGGCTCTGATTTTGATTTTTCTTTTCCGGAAGGAGATGACGGAATTTCGATTGGGGACGAAAATTCTGATGGCGATTTTAATTTTGATGGAAACGCAATTGATATGGGCGAGGGGCTTCCTGATTCAATTACAGAAAATGATTCCGCGCCAAAAGCAGAGAAAAAAGAGAATCCTGAGCAAAGCGATTCTTTTGAAGCCGAGGATTTTCCTTCTGATTTTAATTTTGACCTGAATGACACGGATTCTGATACAGAAAATTCCGGCGACGGATTTCAGGAAAGCGCGCCGACAGAAAAATTTGACACTTCCGAAATGGACGGTCTTGATTTTGGAATTCCGGATACTGATAGCGCCCTTGAAAAAGGAAATTTCGAGCTTGGAAATTCAAATGATTTTTCCGCGGAAACCGGCGATTTTGAGATTCCGGGATTTTCAGACGTTCAGACTGTAGAAGTAAACAAGAACGGAAAGTTTAAGGTTGCAGATGCTGAAAAACCTGAGGAAAAAACAGATGGCGAGCTTCCTCCGAACTCATTGTCTGATGACCAGTATAAAAAATTCCTGAAAAACCTTTCATCGTATCCGCTGAATGTACGCATGGCGGTTGAAGAGCTTATTGTAAAAAATGAATTTACAGACGAAGCGGAATTTGAAATTATACAGAAAGTTCTGAAAAAAGTTTCCGCACGCCAGCTTGCTTCTGATCTTGAAAAAATGCTTGATATTGCAATTCCTGTTCCCCGTGATTTTGAGCGAAGAACGGCGGAGGAATATGAGGCGTACAAAGCGTCTTTTCAATATCAGCTTAGCAACAAGATTATTCCAGGCGCAATCATATCTTTCGCCGCCCTGATTGTATGTTTCTTTATGTTCCAGTTTGCGAAGTATTTTATTTATCGTCCTGTGCGCGCCTCATCTTTGTACAGCCAGGGATACAAGCTTCTTGAATCTGAAAATTTTCCGCAGTCTGAAACCAAATTTTCCGAGGCGACAAAATATCAGCTTATAAAAAAATGGTTCTTCAAATACGCGCATGGCTATAGGGAACACAAGCAGTTTATCCGCGCGGAACAGATGTACAGGAATATACTTTACTGCTTTGATTTTGATAAGACTGCTGGACTTGAATTCGCGGAGATGGAATATAAGGACCTTGCAAATTACGAAAAGGCTGAGCAGATTCTTCTGAGGGATGTTCTTGACCATCATATAAACGATGCCGACGGAATTTTAATGCTTGGCGATAACTATCTTGAATGGGCGGAAGAAAAAAATCCTGAGAAGTATGATGAGGCTCTAAAAAGATATGCGGAACTTGTGCAGCTTTACGGACCGACCGACAAATATATGGCAAGAATGCTGCGTTATTACATCCGCACGGATAATTTAAAGGATGTATTAAATCTTAAGGAAAGGTTTTATCCGCGTCCAAAATCTCTTGAAGGCTCTGACTGGACAGAGCTCAGCGGTTACTGTCTGGATAAACTTTATGGAAATCTTGCTCCGTCTGACGAATATCTCCGCACAAAAATTGAAGATGTAAAGAAAATGCTCGTGCGCGCGGTTCAGTCTGACGGTTCAAATCCTGTTGCCTATTACAATCTTGGGCGTTATTACATAAACACGAATAATTCTGAGAACGCAGAAAAAACTTTGCTCCGGTCAATTTCTTTTTTTGAAAAGGCTGATGTTGTAAAGAAAAAGGACTGCTACAGGAATATTGATTCATACCGTCTTTTGGGTGAAATTTATATGAATGATAAAGAGTACCTGAAAGCGATGGAGTCTTTTACGGATGGAATCACGCTTTTTACCAACGCAAATGTTTCCAGCGGGCTTGAAGGAAACAGAAATGTTGGAAATCTTTATGCCGATATGGGCGATATTGAATATTTTATTTCCGGAAATTATGACAATGCGCTGCAGAATTATCAGGATGCGGTGAATGCTGACTATGACAATGGAAAAATCCGCTATAAAATCGGTTATATTCAGTATTCAAAGAAAAACTATTCGGAGGCAGTCGGCTCATTTATGAAAACCGCCGAGGATTATGCTGATGACCAGAGCCTTTTGCTTGCGATGGGAAACACTCTTTCTTTGCGCAATGACAACTTTGCGGCGGAAGGATATTACGAGCGTATTCTTGACCAGATTGACAGCTACCGTGAGCAGCACGGAGTTATTTTTCCTCAGGCACGGAAGGACGAAAATGAGCTTGTTGAAACGTACCTTAAGGCTTCCAACAACCTTGGCGTTACTTTGTACAGGCTTGCAAAAAGAACCGGAAGCAGCTCAATGAACGCAAAATCCATGGTAAAGCTTCAGGAGTCAATGCGAGCCTGGGATGCGCTTACAAGAAACCAGAAGACAATGGTCCGGCTTGGCGGAAGCAATCTTGCCGAACAGAATCTGAAATATGTGACAAATCCAATGCCTGATTATGAGCCTGCGATTTATACAGAATTGCCGCGTACATTGACCGCAGAAAAAGGATTGAGCCAATGACAGACAACGATTTTCAGAAAGGAATTTTAGTAAAACAGTATAGAATCAGTATTTTTAAGGAAGTCTTTAGAAAATCGATTCACCTGTGCAGCGCGTTTGTTCCGACTTTGCTGAGCGTTGCGTACAAGCCGGTGCTATTTCTTTTGCTTGCCGCGCTGGTTCTTTATTCTTTTACGGAATTTATAAGGTTAAAAGGAATAAATGTTCCGGTTGTCTCAAAAATAACATCGATTGCCGCCAGAAAAAGGGATGAAAACAAATTTGTTCTTGGACCGGTGACTCTTGTCGCGGGGATTATTTCCGCCGCTCTATTGTGGAATCCGGAGTCTGCGCGGATTGGAATATATGCGCTTGCGTTTGGAGATGGACTCGCGAGCCTTGTAGGAAAACTTTTGGGCAGGATTCATATTCCGTTTACAAACGGCAAGACTGCCGCTGGAAGCCTCGCCTGTTTTTATGCGGTTTTTCTGTCGTCTTATTGTGTGGGCCGCAATGCTGCTGTTTCTTTTGCGCTTGCGTTTGTCGCAATGGTTGTAGAAATAATTCCGATGACCGACCTGGATAATATTGTAATACCGGTTGTTATCGGCGGACTTGCGCAGTATCTTCTTTTTTAGTCAGCCAATTTCGTCTAATAGCCGGATAAGTTTTATCCGCGCCGTTCAGTTCCATAGGTACTGGCTGTGAAGGGCTTTCAAATATGTGTAAGTTCCGGCGTAAAGCGGAACGGCGCCCAGGACAGTGGTAAGAATGCTGAAAGACTGAATCAGAATAAAATATCCTGCTATTAAAAAAATAAAGCCTGCAAGAAGCTTCGCGTCGCTGTGGTTAAGAACCTTTTTTATGATTTGGGAAATTATTGCGACAATAAACACAATCATAAGCATAAAGTAAATCATTTTTCCAAAGCCGATTCTTAGCGTTCCGATTGGAAGCACAAGATTTGTGTTTACCGGAACAAGTTTTGCAATGAAAAGGGAAAAAACCGCGATTCCAATCAATGTCTGTTCAGTGTATTGCCGGCTTTCCGAGCTGCTGAAAATTACAGAGAACAGCAGGCTCAGAGGAGCGACGGTTCTTCCGAATATCAGTGAGTTTGTCACAAAAATCTGAAGCCGGTTTGAATTTTCCCAAAGATTGAATATTGGCGTGATAAGCCTGTGGTGTTCCATTAAGACAGAAAAAAGGAACATCACAAAATAAATGATTTCCGAAGACTGGGTTTTTTCAAATTCAACATTTATAAAGACAAGAAAAGAAAAAGCATATATTAATAGAAGAAAAATGCTTATGATGATTGCGTATATATTGCATTCTGTAAGAAAAAATCCCTTTGGGTAAGAGGATGGGATGTTCTTCGGCAAAGAAATTTCTGCGGTAAAAAGCCTGATTCCAAAAAAAATTCCGTAGCCGACAAGAATAAGCAGGGAAATGAACATCAGGGAACTAAAAATTATATTTCGTGTTTTTATTTTCATCTGAAAAAATATTAACCTTTAAGCAAATATTAGTAAAGACTTAGTTTTAATTACCGAAAATCAATATGTAGAGAATCCCGGAAAAGTTTTGTCCGGGAATTCCTTTTGAACAGATTTTCTTGGGGGAACTATGAAAAAGTTGATGGTTTGTGGGATGCTTGGAATTTTTGCGGCATTTGCATCTTTTGCCGGCGATTCTGCGGTTCTTGTTGACAATGGTTTTTCTGCTGATGGAAATTATTATATTTTTGGACAATACGGAAAAATTGACAAAAAATTTCAAGGCTGGGCAGAAATTTATACAGTCGATGTGCTGAAAAATGATTATGTTGACAATGAAGTTTACAGAGTAAAACCTTCTGCCGTTACTTTTGACAAGACAGGAAAGGAAGTGTATGAATCCCTTGCCGGAAAAAATTATCTTTCGATAAAAAAATACAATTGCGCCCAGAATTCTCCTGAGCAGATTTTGTACATCCGCGAAGAAGAGAAAAAAGCCGGTACGGACGAAATCGAGTTCAAGGATTTTATCAGTTCTGTAAGCGATGACCAGGCGTATTATAAGGTTGTCCTTGTTCCGACGGTTTCTGGCGAAGGAATAAATGTAAAGTCATCTTTTTATATAGACATTGAAAAACTTGATTCAAAAGGAGCTGTTCTTGCCAGCCAGAAAATTGGAAATCCTGGAATAACAAGAAAAGGCGTAAAAAATTATAAGATTGAGCGCATTGTATGCGATAAAACCGGAAAAAAACTTGTCTTTATTGTGGAAAAGACAATGGAAGATAAAACAGGAATAAACATAAGATATATGATTGAAACTGCAAGGCTGAACGATGACTTCTTTACTAACCTTGCGGAGCCTGAGGAAGCGGAAGAGGATTTTGATTCAGGCGAGGACGCTTCTGATTTCGGATATGAAAATTCTGATTCATCAGAAACGGCGTATGATTTTGTTGACGCAAAATAATCTTTATAAAAGCGAATGAAATAAGCCGCTTTTTAATGATATTTTTGTCATATTTTACCTCCGTCCATCGGTTTCGTTGATTCCGGTGGATTTTTTTTTCAAAAAAAATGATATTCATTTCCGAAAAGATATTTTTTTTTGCGATAAATGTTATGAAAAGGATTTTGTTCTTCGGAATTCTTTTCTGGAGGTTTTATGTTCAAATTCGTAAAAAAAATTCCTGTGTCTGTCCGGGTTTTTCTTAAGGCTGTTTTTATTTCAATGATTGTGCTGGCATCTTGCGGTCCTGTTTCATGCAGGGCTACGGAAGAAGGAATTATTCTTGTAAGCGACAGTTATTCATGTCCAAAAATTGAGGATTTTTATGTTACCGGCGAAAAATCTGCGCGTATTGTTTTTGACCAGAAGGTTGAATTCAAGGCTTTTAGCCTGAATCCTGATGTTTCCGTAGAAAAAATGAATATTGAATGTGCAGAAGATGGAGGAAGCCTTTGTTTTGTTGACGTTGTTTTTTCTGACAATCTGAGTATCGGCGAAAAATATAATTTTTACGGTGAGGTTTCTGACAAAATCGGAAATTCCCTGACTTTCAGCCTGCCTTTGCTGGGATTTAACGGAAGAATACCTGATATTGAGATTACGGAGGTTCATCCGAAGTATTCAGGCGGAACTAAAGCGTCTGTGAAATATTTTAAATGTGAATACGTTGAGCTCAGGGTTTTGAGCGATGGAAATCTTGCCGGTCTGGAACTTTACAGCGCAAATGACGGTGAGTCAAAGAAATTTGTATTTCCTGCCCTGGAGGTTTTTCGTGGAGAAATAATAATCGTTCATCTAAGAAAAAAAGAAGACACTGCGGTTAATGAGCTTGGCGCGGATATCACGCTGTCTAAAACAAAGTATTCCAGTGACAAGGCAAGGGATTTGTGGGCAGAAAATGAAAACGCGCGGCTCGGCGATGAGATGGATGTTATTTTGCTGCGGAATTCGGCGGACGACATGGTTGTCGACTGTGTTTGCTATGCTGATGAATCTGCTTCTGAGTGGAAGTCAGAAGAAATGAAGAATGCTGCGAAAATTGCGGCGAAATCAGGAAACTGGAATGATTCTGACATCGCTGGCGCGGTAAGGTTTACAAAAATGACCGCGACAAAATCGCTTGAGCGCATTGCGGAAGAAAGCGCGGCTGAAAGCTGGCGGCTGTCCGGAACAAGCGGCGAAACTCCAGGCGAAATTGCGTATTGAAAAAAAATTGCGTCTGACCTGCTATCCGGATTGTGTCTAGGAAACATTCGATTTTGAACAAAACCTTCATTTTTTTCGTTTTTGGGTAAGTTTTTGTTAAAAAAAATTGACAATCACAATTTTTCCTTTATACTTACATAAAAATATCCGAATGGAGAGGTCAGATGAATAAAAAACTGATTTTTATATTGTTTTTTGTTGTTTTTGGTATTGCCGCTTTTTCCCAGAATGCTGAAAAAATTTCAGAGGTTTTGTCTTGTGATGAAGTTTCAAAAGGACAGGCTTCCTATTTTGTGTGCGTGTGGCAAAATCTTGAAAATGAAAATGTTGATGATGACAGGGCTTTTTCCATTTTAAGCGAACAGAGTCTTTTTGACACCGGGGAAGATGCGGCTCAAAAAATCAGTCTTTCTAAATCTTGCTATTTGATTGCCCGTACCGCGAATATGAAGGGCGGAATTCTTTATTCAATCTTTAAGTCTGAACGTTATGCCTTCAGGGAATGTAAGGCGCTGGGAATTATACCTGCGTATGCCGATCCGAATCAGAAAGTTTCAGGAACTGAATTTCTTGCGATATTAAATGAATTTGAAAAAAAAGGAAGATAAATGAAAAATATTGTTTTTGATGTTTTAAGAAAAATCCGCCTGAACTCTGTTTTTTGTATGATTGTCTCTTCTGCGTTCTTCTTTTCGCCTGCTGTTTTTGCAATTGATTTTGGCGGTATAATTTCAAATGATTCTTCTTTGCAGAGTTACGGTAAAGATGAGCTGAAGCTTGACCAGAAGAATTCCGCTTCGTTCTGGTTAAGGACACCTTTTGATAAAACCGGAGAAAATTATTTTGCCGGCGAGTTGATTTATAATTTTGAAGCCGATACTCAAAACGAAGAATATACGAATGCGCTGGATTTCAACCTGCTGGAACTGGCTTTTGCTAAAAAGTTCGATTCTTTAAAATGTACCATGAATATCGGCCGTTTTTATTTTTCGGATTTTACAGGAAATATTTTAAGCCAGAATTCTGACGGCGTAAAAATCGGGCTTAAAACAAGTCTGTTTGAGCTTTATGCCTATGGAGCGTACACAGGTTTGCTGAATTCCCTGAACACTGAAATTATCACAACGTCGTCTGAAACTTTTGTGAGCGCCGCAGGCAGCAGGGGAGATGCTCCTCTTATTGAGAATCCTTCTCTTTCTTATTCTGCGGACAAGGACAGAATTTATGATTTCGCTCAAAAATATGCGCTTTCAGGCTTGTCTTTCAAAATGCCTTATCTTTTTAAAAACCAGACTGCCGGACTTGAATTTCTTGGAGCATTCAGGCTTCAGGACGAAAGTTATGTCAGAATGTACGCTACATTCATGATGGAAGGTCCTGTGTGGAAATCGCTTTATTACAATGTATCTTCCACATTGGGATTTGTTGAATACGATGGGGAAAAGGATATTTCCAACCTTTCAAAAGCGCGCTTTGATTATTTTGTTAAAAACTGGTCGTTCGGACTTAATGCTGTATATGCGTCGGGAAAACAGGGAAATCTTTCAGCATTTACAGGTTTTACAAAGGAATCATCAACATATTCCCTTCAGAATTTCTTGTATTCCGGAATCTTAAAATCAGGGGTTGCGGTATCGTTCAAGCCGCTGGAGAATATGCTTCTGTCTGCTGAATCAGATGTTGTGTTCAATGCTGCCGCCGGTGAAAAGAATGATGGGATAGAATATTATGGTATTCAATATTCAGTTGGAATGGCTTATCAGATAAAAAGCGATTTTCATTTAGGTCTGGTCGGTTGCCAGTTTATTGATAAGGATAATTCAGACAGCGTTAAAAAAACTTGTCTTGGCTTGCGGGCTGTGTTTGCGTTTTAGCGGTGTTGTTTGAAACCGTTTTTATTTTTTGGAGGTTTTGTATGAAAAAGCTCATTAATTTTTGTTTTATGATTTTTGCTTCCGCTTCGTTCTTGTTTGCCGCTGATTTTTCGGCGCAGGTCGTTTCTGTTTCTGGAAAAGCGGAATTTTGGTCAGGAAGGGAATGGAAACCTCTTGCCGCTGGCGCTTCGCTTAAGAATGGTGATTCTGTCCAGACTGGATTTAAAAGCTCTCTTGTCCTGAAAATCAAGGATTCAACAGTCAATGTTGCTCCTCTTACAAGGATGACTGTTGAGCAACTTGCGGAAAATCCTGAAAAAGACAGCGTAAAGCTTTTTGTGAATGCTGGTGGAGTTTCATCAAGCGTTAAAAAAACTTCTGGAAAAAAAGTCGGATTTACAGTTCGTACTCCGGTTGCTACCGCTTCTGTGCGCGGAACAGAATTTTCCGTAGACAACACATTTAATTCATCAAGAATAAATACCATGAACGGTTCTGTTGCTGTATGGAATATACCTGGCGACGCTTCTGGCGGCGACTACGAGTCTTTTGAAAATGCTCCGCAGGGCGCTGTGTTTGTTGCCGAAGGGCAGGGAACTGCTGTTTCATCTGGTGGAAACATCATGTCTCAAAGAAATCTCGCGGCAGCTGACTTTTCTGTTGGCGGCGGAACATCGACACTTTCTGAGACTATGCGTCAGGACAACGATTTATCTTCCGGCTCTATGAGTTCTTCTCTTGTTGTAAATGGTTCTGGAAATCCTTTTACAAATCTGAAGGTTAATGTAGTTACAAAATAGTTTGTCAGGAAGTTTATGAAAAAAAATATAAGTTCAAAATTTTTGCCTTCGGCATTGGTTCTGCTTACTTTTGCAATTGTTTCTCTATTAACTTTTGCCGGGGCTTTTGAAAAATTTGAACATAAATTCTATGATATTTTACTTGGACTGAAAAAAGCTCCTCCTGAAAGAGAAGAGGTTCTTCTTGTAGATATTGACGACATTGCCCTTGAACAGATGGGAACATGGCCATGGTCGCGTGATAAAATTGCGGATTCCCTGATTTTTATGCGCGAACTTGGCGCAAAAACAGCAGTATTCGATGTGGAGTATCTTTCGCCTTCTGAAAAATCTGTTGATTATTCTGTTTATGACTCCATCCTTGAAAATCCGGAGCAAAATGCTCAAGAGATTGAAAAGCTTTTTGTAGATAACGATGCGTATTTTTCCAGGGCGATTCAGTTTTTTGGAAATACATGGCTTACGATAAATTCTGCAAATCTTGCGATTGAATACGATGAGTCTGAGCTTGACTACGTAAAAAAACGTTTTCTTTATCAGGTTGAGGATTCTAAGAATTTTCTTGAAAAAGAAAATTGTGTCCGCACATATTCTGACTTTTCTCCTGCGCTGAATATGTTTATAATGCGTGCGTCTGGCGCTGGTTTTACAAATGTCCGTATTGATTCGGACGGAGTCCGCCGCCGCATTCCGCTTTTTATAAAATATGATGACGGAGTTCTTGCCCAGCTTTCGGTTGCTCCTGTCTTAAAGATTCTGAAACCTGAAAAAATAAGGATTTTAAGAAATTCCGTTGTATTTGAAAATTGTGACCCGTCTGCATTTGGTGAAAACGAGATGAATCCCCGGACAATAAAAATTCCGGTGGATGAAAATGGCGCGATGCTTATAAATTGGCTTAAAAAACCTTTTGCGGCTACAAAAATTATCCAGAATTCAAATGGGGATCTGGAAGAGATTATGGACGATGAAAACACTTCGTTCAGACATTGCTCTGTTTTCAATCTATGGTATCTATCGCAGATTGAAAAGAACTTCCATTCCTATCTGGAATATTTTTATCATTTTGTAAAAAATGAATTTAATCCCGGAAATCCTGATTCCGCGGCCTTTGAACTTAATTCTCTTTTAAAGGAAGCAAACGATATTGCGGAATTTAAGGAATATATACTTGGCTGCATGGATGGTTTTGACACGGATGGAAATGCCGTTCAGGGCGGTGTAAGCGATGAGACTTTTGACGAGTACTTTGAGCTGCGGCGGAAATATTTTGAAAATCTCGCTTATTTTGAAAAAAGCAGGAACTTTGAGGAAATGGTTCGTGCTTATCCGGAAATTTATTCCGAGGCAGAACAGTTCCTTGATGATTTAAGCGTCTTTCTTCCTTATTATGAGGAAATGAGAGAACTCTTTGCCGGAAAGTTCTGCATAATCGGTAACACTGGCAGCGGAACGACAGATTTGGGCTCTACTCCATTCCAGAATTCTTATCCTAATGTGGGAACGCACGCAAATGTTTACAACACGATTATGACGCAGGAATTCGTAACGCCTGTAAACTGGTTTGTTTCGGCATTCTTTGCGGCAGTCCTTTCATTCATTGCGTTTGGTTTTCATTCAAAGCGTAAGGTTCTGGTTCAAAGTTTGTTTGGCGTAGGAGTTCTTGTGATTGTTGTTTCAATTCCTGTTCTTCTGATGCGCCTTTTCCGGGTTTACGTGCCGATTGCTTCTCCTGTTTTGATTTCTGTGATTTCCTTCTTCCTGGTCACTTTTTTCCGTTTCCGTTCATCAGAAAAAGACAGAAGATTTATTACCGACGCGTTCAGCCAGTGTCTTTCAAAAGATGTTGTTCAGGAAATTATAAAAGATCCTTCTAAGCTTGTTCTTGGCGGAAAAAATTACAATATGACGGCGATTTTTACGGACATTCAGAAGTTTTCAGGATTTTCTGAGCTTTTGAGCGCCGATGAGCTTGTTGCGCTGCTAAATTACTATCTGACAAGAATGAGTGAGATAATAATTGCAGAGCATGGAACTGTTGATAAATACGAAGGTGATGCCATTGTCGCTTTTACCGGCGCGCCTGTTCCTATGAAAGACCATGCGGAACGCGCTTGCACGGCGGCTTTAAAGATGAAAAAGGCGGAGCAGTCCATAAACAGGGAAATCCTGGAAATCGCTTTGCTGGATGAAAAACCGCAGGAAATTCCTGAGAATCTTTATTCTGCATTTAAAATAATGGTTAAAAATAATCGTACGATTTTTACACGTATCGGTCTGAATTCCGGGGATATTGTTGCCGGGTTTATGGGTAGCGACAACAAGAAAAATTATACTGTAATGGGAAACGACGTAAATCTTGCGAGCCGCCTGGAAGGTGTGAACAAGCAGTATTCTACCGGCGGAATTTTGTTGAGCGAGGCTACCCGGAAAATGCTCGGCGAACAGTTTGTTGTAAGAAGTCTTGACCGGGTTCAGGTTGTTAATGTAAAAACTCCAATACGACTTTATGAGCTTCTTGCATTTAAGTCCGATGCGGATGAAAAATTCCTTTCATACGTAAAACTTTGGGAACAGACGATGAAGATTTTTGAAAGCGGAAATTATTCATCTGCGCTGAATATGTTCAAAAAACTTTTATCGGTTCGCCCTGATGATAAAACTTGCGCATATTACATTTTGCTTCTGGAAAAATTCTTTGTGCAGGGAAAATATCCTACGCTGCAGGATGATTTTGGCGTTGCCTTTAATGCGGAAAATCCTTCTGATATGGACGAGTCATGGATTGGAACCGAAAAAGAAATTAAGGGAACGTTCACTCTTCTTCAAAAATAGAAAAAAAATAGAAAAGGACATATAAAAATTCTTATAGGATTTTTTCTATCTCTTTCAGGCTGGAAAGAATTTTCCAGCTTATCTTTTTTAACTTTTCGTCCGGCTGAATTTTGTCAGGAATCATTATTGTTCTGATTTTTGCGTTTACAGCGCTGTTTACGCCGTTAGGACTGTCTTCGATTGCTACTGCGTTTTCTGGTGCGGTTTCTATTGATTCAAGAGCCTTAAGGTAAATTTCAGGATTCGGTTTTGAATGTTCAACCATGTCTCCGGTTGTTATTGTCTTGAAATAGTCAAAAAGTCCGGCGGCTTTTAATTGTTTTTTCACCACGGCATTTCTTGTGGATGAGGCAAGCGCGACTGTGTATTTTTGGGTTAAATATTCCAGCGATTCTTTTGCTCCCGGCATCAAAGGAATTCCGTCGGCTTCGGAAATGCTGGTAAAAAGTTCGGATGTGCGGTCGATGAATTTTTCGCTTGGGAAATTTTTTCCGTAAAGAGTTCGTAAAATTGCGTAAGTGTCATTTCTGTTCGCACCCATGCATTGCGCATTTGCCGCGGCAATATCTTTTATTCCGAATTCTTCCGCGGCAAGTTCCCATGTCCTCCAGCTTATTGTTTCCGTGTCTAAAAGAACGCCGTCCATATCAAAAATTACAGCTTTTATTTGTGCAGTTTCCATATTTCTATTATAGTGTTTATCGTAAAGGAATAGAATATGGATAATCAGAAAAAAGAAGAAGAATTTTTAAAGATTGAAGAACTGATTTCAATTTTTGAAAAAAATAATCCGGTTTCAGCGGACAGGAAATTCGATCTAGATGCAGTGAAAAAAACTTACTATGAAATGCTTGATAAAGTTCTTACTAATGCAGATGAGGAAGAGGACCTGAAAAAATGGATGGATGAGCACGATTTCTGGAAGTCCCCGGCAAGCACAAGATTCCATGGAAACTGGGAAAGCGGTCTTTGTGTTCATTCCCTTATGGTTACGGTTCAGGCGCTGCGTTTTGCACGTACATTTCTTGAAAATTTTTACAGCACTCCGCTCGGCCTTGCCGGAAAATTTGAAGTTTCCGCAGAAGATATTGTAGTTGCCTGCATTGCCCATGATTTCTGCAAGGCTGGAAGTTATACTACTGAATACAGAAATACAAAGGACTTTATGGGAAACTGGATAAAAAAGTCATTTTATAAAACCCGGGAAGATTCCAGAAATTTAGGGCACGGTAATGAGTCTGTTCTGGATTTACTTGAATGTATGCCTTCGTTTGTAAAACGGCGTACTGTTTTGGAGGCAATCAGCCGGCACATGGGTTTTAGCGATGTTACAGACACGGAAAAAATGAATTTTTCGAATTTTCTGCAGAATCCTCTGGTAGTCCTTGTTCAGGTTGCTGATCAGACCGCTTCCGCATGGTGGGATTGTTAGAACTTTTATATTTCGTTAAAATACTTGAAAAGATTTTATATTTTCTTAAGGATAAAAAAATGCCAACTGACCTGAAAAAAATGCGCAATATCGGAATTATGGCACATATTGATGCTGGAAAAACCACAACAACTGAACGGATTTTGTTTTATACCGGTAAAATTCATAAAATCGGCGAAATAGATGACGGTCAGGCTACTATGGACTGGATGCAGCAGGAACAGGAACGCGGAATTACAATTTGCTCGGCTGCGACAACAACTTTTTGGAATAAATATCAGATTAATATTATAGACACACCTGGACACGTGGATTTTACTGCGGAAGTGGAGCGTTCCCTTAGGGTTCTGGATGGCGCTGTCGCGGTTATATGCGCGGTTGACGGTGTTCAGCCTCAGACTGAAACTGTATGGAAACAGGCTGATTCGTTCAGCGTTCCAAGGCTTGTCTACATGAACAAGATGGACAGAATCGGCGCGGATTACTTTGGTTCTATTGAAGATGTTCAGAATAAATTCGGTGTTGAATGTGTAGCCCTCCAGATTCCGATCGGCCAGGGACAGGATTTTGAAGGCATTATAGACCTTTTGAAGATGAAGGAACTGCGTTTTGAGGGCGATGAGGGTGAGATTGTTACAGAAAGCGATATTTCTGCCGAAAGACTTGATGAGGCGAAAAAATGGCGTGGAAAACTTATTGACCAGGTCGCTTCGACAGACGATGCTCTTGCGGAA
>OIXL01000486.1_pt1 | contig 19855 bp, 18 predicted proteins | sample 1587761 | NCBI WGS metagenome assembly OIXL01 (sample SAMN03283246) | human gut metagenome | biome: human-associated habitat; material: feces | host: Homo sapiens | place: Peru | collected 2012 | reverse complement strand
CTGCTGCAGACGAATCGCTTCCACGCAGTTGTACATCAGCATCGCGATGGTCATCGGCCCTACGCCTCCCGGAACCGGAGTCACGGCGCCTGCGGTCTCCATAATGTCTTCTGTGTTGACATCGCCGCAGAGCTTTCCGTTCTCGTCCCGGTTGATGCCGCAGTCGATCACGACGGCACCTTTTCTGACATACTCATGGTTGAAAAATCTGGGTTTTCCGATTGCGGTAATCAGGATATCGGCTCTCTGGCAGACCTCCTTCAGATCCTTCGTATGGGAATGTGCAAGTGTTACCGTTGCATTCTCCCGAAGCATCAGCATGCCCATCGGCTTCCCGACGATATTGCTGCGTCCGACGATAACACATTCTTTTCCGTCACAGTCGATTCCCTCGCGATGGAGAAGCTGAATGATGCCGGCCGGTGTGCAGGAAACAAAGCCCGGAAGCCCGATGGAGAGCGCTCCGACGCTTTCCGGATGAAAGCCGTCCACATCCTTCTTCGGATCAATTCTCCGGATCACCCGGTCCTCATCCATATGCGAGGGGAGCGGGAGCTGAACCAGAATGCCGTTGACGGAAGGATCCGCATTCAGCTCATCCACCTTTGCAAGGAGCTCCTCTTCGGATGCCGTTTCCGGCAGCAGGATTTCTTTGTTGATGATGCCGCATTCCTCGCAGGCACGAATCTTATTGCGCACATAAACCTTACTCGCAGGATTCTCACCGACCAGAACCACCGCAAGGGTTACGGAAATTCCCTGGTTTCCAAGAGCTGCAACCTTCTCCTTCAGCTCCGCCCGTACGTTTGCCGCAATTTCCTTCCCGTCTATGATCTTTGCTGACATCTCATCCTCCTGTTGTTTTCTGAAGCTCTCACATGCCGTTATCGCTGCAGTATTCTTCAAACTGCGCCGGCGTCATCAGAATGGCCCGGGACTTAGTCCCCTCGGAATCTCCGACAACACCTGCCTCACAGAGCTGATCCATGATCCGTGCAGCCCGGTTGAAGCCGATCCGGTACCGCCTCTGCAAAAGGCCTATGGATGCGTTGTTCTTCTCAATAATAAACTGACCCGCGGAAGAAAACAGTTCGTCCACATCCGACTCATGCGAAGCTGCTTCGTCTGCACCGGTGACTCCGGCAGCGCCCACGCCGCCTCCGGATTCGATCGCATCAATTTCTCTCTGATGACGCTTTGTTTCTTCCTCAGACACCGGATCGTTGACCGCAAGGAAATTGACAACATCGGTTACCTCGTCATCGGATACAAAGCAGCCCTGAACACGATTGGGCTTCGGCAGTCCCTGCGGGAAAAAGAGCATGTCACCCTTTCCGAGAAGCTTCTCCGCTCCGTTCATATCCAGAATGGTTCTGGAATCCACGCCGGATGACACACGGAAGGCAATACGGCTTGGCATATTCGCCTTAATCAGACCGGTGATGACATCTACCGACGGCCGCTGCGTTGCAATAATCAGATGAATTCCTGCCGCTCTTGCAAGCTGCGCAAGCCGGCAGATCGCAGTTTCCACGTCGTTCTTCGCAACCATCATAAGATCGGCAAGCTCGTCCACAACAATCACGATCTGCGGCATAAAGTGCATCACAGCTTCCTTTTCCGAGCCCCCGGCCTTCTGATGCTGCAGAACAAGAGCGTTGTATCCCTTGATGTCACGAACCCTAGCATCCGCAAAAGCACGATACCTTGCTTCCATCTCCGCAACGCCCCAGTTGAGAGCCGCTGCCGCCTTCTGCGGATTGGTCACCACCGGAATCAGAAGATGAGGAATGCTGTTATAGACAGAAAGCTCCACCACCTTCGGGTCAATCATGATGAGTTTGACCTCGTCCGGCTTGGCATGAAACAGAATGCTCATGATGATGGTATTGATGCAGACCGACTTACCGGAGCCTGTGGCGCCGGCAATCAGAACATGCGGCATCTTTGCGATGTCTCCGTAGACAGGCTTTCCGGCAATGTCCTTACCGACGGCAAATGCAAGCCTTGACTTCTGACTGCGGAACTCCTCCGTGTCCACGATATCCCTTAGCGCAACCGGCTGCGCTTCCTTATTCGGAACCTCAATACCGATTGCCGATTTCCCCGGAATCGGAGCTTCAATACGAATATCCGTTGCAGCAAGTGCCAGCTTGATGTCATCGGCAAGAGAAACGATCTTACTGACCTTGACGCCCATCTCCGGAAGCATCTCATACCGGGTGACCGAAGGGCCCTGGGAAATGTCTGTGATGGTGACGTTCACGCCGAAATTGCGAAGCGTTGTCTGGAGCGTCTGTGCTGTGCTGCGAAGCTCATCATCGGAATCAGCCCTGGAGCCGGCTCCTGGACGAAGCAACGAAACCGGCGGAAACTGATATTCTCTTTTCTTTGCGGGCTCTTCCGTCTGTTCTTTTGTCTGTTCTTCCGTCCGTTCTTCCGGCTCATCCTCCTGCGCTGCGTTCAGTTCAGAGGTTGTGTTCTCGCGCTCGGTATGAACCGGCACATCCTGCATGGGCGGCTGAGTCGGTGCCTGCGCCGGCTCAGGATCGGATACAGGCTCGTTATCTTCGTGATCCGTTTCCGGTGCTCCCGCTGCTTCCGGCGTTTCCTCCTCCGGCTCATTCCGAACCACGCGGATCTCCGGAACCTCTTCATATCGGAAGAAATCAGCGTTCTCCGAATGATTCGAATCGAAAGCATCGGATTCTGAAATCCCAGAATCCGGGCCTTCTGCATCCGCTTCCCCGGAAATCGGAACATCCGCCTCTGCGGCAGACCCATGGGAAGCCTCCTCATCCGGATCCTCACCGTCCCGGTAGATAGTTGCGCGAAGGACCTCTCCTCCCGCAGCTGTATTCTGCGCATAAGGACTGCGCGGAAGCTCATGAACAGGGAGCTCTCCTTCTTCCGAAAACGACTCTTCCCGGGACAAAATTTCCTCATCCCAGTAATCCTCCGGCCGGATCTCGTGAAGCTCCTCCGAATCACGCCTTGCCCGAATCTCTTCCTTTCGTTTTTCTTCTTCCAGAAGTGCAGGATCCCGGATTTCCTCTTCGGAAGGCGAAGAAATCGTCTCTTCTTCCGAAGAAGCGGAAGGAATGCCAGCTGCAGGTGCTTCCTGATGGATGTCCTGTCCGGATTTTTGCTCCGGAATATCCGGCACCACGTCCTGCATGCCGACATCATTCATTTCTTTCCGGGTCGCAGTGTCCCCGGCCGCATGCCCGTCCATTCCGGAAAACGCTTCATCTTCCGACAGATCGGTGTTCCACATGTTCTGCGGCGCTTTCCGTCTTCGTTCCTCATCCTGAAGACGCTTTCGCTCTCTGCGCTCCCGCTGAAGGTCCTGATACCTTGCGCGGCTCTCATCATAGTGAGAACGCGGAGCTTCCTCATAGGAATCCTCTTCCAGATAGTCGTCCTCTTCGAACTCTTCCGGATGCTCCTCGCGGTACCGCTCTTCCTCTTCCATTCGCTCCAGACGGTGAAGGCGCGCATCCATTGCCTTGTCCCTGGCAAGCTCCAGAATGGATCTCTGCGCAAGAACATAGACACATCCCACTGCTCCCACCAGAAGGACCAGAATGGTTCCAAAGGTCTTCAGAAGCCGGTACAGAACAAAGGCAATGGCAACGCCCTTCTTCAATGGTTCCGCCGATGATTCCGCCTCCCGATCGTCCCTCCAGACATCTCGAATAGATTCCTGCCGGATCATATCCGGTCACAGCAGAAAGATCGGTTCCGATCAGTTCGGAAAGAACACCGATGATCAGGAAAAGGCCCAGAATTGCCAGAATCTTTGCCGCAATCTTGGAATCCCGCTGACTCATCAGCACATAATAAAGATACAGGCCAAACCCCAAAACCGGAAGAACATAGGCCATCACTCCGGTCAGGCCAAACATCAGTCCGGAGAAAAAGCTCCCTACGATTCCAAGATTCATGAAATTGCACAGGAAAAGAAAAATCATCAGCGCAAAAAGCGCGATCAAGGTAACATCGCGCTGCACGACAGAAGGCTGATTTCTGCGTCCGGAATTTCTTCCCGTCCCGGAGCCGTTTCTTTTCTTCGAAGCAGATGAGGAATGTGCGGAAGAGCTTCGGGAAGATGCCGCGCTCCTCGCAGAAGATGAGCTTCCTCTCCTTGTCGGATTTCCGGTACCTCTGGCGGTTCCTGCACGTCCCGCTGATGAAGAACGGCTCCCGCCTCGGGATGCTGTTCTGGATGAAGTTGTTCTCTTTCCGGTATTTGCTGCCATGAATGAATTCTATGCTTCTTCTAAAATCAATCCTGCAGATGCGCCAAGGATCTCAGAGGTCAAAATCGTCTTCCTCTGAGATCCGCACATCAAAATCATCTTCTCTTGCATTTTTCAGATCTTCCGGGTCCGGAAAATCCATGGTATCTGCAAGCTTATCCCAATCTCCCTCTTCCACGTTCTGAATCGGGAATTCCAGCTCCTGCCTCCGGCCCTGCACAGGGTCCGGAAGCGGATTGTCAATTTTATGATTTTCAGTCATCGCTGTCCTGGTTCTCCCAGTTGTGATATACATTCTGAACATCATCGCTCTCGTCAAGCTTGCTCAGAATGATATTCAGCCCCTTGATCGCATCGGCATCGGTCACCGTCACATAATTCTGCGGAATCATCGAGATTTCAGCCGAAACCGTAGGAATCCCTGCTTCCGTAACTGCCTTCGAAACCGCATCAAAATCCTCCGGAGCGGTCAGGATCACCAGAGAATCCTCATCCTCCTGAATGTCCTCTGCACCTGCATCCAGAACAATCATCATCAGATCGTCCGCAGATCCGTCATACTCCTCACGGTCTACTACAATCTGTCCCTTCTGATCAAACATAAAGGAGACACTGCCCTTGGTTCCCATGGAACCATTTCCCTTGGAGAAAGCAGCACGTACATCCGAAGCGGTACGATTTACGTTGTCGGTCAGAGTCTCTACGATAATCGCAACTCCGCCGGGGCCATAGCCCTCATAGGTGTTCTGCTGATAATTGACGTTGTCGACATCGCCGGCAGCCTTCTTGATTCCGCGCTCAATGGTGTCATTCGGCATGTTGGCTGCCTTTGCCTTTGCAACGACCTGTGCAAGCTTAAAGTTGTTGGCCGGATCCGGGCCGCCTTCCTTTACGGCAACGGCGATCTCACGGCCGATGATGGTAAATACCTTACCCTTAGCCGCATCGTTTGCTTCCTTCTTATGCTTGATGTTTGCGAATTTAGAATGTCCTGACATGATTTTTCTCCTTCAAATATGTAAAATGTATTCCTTCTGAAAACTAATTCTGACCCTTTGCAGACGGAGGCAGTCTGGTCAAAGCAACCCTCTGCACCTGCCGGTCCGCAACCGACAGAACGTGAAAACGGAACCCTCCGTAATCCGTTGTGAAATGCTCATTGGCATCGGGAACCTTATCCATTTCTTCCATCAGAAAACCATTCACGGTTTCATAATGGTCATCCTCGAATTCAATGCCGAAGCGTTTCGTCAGATCCTCCAGAGGCGTTCTTCCATCGATGATAAATTCATTCTTGTTCCCGGTCGGCGTGATATGATTCTCATCCACGTCATACTCATCCATGATGTTGCCGACAATCTCTTCGAGTATGTCCTCCATGGCAATAAGGCCTGCCGTCTGGCCATACTCGTCGATGACAATAACCATCTGGGTCTTCCTGCTCTGCATCTGGCGGAACAGGTCATCGATGTCCTTGGTTTCCGGAACAAAATCCGCTTCCCGGATCAGACCCTCGCAGGAAGCAAGCGGCTTGTCCTCTTCCTCCTGATGTTCTTCCCGGAAACGTACCGCATCCCGAAAATGCACGATACCCAGAATGTCATCGATGTTCTCATGATAGACCGGAAACCGGGAATTATGCTGCCTCAGCATAAACGCCAGCGCATCCGAAAGCTTCATGGAATCCTCAAGAATGATCATGTCATTCCGGTGCGTCATAATATCGGCGGCTTCCTTGTCCGAGAATTCGAAGATATTCGTAATCATCTCCGCCTCAGACTGATCGATCACGCCCTGCTCATGGCCTTCATTCAGCATCGAGCGGATCTCTTCCTCCGTCACATCTCCCTGAACCGGCGTTTTCCGAATGCCGAACAGAAACAAAATTCCCCTTGCCGTTCCGCTGACGATTCTTGTCAAAGGAAGAACAGCGATCATCAGCACATGAAATACGCCGCCGCATCGAAGAACCCATCTCTCCGGATGCGCACCTCCAAGGCGCTTGGGGATCTGGACGCCAAAGACAAGAAGAACATAGAGCACGATCAGCCAGGAAAGAATCAGAGAAAGCGCGTAAGCCCAGCCTTCCTGAAGCCCGGAAGGAAAGAACTGCTCCATGCGGACCAGCAAAAATCTGGAAACCGCAATTCCATAGACCGCACCGACAACCATGTTGACACAGGCCGTCACCAGCTGAATGGTATCCGCATAATCCGCCTGATTCCTCATCACGGAAGAGAAAATTTTCTGCCTCCTCGCACGAAGCTTCTGCTCACGTTCTCTGGACGCACCCTGTTCAGAGCCTTCCTCGTTCTCATCCTCCTCCGCCTGCGGACGGAGCATGCGGACAGCAGTGCCAAAACCATATACAATTGCATCAAGAATCAGCAAAACAGCCAGAATCAGAATCAGACTGACAGCCGACAGATCATCCATAAAAAAGCCTTCACCTCCCGAAGTCTCACACGATAAACAGCAACGCCCTGTATGAAAGCGTACTGCTAAACCAAAATTTTAGCATAAAATACCATCGCTTAGCAAATCTCCTCTTCATATTACATCTCTCCCAGCTTCCGAATGAGATCGGTTGCCATAATGGACCTTCTGCTTCTCTCTTTGGCGAGTGCATCTGCCGCAGCACCATGAATGTATACCGCAGCCGTTGCCGCAGCAAAGCCTTTCATTCCAAGGCCAAGACAGGCCGCCGCAATTCCCGTAAGGACATCTCCGGAGCCAGCCGTGGCAAGGCCATCGTTTCCCGAGGTATTCAGATACCGTTCCGTATGTCCAAACGAAGCCACGAGGGTTCTTGCATCTTTGCCTGCAATGGTGCAGTGGAACCGGTCTGCAAATTCCGGAAGCCACGCAAAGCGATTGGCAAGAACCTCCGAAACCGTCTTATGAAAAAGCGCCGCGCATTCTGCAGGATGCGGCGTCAGAATCACAGGAATCCTGGAGCCTGCAGACAAAAGCTCCCCGTATAGACCATCTCCCTCTGCCAGGAGCCGTATGGCATCCGCATCGATGACAAGTCCCCGCGGCAAAGCGTCTGCATGCTTCAAAACAAAGGCAAGAAGCTGTCTGCATCCCTCTGATCTTCCAAGACCAGGTCCTATGACTGCAGCATCTGCCCATGACAGACAGGCCAAAAGCTCCTGTTCCACGGATAAATCCAGCTCCGCGAAGGCATTCCCGGAAGAAGTCCGTTCCCGGCCTGCATTTCCGGATGGATCCTTCCTCAGAGAGGAATAGGTACTGCACATGGCTTCCGGAATCGTCTCCTGCAAAATCACGCGGTTGTCCTCATGCGTAAATACACGCACCATTCCGGCACCCATCCGGAGAGCCGCCTGCGCACTCATCGTGCAGGCACCGGAGACGCCGCGGGAGCCGGCAATGACAAGTATTTTCCCAAAGGTTCCCTTGTTGCCGTCCGCTCTTCTCTTCGGAAGCAGAGACATCGGAGCTTCCTTCCGGTAAGTAAAAATCTCCGGTACCCCGGTTTCCGCAAAAGCCCGCTTTGTAATTCCGATCTCCTCCCGAATCAGCCTTCCGCACAGATCACTGCCGGGAAAAAGGAAATGTCCTCTCTTATAAAAGGAAAACGTAACCGTCACATCTGCCTGTATCGCAGCTCCGAGACACTCTCCCGTCGTCGCAGAAACGCCGGACGGGATGTCCACGGAATAGATCCGGGCTCCCCGCTCTCTCAGACAATTGACCATGCGAATGGCTTCCTCTGCTTTGCCGGAAACCGCTCTCGAAAGCCCGGTTCCGAAGATGCCGTCAATGACCGCATTCGGATGCTCATTTCGCGGAAGCCCGAAGAACACCCGGCAGCCGTAAGCCTCCAGAATTCCGCACTGAATGTCCAGGGAGGATTCCCCGGAAAGGTCCGTTTTCTGATCCCGTCCGTCATCCAGGCTGTAAAATGTCACGCCATATCCGGCGTCCAGAAGAATTCTCCCTGCCGCGAGAGCATCTGCACCATTGTTTCCCTTTCCCGCAATGACCAGGATTTCGGTATCGGAAGCATCGGGAAAATCTTCCTGTACGGCCTTTGCGACTGCAAGAGCCGCCCTCTCCATAAGGACAATGGACGGAATTCCGATCTTTTCGCTGGTCGTTCTGTCAGCAGCAGCCATCTCAGCTGCTGTCAGTAAATATTCCATGGATCCTGATTCCTCCTTTTCCTGCCGCCTGTCGAACCAGGCGCCGTTTCGCCCGCCGTTCTCAGATCGAAAAGGGCCTCCCGAAAGGGAGGCCCTGCATCACTTTTATCCCTCGCTGAAAACGACATATCGTTTTCACCTTCAAACCTTTTTCTCCGGCTCATGCCGCTTGATGTTGTAGGAAAGCCGCATCAGAGAATCTGACAGATGGACGTTCTCTACCTGAATGGAGGACGGGACGTGCAAATCGGTGTGAGCAAAGTTCCAAATAGCCCGGATCGGACATTTGCACAGCTTCTCTGCAACCTTGACCGCCTCCTGCTTCGGGATCGTAAGGACCACGATATCAATCTCATTGTCCTTTACAAAGGCCTCCAGCTCATCCATCCCGTGAACCTCAACGCTTCCGATCTTCCTTCCGATCAGCTGCTCATTGCGATCGAACGCTGCCTTGAAATAAAAGCCCCGGTTTCGGTAGTTCATATAGTTCACCAGCGCTGAGCCAAGATTTCCCGCTCCGACCAGCACCATATTGTGCGTCTGGTCCAATCCCAAGATCTTCCCGATCTCCTCGTACAGATACTGCGTATTGTATCCGTAGCCCTGCTGTCCGAACCCGCCGAAATGATTAAAATCCTGCCGGATCTGCGATGCCGTCACATGCATCAGCGTCGACAGCTCCTGTGAGGATATCCGCTCTACTCCCTGTTCCTTTAAATCTCCCAGATAACGATAATAGCGAGGCAAGCGGCCGATCACCGCCTGTGAAATCTCCCTGCTCTCCACTTTACGTTCGTCTCCTTTGATCAAGTCAGCAAAAATACTGCCAACGTATATTATAGAAATTTGTTAAAAAATCGTCAATCATAGTCTTCACCCGCCCCATGGAAACGTCTTATACTGATTTACATGAAAACAAAGCTGACATTATTTCTTACTTTTCTGAAAATCGGAGCCTTCACCTTCGGCGGCGGATATGCCATGCTCGCCCTCCTGGACCGGGAATTTGTCGACAGGAAGCACTGGCTGACCAAGGATGAATTTCTGGACATGACGGCAATAGCAGAATCCACTCCGGGGCCCATGGCCGTCAACAGTGCAACCTTCATCGGTTACCGGATTGCCGGCATCCAGGGCGCGGCCGTATCGACCTTTGCCGTCTGCCTTCCATCCTTTGTCATCATTTATGCGATCTCCCTGTTCTTCGACCGTTTTCTGAGTCTTCGGATCGTCTCTCTGGCTTTTCGCGGGATTCAGGTCTGTGTCGTCTATCTGATCCTTACGGCCGGATTTAAAATGCTGAGGAGCCTGCAGAAATCTCTTTTCAACATGATGATCGTTCTGCTTGTCCTTACAGCTATGATTTTCTGTTCTGTCTCTTCAATATCCTTTTCCTCCGTGTTTTATATCCTGATCTGCGGAATGGCAGGACTTTTTGTGTTTCTTCTGAAAAAGCACGAAACTGACAGGAGCTGAGGCGTTTATGATTTACTGGAAGCTCTTTTACAATTTTCTCCTGATCGGCTGTCTCTCCTTCGGAGGCGGATACGGCATGATTTCTCTGGTCCGTGAAACCGTACTCGAAAATGGCTGGTTGACCGAAACGGAATTTATCAATTTCATTGCCGTCTCGGAATCAACACCGGGACCGCTCGCCGTCAATATGGCAACCTTCATCGGGTCCTCGCAGGGCGGAATTCCAGGCGCCTTCCTTGCAACACTCGGCGTCGTTCTTCCTTCCTTTCTCATCATTTTTCTGATTGCCTCTGTACTGACGAATCTGATGAAATACAAAGGGGTGAACGCCTTTCTGTCCGGCGTCCGCCCCTGCGTGGTTGCCATGATTCTCGCAACCGGAATCACCATGGCACTGTCTTCTCTTTTTTCTTATACCGGTACCGGCACGAAGCCTTCTCCTGACATCAGAGCCATTCTTGTTTTCGCGCTTCTGCTCCTGATTCACCTGGCCTGCAAAAGGCTTCGAAAAGCCGCTCCTTCTCCCATTCTGATGATTGTTCTCTCTGCCCTGCTCGGCATCTTATTCTGGAGATAACCGGCACGCCAATGTCCTTTAAGGTCAATCCTAAAAGTTGCGGGATTTAAAATCTCACCCGAAGGTAATTCCGAAAACGCGATCCCCTCGGCGATGCTGATTTCATCCCTGCCAACAAAAATTCTCTCACAAGGATGATTCTTCTCTGCTGATTGCATCTCTGCCAATAAGAATTCTCTCTCAGGGATGATTCTTCCTCGCTTATTTCATCTCTGCGGATAGGAATTCTCTTCCAAGGATGATTCTTCCTCGCTTATTTCATCTCTGCAGATAAGAATTCTCTCCCCGAGATGATTCTTCCTCACTGATTTCATCCCTGCGGATAAGAATTCTCTTCCGGGGATGATTCTTCCTCGCTGATTTCATCCCTGCGGATAAGAATTCTCTTCCGAGGATGATTCTTCCTTGCTGATTGCATCCCTGCGGATAAAAATTCTCTCCCAAGGATGATTCTACTCCTCCTCTCCGTACTCGTCCTCCCAATCCTCGTAGGCTTCATCCATGTCATCATACATGTCATAATTATCATCCCAATACGAGTCAAAGTCGTCCTTATAGTAATCGTCCTTGTAATCAGAAGAACGACTCTCTGTCTTCTTCCCGGCCTTCTTTTTGGCATTCTGCTTTTGGATGCGCTCCCACTCAGCAGCCTGCCTTCTGGCTTCTTCTTCCTTTGCAGCTTCCTCCTGCTCCCTCTGCTTCCTTGCCTTTTCCTTCTCTCTTTCGAGTCTGTCGAATTCGCGCTGCCATTTCTCCTCTTCTTCGTAATTCTCTTTCCACGTCTGGCCGATGTGCTTCTTCCCGGTATCATTGGCATCAAAATTAGCCCACAGCGAGCTTTGATTCTTCGGTGTCACTTTTTCGGATTTCTTGATCTGCTGATCCGTAGTCAGGCTGCGCGCAGAGGCACTCAGTTCTTCCCTCATCGAAATCCAGAGCTTCCTCTCTTCCTCCGAAAGATCCTCCGGCTCTTCGGCATAACGTATGACAATGAAAGCCTTCATGTACTTTCTGTCAATAAAATTTTTGGTAGGCAGCAAGACAGACAGACTCCCGGAATACTCCCAGTCCTTCAGATTCTGACAGTCCTCCAGATACTGGTACATTCTTACGGAAGCAAGGTGCACGCGATTCTGGCCGTCGCCGCGTTTCATGAAGACAATCACCTGATAGAATTCCTCCGGAATAGAGGATTGTCCGTTCGCATCACGCCCACCGTACGTCTCATGCATCGGCCGGAAGAAGACCTCCGCATCGCTCGTCCAATGCCTCGGAAGCTCCAGACTGTAGTATTCGGTGCTGATCTCTGCCCCGCCGTCACGCGTTTTGTGCAGCCGCTTCAGCTCTTCCATTTCCCACATCAGCTCGTAGCCGCTGATAACAAAAACCACAATCACAAGCATCACGCACACAGGAAGCAGGGGAAATTTTTTATCGTTCGTTGTCTTCGCTCCATTTGGATTCTTTGCTTCGTTCAGCTCTGTTTCGTTCATCTTCGTTTCGTCCGTCTTTGCTGATTTGATCTCTTCAGGCTCTGACTGTTCCAACGCCGCCTCTCCTTCTTGTTAAAGACATTTCATCAAGCCTCATATGCTGCCTGTATTCTGGTGGGACATCGACCTCGCCGTCAAAACCACTATACACACTGATATATCATCTCCTATTCTCTTAAAAGTGCTCCAATCATCGCTCATAACTGATCTCCCATCTGTAATCAGTGGAATCTTGAAAAGTCAGTTGCAATATACTTCTCGAACTGCTTCTTGCAATACTCTTTCTTGATTCCTGTCTTCTTATCTTTCCTATTGCCATTAAACCAAATACTACGCTTTCCGGCATTCTTTCCCGTTTTATTTGTTACGCACTCTGCCAGAAACTCTTCTGACGAAAGAATCCACATCATTTCCAGGCGTTCAGAATAGAACACAAAATAGAAGTTCTTTGTTAAATCATGAGTAATCGCTGAAAACAGCGCTGCATCACCATCAGTAACTTCACTAGATCGAGCCTTAATCTGAACCTCAATAAAGGTTCCGTCCTCTTTCTTGATAACGCAATCAACACCATGATCATCCACAAGCGGCAGATAAACATCTAACCCTTCCATAAGCATCTTGCCGACCAAATTGTATTCCATTCTTTTGCCGAAACCGGCTGAATGTCTGAACGATATCCCCATATCAACACTTCACCTTCAATTCCACTTACCAGCTACGTTCTTCTCGAACTCTTGAATTTCTGCAAACATAATATCCAACTGTCTTGCTATTCCTTCTGCTGTATCATCATCCGTATTCTGGTACTTCGACGATTTAAAATATGCATTCCACCTCATGTGCCGCCAGATTACGGACCTCCTTTTCGACGTTTCGAAGATCCTGCACCAATGTACATATATAACACTGAATTATACACTCCCACCCATACGGTGGCAGTATTCCTGATAACGGAAAAAGAGTCAGGCATGTGCCCGACTCTCATAATCCTGTGAATTCTTTTTAAGAAGTAGATTGAGCCATTTCTGCTCTTTTCTGTCCGGTCCGTTCTTCAGATTCCCTGAATCTGGCAGGAACGCATGGTTTCCAGTGCTGCCTCATGCTTCTCCGGTGTCACACCAGCGCAGCACTTCGGATCCACAGAGATCGTTACCTCCGGCAGCCAGGCCTTCAGAAGCAGTGCGTTGGAGACGACACAGATGTCTGTACAAAGTCCGACGAGTTCAATCTCCAGCTCTTCCTTCTCCGTCATCTCTGCAATCTTGGATACCAGCTCCACAGATCCGAAGGTCGGTTTATCTACGATATGACTCTCCGGAATCAGCTCAGCAATCTCTTTGCAAAGCTGCCATCCATCGGTTCCCTGAATGCAATGCCTTACCGGAAGATACTTCCCCTCCTGCGTTTCCAGATAGTTCTCCGGATGCGTATCTCTGGTCGCGTAGATATTCTCGGCCGGATAGGATTTGATTTTCTCAATAACGTTCGGCACGATTGTCACTGCCTCGCTGGTTCCCAGGGCTCCGTCAATAAAATCATTCTGCATGTCTATAACGATCAAAATCTTACGCATTCGTTCTTCCATTCTCTGCAAGACAACAACACCTTATTTACCGCTTTCTTTCAAAAGCTGCTTCAGCCGGGCGATCTCCTGATCTTTTTCGGAAATCATCTTGTCCTTCTCAGAAATTGCCTTGTCCTTCTCGGACAGGATATTGCCATATTTTTCTTCAAGTCTTTCCGTTGTCTCTTCAACAATACCTTCGCTTAGATTACACATACTCTGTACCTCCTCATCGATCGCACGTGTCATCGGAATGCCATACTGTTCCTCAAGAATTCTCTTTTTCTCATTTGCGCCGAGTACTCTTGATAATAATGCTGACAGCATTCCAATCAGTTTGTCATCCGTCTCATTCCTGTCTGATACCAGATTTATGAATATTGTCGAGAAGAGATCATATCTGCCAAATGATACCTCGGGAATATTCTTCGTCGGATATACAATCTCGGGCTTGATTTGATAATGGACAATCGTGTTCGCAGGCAGCTTCTTTCTGCTTTTCTTCGGCGATGTCATGCAAATCCAAATCGAATAGACTTTTTTTATCTTGTCATATGAATTTGTTGTAAATTCACGATCTAACTGCTCCGATAACAATCTTGCGGGATAAAAGATAGAGCGGCTTACCAAATCATATGGCAGATGTATGGATTTCTGTGCCTCAATATTGATATACAGCTTTTGCGGCTCCCCATCTCTTGTGAGCACTGTAAATACAATATCGAAAGTCACTTCTCCTTCCCCGGGAAGATTGCTTTCCGTATTAAGTCCCTGTACCGCTTCTGTTCGGTTTCTATCATCGGGCCGTATCCTCTGACCCGATATCACAGGTGACCCAATAATAGCATTTTCAGCTTCTTCATAAGAATAATTCTGAAATTCCGGGACAGTCCCGACAAGAATTCTGGACAAAATACACTTCGATGCCAGTATCCGCTTCACGGACGCGTCATACTGAGCTTTCTGATTTGCAGAACTTATCTCTGCAGACAAATACGTTTGTTCCTTCAATTTCTTCCTCCTTGTTTAACCTTGTGATCTATATAAACAGAGAGGCACTCGCCGATCCCTGATTGATTTGCAGGGATCGATCCCTTCGAAGAACTGATATAAAGTTGTACATCTATGGTAACATATTCATGTCTCTTGTATAGTCCACAGGTTGCACTAAAAATCAAGCCGGATTTTTGGTAGAAAATTCCGGCAGAAAAGAGGAAAACATGAGCTATGCAATCGTATTCAGCAGTCAGACCGGAAACACGAAATTACTGGCAGAAGCCTTAAAGAACAGCCTTCCTCAGGAGGAGTGTCTCTATATTGGCACTCCGGATCCGAAAGCGTTAAATGCAGATACTCTTTATGTAGGATTCTGGACCGACAAGGGAAACGCAGATGCTGCATCGCTGAGCTTTCTGAAGCTTTTGCAGGATAAAAAAGTCTTTCTCTTCGGAACGGCAGGCTTTGGCGGCAGCGAGGAGTATTTTCACAGGATTCTGAAAAACGTACAGAAATCTCTGGGACGCAGCAACAAAATCATCGGCACCTTTATGTGTCAGGGTAAGATGCCGATGTCCGTTCGTAACAGATATGAGAGTATGAAAAAGAATCCCATTCACATGCCGAATCTGGATGAAATGATAGAGAATTTTGATAAGGCGCTCTCACACCCGGATGCCGCTGATCTGGATCGACTGGTCGCTGCTGCGAAGCAGTCCTGATGACCGGAATCCCTGCTCTGCTCAGAGCTTTTCATACGCAAGCCTTGGCGTATGATCATGTGTCAGAATCACACCGCAGTATTCAAATCCGTTTCGAAGGAGCTGATGCTGCATGGTGAGATTCTTCTCATGCGTATCCATGCGAAGATGAGAAATCTGTGAGCTGCAGAAAGCAACGGTTTCCTTCATCAGACCATGGACCTTGCCATCACTTGCGACGCGGTGAATAACGCCGTACGGTTCATCGGATTTCCAGGCACCTTCGGAAATCACGTGATAGGTGGGATCCTCTCCGATTTCAAACATGAAGGCGCCATGTACTTCTCCCTGCTCCTCCAGAACATACAGAATTCCTTTTTCGATGTCCTCATGGGTCAGCTCCCTTGGCGGAAACGTTCTTCCCCACTGGTTCGGATTTCCATGCTCCGCCATATAGGCTCTCGCCTTTTCATAAACCACTGCAATCTGCTCCTCATCCTGAAAAACTGCCTTTCGTATCATATCTTTTCCCTTCTGGCGTTCCTGCCTGTCCGAATACTCAGTCTTCTTCCTGCTTTCCGCTGGAGCGCAAGGCCTCAAATCCGTTTCTGACAAGCAGCTCATCGAGATCCGAAAGACTCCCCTGCCGCATATTGAAGCAGGTCATCAGCAGGGCGTCTCTCGGATCTCTTGCGTAAAGCGTGTCCATCCGGTAAAGACGCAGTGCCTTCTGCGTCTCCTGCAGCGTGAATTCCGCTGCATAATAGATTCGCAGGATCACAGCTCTTTAACCGTGATTGAGGAATACATCTCCGGTGATACCCTGAAGGAGGTGCTGGAGATCTGCGGTGTTCTTTCCGAACAGGATGTTCTCTCTTACCTGAATCAGCTTTGCAGCATTCTGATTCAGCTGCAGAGCTCTGCTCCTCCCATCGTACACCGTGACATCAAGCCTTCCAATATCATTCTTACGGAGGACGGACGAATTGTTCTGATCGACTTAAATGCCGCACGGCTCGATGATAAAAACAGAAGCCATGATACGCAGCTCATCGGAACCGCCGGTTTTGCCGCTCCTGAACAGTACGGCTTTGCTGCCTCCTCCCCCCGTGCGGATCTCTACGCGGCAGGCATCCTGATGCGTGTGCTGTTAACCGGAACGGATGCAAATGACGCCATGCTCCTGATTTCCTGCGGAGTATCTCTTCTTTTTGTAGTATTCTGCCTTCTTATTGCATTCTGTCTGCCCTCTGCTTCACGCGGCTCCAGCCAGACTGCAGACAGTACAATCCCGGATTCGTCAGAAACTCTTCCGGAAGCTACCGACCTGAACTGTCCCTGGAGCTTTGAAAACAGCGAAGTCTCTTTGTATCTGCCAAAACTCCACTGCACCATTCATGCCAGTGTTCCGGATGACTCTGCCGATCTGTATTTCACTGCCGATAATCTCAGCTGGGATGACGAGAATTTCACTCGTACAGATTCCCTTCCATCCCTCATCCGGCGCGATGCGTTCACTTCGTACGACACCAGTGTATCCGTTCAGGAGGATGGAACAAGACTCCTCCGGATGGGCAATTTTGTTTTTCCTCTTCCATCTCAGTATATTGATTTTCAAGGTCAGGAGGACACGGAAGAGCTGCTTTCGACTTTCGTAAGTGTGGATGTGCAGAATGATTATTACAGCATTCTCGCATTCTGCCAGAATCCGGGATTCTCCTCCTCATTTCAGAAAAGCAGCTTCCCTTCTCTGACAGATTCCACTCTATCCGGCTGGTATGAGGATCTGATCCTGGGAGACTGCTCTGAGACCGCTGTTGCAGGGCAAACCGCGTACTGCTGCCAGCTTCCGGGAATAGAAAGCAGAGGAAGCGCTCTTCCTCTATTTTCTATTCCTGAGATATTTCCGGATCACCTCCAGAAGCTTTTTCTCATTCAAAGGCTTTGTCAGATGCTCATTCATTCCAGCGATCCTGCTGTTCACGATATCCTCTGCGAAGCAATTGGCGCTCATGGCAAAAATCGGCACCGTTTCCGCATCCTCGCGCTGCATGGCGCGAATCGTACGTGCGGCATCCCATCCGTTCATCTTCGGCATCATGATGTCCATGAAAATCATATCGTAATCCCCGGGAGCAGAGGCTGCAAACTTTGCCGCAGCCTCTTCTCCATCAGACGCTTCGTCTGTCAGAATTCCGTTGCTCTCCAGCATAAACTGCGCAATTTCCATGTTCAGTTCATTATCCTCCACAAGAAGGGCTCTGCGGCCTTCCAGTGAAACGTTCTCCTTCTCTTTGCTCTCCGGACAAAGAGCAAGCGTCTCCTTGTCGCCAATCCGGAACGGAAGCGTAATCCTTACCGTAGTTCCGTTTCCTTTCCGGCTCGTAAGCGCAATGCTTCCGCCAAGCCGCTCCGAAAGCTCTCTGGCAATCGCAAGACCAAGTCCTGATCCCTCATAGCCTGTTCTGCTCGTTTCTTTTTCCTGTGAAAACATCTCGAACGCGTGAGGCAGAAATTCTTCGCTCATTCCGATCCCATTGTCCTCACAGCCAAATTCATAAACGACCTGATTTCCCTTAACCTCCTTCTTCTCACACCAGACACGGACACAGCCGCCCGGCTCCGTGAATTTCACGGCATTGTCTGCAATTGCTGTCAGAAGTCTTGCTGCATAAACAGGATTTCCCAGAAGACAGGTGAACGGAAGATCCGCTCTCTCCCAGTCCACAACATAGGAAATATTCTTCCCGTCCGCCTTGATCTGAGCGTCCCTGTTAACTGTACCGAGGAGCTCTGTGAGATCAAAGGCGGTATCCGGAATTTCCGTTTCTTCGGCTTCCAGCTTACTCATCGCCAGAACATCATCAACCAGAGAAAGAAGGTATCTGGAAGACCGAAGCATCTGATCTCTGCATTTCTGCTGAAGCTCCCTGTCACCCGGATTCTGATTCGCGATTTCAATCATTCCCATAATTCCGTTCAGCGGTGTCCGGAGATCGTGGCTCATATTGCGCAGTGTGCAGGTCTTCAGCGCATTTTCCTTTTTTGCCTCTGAGATCTGATACTGAAGCTCCTGCTCCCTTTTCTTGATGTCGCTGATGCTGCGAATGGCACACAGAACATGCGTCAGTCTCCCGTCTTCATTTCTCTTATTCTCAATGAAACGAAGCTTATGCCAGTCTCCGTTCCCCATCCGGTACTCCATGGCTATGGTTTCATTCTGAGCCATTCGATCCGCCAGGGTAGACAGATCCAGAAACTGGATCAACGCATTCTGATACTCCTTCTCTGCCCTTTGCCCGCATTCGATGTGCATCTCTTCTGTGCAGATCCCGGTTCCATGAAAAGGCCAGCTGCCATCGCTGTTGCGAATTTCTTCATACCTTCCGTCCCGGAGATCAATTCTTACAATACACTGATAAAGCTTCGCGATCGCAGAAATGATTTCGCTGCTGATTCTCGCTTCATCCAGAGCTCTTTCCAGTTCCTCCTGTACCTGCTTCTCCTTATACAGAATGCTGTCAATGTTCCGGAATCCAAGAAGAATCGTAAAATGTGATTCATCCGCATCTTCCATGACCGCATACGCCTCATAAAAGGTGCGTTCCCCCTCTGCGGAAATGCTCTGATAGTGATAGCTGATGCTTTCGTGATCCAGAAGCGCACTTTTCATGTTCCGGCAGAGAAACCAATCCTTAAACTCCTTCTGCTCCTCCGGCAAAATAAATCGTCTCGCATACTGGCTTGTATACTCATCAAAATCCTCGTAGGGATGCCAGGACTCCTTCACCAGCTCCACCGCATTCGTATTTCCTTCCAGGCGAAGAATCTCATATTCACCGGAATTTGCCTCGATCCTGTATAAGGAAACATATTCCGGCAGAAGCTTCTGCAGCACAGCGGCCTCGGCAGAAGCGCTCTCCTTTGGCACTCCTGTTTTCTTCTTCGCATACGGAACGTGATTGTGATCAGACATGAAGTTTCTCCCACAGATGCATTTCCCAGCCATCACTTGCGCTGAAAATTCGACGTAAATATGAAATTCATTATACCGCAATGATCATGGATTCAGCTGATTTTTCCTGCACGGCAGGGTCATTGAAACCTTCCCGATTATCCGTTACAATCAGACATGGCTGCTGCAGACGGACGACATTCCGAAATCGTCTGCAGCTTTTTTGTGAAGACATCACCAGACAGGTAGAAAGCAGATATTCTCATGATTCTTTCGGTACAACATCTTAGCAAATCGTTTCTCGAGGTTCCCGTTCTCTCAGACATTACCTTTCATCTTGAAAAGGGAGATCGTGCCGCCATCGTCGGAATCAATGGCGCAGGGAAGTCCACTCTTCTTAAAATTATGATGGGCGAAATGAAGCCGGACGAGGGCTCTGTTTCCTTTGCCCGCGATACAACAATCGGCTATCTCGCTCAGAACCAGGATCTTGGCTTTGACGGCACCATTTATGAAGAGCTGTTAACGGTAAAAAAGGACATCGTTGATCTGGAAAAGAAGATCGAAATGGATGAAAAGCTCATGGAGCAGCTCACCGGGACGGAGCTGGAGCAGGTTGTCATTGAATACAATGAGCTGCTCACCCGTTTTCAGAA
>OIXL01000484.1_pt1 | contig 19927 bp, 24 predicted proteins | sample 1587761 | NCBI WGS metagenome assembly OIXL01 (sample SAMN03283246) | human gut metagenome | biome: human-associated habitat; material: feces | host: Homo sapiens | place: Peru | collected 2012 | reverse complement strand
ATGAGCGTCAAGACCGTGAACCATCATAGGTCTCTTATGCTCGATACCGAACATAATCATTTTAACCATAAGGTCGCAATCGGTTGAAATCATATCCATAACCTTTTGACCCTTGCCGCCTGCATTTGACTGGTCACGGAAGATATCAGTCTTAGTAAAGCCCGGGCACACAAGACCTACATAGCACTTACCCTTAAACTCAACTCTGAGTGCTTCGGTGAAGCCCTTAAGAGCAGCCTTAGACGAACTGTACATAGAAGTACCTGCCAAGGTCATAAGAGCAGCAGATGAGTCAACGTTAATGATACCCGGATCATCCTGCGTTAAAAGAACAGGTAAAAATGTCTTTACACCGTAAACGCAAGAATAGAAATTGATGTTCATTGCCCTTTCAATTTCTTCATAAGAATATCTGTCAAATCTCTTAAACTTAGGAAGAATACCTGCGTTATTAATGAGAACCGACGGAACAATACCCTCCTCGGCAAGCTCAGCTGCAAAATTTTCCCAAGCCTCTCTTGAAGAAACATCAAAAAGTTTGTATGAAAATTGGTCTTTATACATAGGACCGAGTTCTTCAATAAATTTAAGCATTTTTGCTTCATTTCTTGCAACGCCGACTACACGGCAGTTGTGTTTTTTAATAAGTGTAGCTGCGATTCCTGCGCCCATACCGCCTGATGCGCCTGTAACAATTACAGTCTTGCCGTTGAGCCAATCACCGCAAATAGCTTTAGTAAAATCACTCATAAGTAGTTATCCCCCTTTTAAAATACGTAAGTATTATACAATAGTTTTTCAAACTAATCAATAGCTTTTATTTTATTTTTTTACAATACGGCATAATAGACTAAAGCCTATTGTAAACCCTGTTTAAATTTTTAGTTGACAATAGGGCGTTCAAGTGGCATAATCTTTTAGAAATTTATTTTGAAAGGCAAAAATTATGAGTGAAAAAGCAAAAGAAACAAACACAAAAAACAGAAACAAAATTTTAAGCATTGTATATATCGGCGTATCTGCGGCACTTATTGCAATATGCTCGTGGATTCAAATTCCGCTTACTGTGCCTATCACGCTTCAAACCATGGGTGTATGCTTAGTATCAGGACTGTTAGGGCTTAAAAGAGGCACACTTGCAACGCTTGTTTACATCGTTTTGGGTGCAATCGGCGTTCCCGTTTTTGCAGGATACAGTGCAGGTGTTTCCTGCATTGCCGGAATGACGGGCGGCTATATTGTGGCATATCCGGTTCTTGCATTTCTTACCGGCCTTCTGTACTGGAAGTTCGGTAAGAATCAGACAGGAAAGCTTCGGATTCTCTGGATGCTCCTTTCCATGGTAATCGGAACCGTTGTTCTGTACGCAATCGGAACGGCATGGTTCTGCGTGGTCAGCGGAACCGGAGTTGCTGCGGCAATGGGACTTTGCGTGATCCCGTTCCTGCCCGGAGATTTCCTGAAAATGGTTGTCGTAATTCTCATTAGCCTTCCGATCGAGAAGGCTCTTGCGAAAATGACGGTGGCTGAGGCGTAAGGAAAAGATTTCTGAAATCGGTAAAGGCTGTCTCACGAAGCGCAGAGCTGCGCAGGCGGAGACAGCTTTTTGCGTGCGTCCGGTGACGCGCACTTCTGACCGGTGCACATGCAGAAGGGAAAGCGAGGGGAAAATGGACAACAATAGAACGGAAAATGTGGAAAAACAAGAGGTACAAACGGATGGCACTGCGCGGATTCATCTTCGGCCGCACCACGGAGTGTGCCTGTTAAATTTTCGCGGAGAGGGATATTCCGATGAATTCAGCCGGAACATGACGGCAATGAAGGAGCGTCTGACTGCAAATCCGGAGGAACAAATCTGTATCACAAAAGGCGCGGACGATTTGTGTGCCAAATGTCCCAATCGAAGAGAAAATGCCTGTTCGTCTGAGCACCCACCCCTGTTTGATGAGAATGTCCTCCGGATGACCGGATTTTCCTACGGGCAGGTTCTGACCTGGAGTGAGTTCTCGCATGCAACAGAACCGATCAGTCTGTATCGACTGGAGGAAGCCTGCCCTGGCTGTGAATGGCTGTCTCTTTGCAGGAAAATTGCAGCTGACCGGATTTCACAGACTTTTCAGAGTCTTCCAGGGAAACTTCCTGTATAATAAACACAGATTTGTTATCAATCCGGTTGGTTACCGATCCGGTGCAGAGGCCGGAGGAAAGGGAGTCGGGCGATGAAAAAGAAATTTGTGATTACCATGTTGATTGGCTGCATGGCAGCAGGAATGATGACCGGCTGCGCATCCATAAAAAATGCAGGTGTTCTGCAGGCAGATGCTGCAGCAACGCTGAAGCTTGCCAAGGACAGCAAGGCGGAGAATGCGGAGGAAGCTTCCGCACAGACAACGGAGAAAACAGATTCCGGGGAGCAGGCTTCGGACAAGAAGGAAGATAAGAAGGACGAGAAGCAGGATACCGGGAAGGCTGCTGAGCAGGGAGCTGCGGAAGAAAAGGAGAACGTGCAGGTTGACGCGGACGAGGCAACACTTACGGTTACCGGAAGCGGTATCGCAACGGTGACGCCGGACAAGGCGTCCATTGCCATTGGCGTTCAGACGGCAGATTCCTCCTCCAAGACAGCGCAGGACAAGAATTCCAAGGATGTCAATAATGTCATCGGCGCACTGCTTGATTACGGCGTAAAGGAGAAGGACATCTCGACCAGCAGCTTCGATCTCTATGCCAACTACGATTACAGTAAGGATGTCAGTGAACTGACCGGCTATACGGCGACCACCATGCTGACCGTAAAGAATCTGGATGTGAAGGATGTGGGTGAGCTTCTGGAGAAAGCTGCAGAAGCCGGTGTGAATCAGGTGAACGGGATCAGCTTCGACTACACGGAGACCGAGGCAGCCTACGACAAGGCGTTGGATGCGGCCATGGATCGTGCGCAGGAAAAGGCAGAGAAGCTTGCAGCCAGAGAAGGATGCCGCCTTGGGAAAATCCTCTCCGTTTCCGAGGGAGACAGCAATGGCTCTGCAGCTTATACCGAGGCAAGGGAGTACACAGAATCGGCGAAGGCAGACGGCGGTATGAATGTAATGCCGGGAGAATCGGATGTGACGGCTACGGTTACGGTCACCTATCAGCTGGCCGGGAACTGAGCAACCGGGCGGAAGAGTGCCGTGCCTGATATCCGGGAAAAGACAGCTTTGCAGGATTTATTTCTGAAATTAATATAAAAAGTGCTTGCAATCCGAAGTGGGATCTGATAGGATAACTACTCGTAACGGTCAGCAGGAAAGTAAATCACTGAGGATTGCAGCATATTGGGCTATAGCCAAGCGGTAAGGCAACGGACTCTGACTCCGTCATTTCGTAGGTTCGAATCCTACTAGCCCAGCTATATTTTATCGGCTTTCATTGAATAACAGTGAAGGCCGTTTTTTTGTTGTATTTTCAACGTTTCCGAACACAGATAGGTGTTATCTGAGGATGTAGAGCACCGCCGGAATACACCAATAAACAGGCCGATTTAGGTTATAATTTAGGTTATTTTTTAGGTTATGGAAACGGTCTGTTTTCAAGGAAAACAAGGCAAATCGGAACAGCGAAAGAATAAAGACGTTCACTGTATGGCAGCAGGGGAATGCCTGCTGCCATTTATGGATTTTTGCTGGATTCAGAATTGCAAAATTTAATCAGTTCTTCACATACACGCCATGAATCTAATTTAACAACATCTTCTTTGGTGGCTAATCTGTTTAGTGTTTCGTGATTCGCTAGGTCATGACATTTCAAAAGATATTCTTGTTCTTTCACTTTATCTGTATTTTTCAAAACGTGGATAGCTTCTATCAGATCAGGCCGTTCTAAAAGGCCGTTCACTGTTTCCATTAAGGGGCTGCATTTGCCGTTTTTACCCTTCCTTCCGACCTTCGCAATAAAATCAAGTGCGTTTTCTGAAAGAGAAAAGACATCAGAAGCCAATGATAAGCTAACGGTTCGCTCTTTTATATCACCAGTCAAATACACAAGATCGCACCCAAATCTATCAGCTAGCAGGCGCAATGATTCCATGTTTGGAACAACTTGCCCGTTGCACCATTTAGAAATAGTTGATTCAGAAACGTTCATGTATTCTGCTAAGCTACCGCGCGAAATGTGGTTTTCTTTCATTTCGGATTTGATACGTTGCCCGATAATGTGAACTGATATTTCATTATTTACCATATAAAAGAATCTCCTATAGCATAAAAAGATAAGACAATTATACATCTAGTGTTATAGGATAACAACAAGACAAGGACGCGCCAACATGAACATAAAATGAACATAGCGGAGGACTGAAAATGTATTTACGAAAAGATGATAGCGAAGCAAAGAAAAGATTGATTGGAATAAAAGAACTAGCTGCCTATATTGGCATGGGAACGCAGAGCGCGAGAAATATAGGAAAAATAGCAAACGCTGAAATTCACATCGGGAGAAGGGTTTTATACGATATCGGTCTTATTGATTCGTATATCGACAATTTACATAAATAAGACCAAGAGGCTGCAACCTATGACAGACAAAGATTTATTAACAAGGATTCCGCAGGGGTATAACAACAGGATCTCTAGCGCGGAGTTATTAAGGGCGGGAAATTTTCAGAATGTACGGGCGTTACGGGCTGCGATTCGGAGGCTTCGCGAAAAGGGGGCAATCATCGCCGCAACCAAAACAGACGGCGGCGGGTACTTTGTTCCGGTTGAACGTGAGGAACTTGTGGCTTACGTCCACGCTGCGGAGAAGCAAGGAGCATCAACATTTGCACCACTCAAGGCCGCAAGGGAGAAGCTGAGAGAAGGAGAAGGGCAGATAGATATTTACGATCTGACAAGGGCGAGAAATGCCGAGAACGACGAAGAAAAGCAGAAGGATTGATGAGTATGCAAGCAGCGGACGGAATGACAGATTCGGAATGATGTATGTATCTATGCTGAAATCGAAGAGATACCAAAACCTTAGCATTGGGGCAAAGCAGCTATACCTATGCTGCAGGGCAGAAGCAAATTCAGACGAAGGCAAACGCTGCCTGTATATGCACGGACAAGAAACAGGGACGATGTACACAGAAGGGAGAGATTTTGCTTTCCCCGCATCCCACTTAAAAGAGTTCGGCATAGATCGCAGTAACGCCGTCAAATGGTTCCGTGAACTTGAGAACGCCGGATTCATAACCGTCCTTGAGAAAAACAAGAACCGCCGAAAGATGAACGTCTATTCCTTTTCAAGCGGATGGAAAGGGCCATAAAAGAAATTTGGCTGTTGTTCTGGTACAACATCACTGTTGCTCTGGTACAACAAAAAAGGCACTAAAAAGGCCTGCACTGTTGTTCTGGTACAACAAAAACGGCCTTTTATGGGGTTTGTACTGTTGTCCTGGTACACACATTTATAGATATATACCATGGGACATGGTTTTTTTATTGGAGGCTGTCCCCTCCCTCCAAAGAGATAAACGGGGACTGTCCCCATATTATTTCCGGATACATTGGAGGCAACATGTTTGAGAATTGGAACAGGTTTGTACAGGAGACAACGGAGAGATTAAACGATACGAAAGAAACGGAGAAAAAGGGCGAGTTATGCGGACATAATCCGGAAAACTGCAGAGAGGTGCATAACCATGAGAAAGAGCACGAAAGAAGAAACAGAACGGTACTACGTTGACGAGGTGTGTTTAGATGTTGACCATTCAACGCTGCTATACGACTTCTACAAGGATATGTTTCTTGAGAATGAAACACACGATTGCGTATATAGAACGAACAACGGGCGTTTTTTTAGGATTACATGGGGAAAAGCAATTCCGAAGGATGTGAAAATTCTTTCCGGGCCCGATGAGGCGAAAGAGATACTAAACGAACATCCTGCATATATTTGCACGGATTCGTATGATTCTGTTTTTGGAAGACCGCCAGAAGCATAAAAAGAAAGGGGCAGGGCAATGCACAAACGAGGGATAGCACATCATAAACGGCGTGAAACCTTGGCGCAGGAAGCACGGCGCAATATGATCCGGAGAACGGACGGGAACGAGCAAGGCGGAACGATGGAGCCAGTGCAGCCAATGACACCGCCGCCAGAATACAGCGCCGAATTGCTGCAACGGATACGGGAAAGCATTGTGCACGCACTTGGGGATCGGTTTCCTTATATCCGCAAAATAAAGCTGTTTGTATTTTCTGAGGAAGAAGAGAAACGGCTGGGCTGTGATGGACAGGCGCAGCTAGATTCTGGAAAGATCGGAATCAGCGCGAGTTTGCTGAAACCGTGTTCTGATTGGAGTTATGCGGTAATGGTTGTACTTCACGAATACACGCACCATTTTACGGATAAAAGCCATGATGGACTTGGGCCGCACGATGCGGAGTTCTGGAAGTATAACAGAGTTCTGACGAATCTTTATAACCAGCGCACGGGCCACAATATCCCCGTAGAGAATCCGGATTAACAAACGGCAGCAGGATTAGAACCGTCCTGCTGCCATAACTTTAATTAGATTCGCGCTGCATCCGCTGTTCAGCGGCGGCTTTGATCTGTTCATATTTCTCTTTTTTGAGATCAAGCGGAACACGCTTGTAGTTTTCCTTGGCAAACCTGATTTTGTAATCGTTGTATTTTGCGTTCTTTTCGTCCATGTTTTCCGTTCTCCGATGATAGCAAGGCCAATAATACCGTGTATAGGATAACACGCATCACATAACACGTACATGACAAAGATACACATAATATCACGTACATGTTTGTGCAAAACGTCAATATACATATATCACGTACATGATATAATTAAATCATCAAGAGGGAAACAGAAACGGTGAAGGGATTGGAAAGCCACCCACACAAGAGCTAGACCGGATGCGAAAGAGCCACAGCAAGGTGAACGCCACCGCGCAGAAGCCACTAGCCACCGTTTCGGAACATCCCGAAGCAAAGACGAAGCAAAGGAGAACAGCAAATGAAATACGATTTGTCGCAGATCATGAGCAAGGCGTGGGAGATTTTCAGAAAGTACAGAACAAGCTTTTCGGAAGCCCTGCACAGAGCATGGAATAGCGCGAAGGCAAAGAGCGTGAACGCAGACAGGATAGAGGCCGCGAGGAAGGCCGCAGGATGCCGCGAGGATGCGAGAACGTGGAAGGATTGGCAGAATATCGGCTATAAGGTCAAAACCGGAGAAAGGGCCATATACAAGGCGTTGCTTGTATGGGCAAGTAAAGGAGATGGAGCAGAATACACAGCGTCATTTTTCGGGCGGTCACAAGTGGAGAAAATGCAATGTTTGAGATAACTTACATTCAGTATTTTGCGGTTGTGGTTGGATCGGCTGCACTAGGGTACATGATACGAAATGAAAGGGGCACAAAATGAGACAGACAGCGCTTGACGCATTATATAGCAACTACTTAGAAGGCAAAGGCAGAACGCAGCAGGATGAAAAGATTGATGCAGAAATTATGAAAGTGCAAAACGTGATTGCTGCAGGCGAATTTAATGAAGACAGTTTATTAGATTTGGTGTGTTTTGTGGAACGGATGGGATTCTACGCAGGAGTAAAAGCAGGGATGGAGATTATGGGACAGATAGAAACAGAGGCATAAAAAAGTCCGGAGGCTGCAACCTAACCGGACAAGTAACACGCAACCTACTACAGAAGCGGCTACAGGACTATTATACGGGCCTGCTGCCGCTTTCACAAGAAGAAAGGCGGCACAGTATGGCAAGATTGGCGGCAGGCGTTGACAGGTACGGGAACGGGTACAGGTTGCGCTTTTCCATGAATGGGAGACAATACGCGGTATATGGCGCTACAGTCAAAGAAGTAAAGGAAAAGGAAATTAAAAAGCGGCAGGAGATCGAAGAGGGCAGCTATAAGACGGGCGAGAGCATCAACCTTGATGATTATTTCGAAAGATGGATAGAGGCGAAGGAAGGAACCGCGAAGGAAACCACGCTGAGAGCAAACCGGATGATGTACCGCGCAATCAGCAAGGCAGAGATCGACAAGACGGGGACACGATTCGGAGAACTGAAAATCAAGGCTATCGAGGTTCAGAACGTACGTGATCTGCAGAAGACCATTGCAGAGACACATTCAACCAGAACCACGAACGACACAATCTCACTGCTGAAAAGTATTCTGCAATCTGCTGTAACGATTGATCGAATCATAGAATATAACCCTGCTGCACCCGTAAAGGCCCTCAGAAGGACAGAACCGCAGGCGAGGGACAATATACACAGAGCACTTACACGAGAGGAAACAAGGGCATTCCTGAGCCATGCAGAAGATTCCTGGTATTACAACCTGTATGTTTCCTGTTGGCTACAGGCTGCAGAATCGGAGAGGCCGGAGCCCTAGAGATTTGCGATATTCGGAAAAAGTCCATCACGATAATCCGGACAGTGACAAGGAAGGCAAGCGGCGGCTATAAGATCGGGGACGATACGAAGACGGCAGCAGGAAGAAGGGAAATACCCATCACAGACGAGGCTAGAAGGGCCATAGAGCAGCAGAGATTTATTACAGGGCAACTATTCGGGAAACTGGAAAACCTCACAGATACGATATTCAGAAGCCCGCGAGGAAATATTCTGAAATCGTCCATAGTGAACGATGACATTAAAAGGATATGCGAGGCAGCAGGGATTGAGAAATTCACAGTCCACGCGTTCCGCGACACATTCGCCACAAGGTGCATCGAAAGCGGGATGCCGCCCAAAACGCTGCAGGATATTATGGGGCATTCAGATATAGGCATGACGATGAACCTATACGCCCACTGTATGCCGGAGACGAAGCGGGAGCAGCTTAAAGCGGTCAATTTCATGTAACCAGTAAGGAACGGCTTTGCCTTGACGGCAGGGTCGTTTTGCTTTGCCGCTGTTCTGCCCTGCACTACGTCCGGAGTTTTCGGAGCCTGTAAAAAAGGAACTTTGAAATACAAGAACTGTTATAATAAGCCCAGAACCGAACAATAAAGGCAAGGGAATAGAACTATGGACTACAAAACGCCGCTTGCATACGGAACGATGAACGAATCAGAAATATGGGATGTATTGGGAAAATCAGAAACTACAAAAGTTCCGGTACGAGTAACTTTCAGTGAAGATGAAATATACGAAGGAGTTGTCATTTGGTCTGAAGGAAAATATGATTCGGAATCAGGCAAGGACGAAGCTGCGTTGGAAGTAGGGGAGGATGAGAATTTGTTCTTCTTTGTAGAGGATGTGAAAGAAGCAGTTCTCGTATAATATCCGGGGAATAGTAGCATAAAGATGTTACATACTTCCAGAAAGGCAAAGCATTGGCTTATGTGAGGATGAGTAATGAAAGACTTGTCGGAAAAGCAGTTAAAGTTTATATGGGACAATTTCCACAAAACAAAAGAAGATCTGAAAGATGTCAGTAAAGGGGACTGGTTCCATATTCGCGAGGAAAGCTTCATGATTTCTGCTGATGAGCTGGTGGATGAATCCGGAAATGCTATCGACAATGTTTCTGAGAAATGCAAAATTGCAGAAAGCATTGCGGATATGAAGTACTCTGAATTGATGGAAGCATAAAGATATATACGCACCCTTGACGAAGTTGAGGCAGACATGAAACGGAAGTGCGGAGTATGATAAATTCCCTGTTTTAGGTTACGTTTTAGGTTATATGGGATAAAAGGCTTGTAAAATGGGCCTTCCTTGTTAGAATCCTACTAGCCCAGCTATATTTTATCGGCCTTCACTGAATAACAGTGAAGGCCGTTTTTTTGTTGTATTTTCAACGTTTCCGAACACAGATAGGTGTTATCTGAGAGCATAGAACACCGCCGGAATACGTCTTTAATTGGTGTAAATTGGTGTACGGATTGGTGTCAGAGTTGACACGAAAAGTTGACACGAACCCGCTACCCTTTCAGAAACTCCATCAGTGCTATCCTCTGCGCGGAATAGTCCTGCAGGCCGAGCTCGTAGAGTTTCTGGTTCTCGGCAGCATCCATTGCATAGGTGCTCATGGGGAGATTTCTGCTGGGGGCGAAGATGAAGGCGGTCCCTTCTTTTTCCAGCTCAAAGGCGTGCCGGAAGCTCTCTGCGTAGAGAATGTGCCGGTTGTCCAGAAGCTCGACGATCTTTGGATAGCGGCGGCAGGCTGCGGAGTAGAGCATCCGGAACTTCTCGGGCTGTTTGACAAAGCTGCGCGGCTTGGAAAGAATCAGAACCACCTTGTCGCAGCCCTGGGAAAGAGCACGGGCTGTGGGGATGGAATCGGACACGCCGCCGTCATAATAGGGAATGCCGTCTATGAAGCGGGGGCGGCAGGCTGCGGGCAGGGAGCAGCTTGCTTTTATGATGGAGTAATCGTTCTGATGAATCTCACTTTTGTCAAAATAGCGCGGTTTTCCGGTCAGAGCGTTGGTGGCAACCACCTCGTAGCGCGTGGGATTGGCTTCCACCTTGGGCCAGTCCAGAGGATCTGCTCCGGAGGAGTTGGTGACGGTGGAATAAATGTAATCCAGGCCGAACAGATCTCCGTGCTTCAGATAGCTTTCCGGACCGAAATACTCTTTTTCGTAAATATGCTCGGTGTAGAAGCGCAGATTGCGGCCGCGCTGACCTGCCAGATAGGAGGCAGCATTGGCACTTCCTGCGGACACGCCGCACACATAGTCAAAAGAAACAGAATCATCCAGAAATTTATCCAGAATGGCAGCGCTGTAGGCACACTTCATGCCGCCGCCTTCCACAACAAGTCCAAACCGGGCCATGGCCGTTCTCCTTTCCTGGCGGCCCCGCATATCGGGCGAAGCTGCCGGTGCTCCGATGCTTTCAGGTATTTTCGCCTGGGGTTATTTCCTTGCATTGTAGCCGGAGCATTTTGAAAAAGGGATGGACAAATTGAAATAATTGTTCCGTGCGATCGGTCGGCCGGGGCTCACGATGAGACGGAGCGAACTGCGTTCATGCGGTGCGCTTCCTGGTATTCTCTGGGCGACATACCGTACTCCTTCCGGAACATGCGGTAGAAGCTGGAGTAATCCCGGAAGCCGTATTCGTCGAAGGTGCGCGTGATGTCGGAGCCGGCTGCAATGGCCTCGCTGCAGCTCTGGAGCCTTTTCTTGGTGATGTACTGGTGGATGGAGATGCCGAGGCTGTCCTTGAAGTAATGAGCAATGTAATACTTGGAAAGACAGACATGGTCAGCCAGAACATCCAGCGACAGATCCTCGGTCAGATGTTCGTCAATGAACAGCGTGATCTCCTGCATCAGATCCCCGGAGCCGGAGACGACGGGATGCTCTCTTTCATATATGATGCGATTCATATAGAGAAGCAGATCATTCAGAGCCAGGTAAACGGCGGCATTGCGTCCATAGCGGTTGGAATGGAATTCCTCCAGAAGCCGGATCAGACGGGACTGGATGGAAGAAAATTCTGCTTCGTAAAAATGATAATAGCAGCGGCTGGAGGTGGCTGCGCGCTGCATCAGAAAAACATAGTCGGGAGATTCCTTCAGCAGTCTTGCAGCATATTCCTGACTGACCCACAGAACAAAACGCCGGTAAGGGCGATCGGAGCTGTGCATCAGAGCATGGTGTGAGACACCGGGCGGCACAAGTACCATGTCGCCGGGATGAAGGGGCCTGGCGTGACCGGATATTTCCAGATCCAGATCGCCTTCCAGAAACAGGTAGAATTCATAGTAATCATGCGTGTGGGCAGGGAGAGTCTGAAAGTTCAGATCGCTGTAATAAAAGGCTTCGAAATCCTTTGACTGCATATATTGTCTGGTGTTGAAGGCGGAACGAAGATTTCCCTTCATGGATGTGAACCTCCTTTGGCTGTGCCTGCACGCGCAGGACTTTTGCGGATACCGTACAATCCGGCTCATGCTTTTTCCGGATTCTGAAGAGAGCGTAACGCAAGAACGCAACATTTACAATATTGACAACAAAACCGCCAATGGATTTTGTCGGAATTTTTGCGATAATAAAGGCAGTTGAAGAAAATGATGCTTTCAATGTTAAGAAAGGGGATTACGACTATGGAAATGACAATGCGCTGGTACGGTTCCAAATTTGACACCGTTACCCTCAAACAGATCAGACAGACCGCTTACGTGACCGGAGTCATTACAATGCTTTATGACAAGCAGCCGGGTGAGCTCTGGACCCAGGAAGAGATCCATGCTCTGAAGGAAGAGGTAGAGGCTTCCGGACTGCACATCAGCGGCATCGAGTCTGTCAACGTTTCTGACGCAATCAAGACCGGAAGCGCAGATCGCGACAAGGACATTGATACCTATATCAAGTCTCTCGAGAATCTCGGAAAAGAAGACATCCACATGGTCTGCTACAACTTCATGCCGGTATTTGACTGGACAAGAACCGAGCTGGCAAGAAGAAGACCGGACGGCTCTACTGTTCTGGCATACACGCAGGAGGCTGTTGATGCAATTGATCCCGCAGACATGTTCAATTCCATCCGCGGCAGCATGAACGGAACCGTGATGCCTGGCTGGGAGCCGGAGAGAATGGCCCACATCAAGGAGCTGTTTGAGATGTACAAGGATATCGATGAGGAGAAGCTTTTCGAGAACCTTGTTTACTTCCTGAAGGCAATCATGCCTGTCTGCAACAAGTATGACATCAAGATGGCAATTCATCCGGATGATCCTGCATGGAGCGTGTTCGGACTTCCCCGCATCATCACCAGCAAGGAGAAGCTTCAGAGAATGCTGAACGCAGTGGATGATGTACACAACGGCGTGACACTTTGCACCGGCTCCCTTGGAACCAATCTGGAGAATGATCTTCCGGATATCATCCGTTCCATCCCGGGAAGAATCCATTTTGCACATGTCCGCAACCTGAAGTTTAATTCCCCGACCAACTTCGAGGAGGCTGCACATCTTTCTACCGACGGCACCTTTGATATGTATGAGATCGTCAAGGCACTGCATGACATCAATTTTGACGGACCGATCCGCCCGGATCATGGCCGTATGATCTGGGATGAGGTTGCAATGCCCGGCTATGGCCTGTATGACCGCGCGCTTGGCGCTGCTTATATCTGCGGTCTGTGGGAGGCCATCGACAAGGCAGAGAGCCGCAGCTGAGACATAACAGGAGACAATGGACTGATTTTCATCGGAAAGCCGCAGTGAGATGGCGGCAAAAGGAGACATCATGAAATTATCCACAGAAGGTTTAAAGAATCAGCAGGAATGGCTGGAGAAGGGCTATCACCTTCCGCAGTATGACCGCGCAGCAATGATCGCCGAGACCAGAGAAAATCCGGTATGGGTTCATTTCGGAGCAGGCAATATTTTCCGTGCTTTCCAGGCAAATCTGGCACAGAGACTTCTGGAAGAAGGCGCTGCAAAGGCTGGCATCACCGTATGCGAAGGCTTTGATTATGAGATCGTAGAGAAGCAGTATCGTCCCCACGATGATCTTTCCGTTCTGGTTACACTCAAGGCCGACGGAACCATTGAGAAGTCTGTCATCGGCTCCATCGGAGAATCCACGATTCTGGATTCCGAGAATGATGCAGAGTATTCCAGACTGAAGGAGATCTTCTCGAAAGATTCTCTGCAGCTGTGCACCTTTACTGTAACGGAGAAGGGCTACAGCCTGGTGAACGGCAAGGGCGAGGAGCTTCCTGCAGTTACGGCAGATTTTGCCGCAGGCCCGGAGAAGCCGCAGAGCTATATCGGAAAGGTGGTATCTCTTCTGTATACCCGTTACCTTTCCGGCAAGAAGCCGATTGCCATGGTTTCTACCGATAACTGCTCTCACAACGGCGAGAAGCTGTACGCTGCCGTGATGGCATTTGCAAAGGCATGGATCGCAAACGGTCTTGCAGAGAAGGGCTTTGAGGAGTATCTGAATGACGAGTCCAAGGTTTCCTTCCCCTGGTCCATGATTGATAAGATTACTCCTCGTCCGGATGCTTCTGTTGAAGAGATGCTCCGCAAGGACGGCCTGGAGGATCTGGATCCGGTTGTTACCTCCAAGAAGACCTGGGTTGCTCCCTTTGTTAACGCAGAGGAGACGGAGTATCTTGTTATTGAAGACAAGTTCCCGAACGGCAGACCGGCTCTGGAGAAGGTTGGCGTGATCTTTACGGATCGCGACACCGTCAACAACGTTGAGAGAATGAAGGTTACAACCTGCCTGAACCCTCTTCACACAGCACTGGCTGTTTATGGCTGCATTCTGGGCTATACGAAGATTTCGGACGAAATGAAGGACACCGAGCTGGTGAACCTTGTCAACACACTGGGCTATAAGGAAGGACTTCCGGTTGTTGTAAACCCCGGCGTTCTGGATCCGAAGGAGTTCATTGATACCGTTCTTCAGGTTCGCGTGCCGAATCCCTTCATGCCGGATACGCCGCAGAGAATTGCAACGGATACCTCTCAGAAGCTGGGAATCCGTTATGGTGAGACCATCAAGTCCTATGTGGCAGATGCAGATCTCGATGTTACCAGCCTGACCATGATTCCGCTGGTACAGGCAGGATGGCTGCGTTACCTGATGGCAGTGGACGACAACGGAAACGCATTTGAGCCGTCTCCGGATCCGCTTCTTGAGGAGGCACAGAAGTATGTGGCTGAGTTCAAGCTTGGTGAGTCTTATTCGGAAGCTGCTATTGCAGAAAAGGTAATGCCCCTTCTGAAGAATGCACAGATCTTCGGCGTGGATCTTGAGGAAGTGGGACTTGCAGGCAAGGTAATTTCCTTCTTTGCTGAGCTGATCGCAGGAGTCGGTGCAGTTCGTGAAACACTGAAGAAGTACTGCGACTGATAAAACCTTTGGGTTGCAAATGAACTGATATCAAGAAATAATAGAGCCTGTGGCAGTGATTCAACTGCCGCAGGCTTATATTTTTTTGATTCGGAAAGGACAATGCCATGCCTTCCATGTACGCGCACCAGAAATTCGGCAATGATGTTCTCTGCCTTCTCCCGAAAGAAGTACGGGAGAGGATTGCGGAGCAGGAGGATCTTTATCACATCGGTCTTCAGGGGCCTGACATTTTCTTTTATCACAAGCCCCTTTCATGGGGAGAGATTCCGCAGTACGGAAATCATCTGCACGATCTGACGGGACATGTGTTCTGGGGGAAGCTGCTGAAGCAGTATTTCCTGCTTTCCGGGGATGACGGAGAGATGCAGGAAAGACGCGGGAGGGCCCGCATCTATCTCTATGGCGTTCTGTGTCATTATACTCTGGACAGCACCTGCCACGCGTTCATTGACGAGACGGAGCGCACTGGGGTTACGACGCACGCAGAACTGGAGGGTGATTACGACAGAAGACTGATTGCAGCAGAGGGGCGGGACCCTGTCTGCGAGGTGCTGACACGCAGGTTTCATCCCTCGAGAGAAGCGGCAGAAGCAATTGCGGCCCTGTATCCGGAGGTGACTGCGGATATTGTGGAGAAAACACTTCACTCCTGTGTGTCTTTTCAAAGGCTGGTGCTGTGCAGACATGCATGGAAACGAAACCTGATTTTTACAGCACTGAGACTTATCGGGAAGTACGATTCGCTGCATCCTCATATTATGAATAAGGAGCCGGATCCGGACTGCCGGGAGGCAGAAGAGAAGCTGGATGAGTTTTATCGGGAGGCGCTGCCGAAGGCGGTTTCCCTGATTACGGAGCTCGACCGCTGCCTTGAAGCTTTCCCGGATGAAGCAGCAATGCAGCAGTGCCGTATATTTACGGAAAGCACGGATTTTGACCGCGATTTCTGCGGGATGGTGCCGCAGAAGGAAAAATGACGCCGCTTTATTTTTGCCGGAAAAGCGGGTATCATGGGACAAATACAGACAGCAAACGCACCGGAGAATTCGCAGATGCGAACCTCTCTGACAGCTGCCGCAGACGTGCGGCGAAGGAGGAAACGATGAAAGTGATTGCAACCGAACATGCACCGGCAGCCATTGGCCCTTATTCGCAGGGATATATTACCGGAAATCTCGTATTTACCTCCGGTCAGATTCCGATTGATCCTGCGACGGGTGAGATAAAGAGCGGGATCGAAGAGCAGGTGCATCAGAGCTGCAGAAATGTTCTTGCAATTCTGGAGGCGGCCGGAACGGATGCATCCAAAGTGATCAAGACCGTGTGCTACATTTCGGATATGGATCAGTTTGGGACATTCAATCAGGTGTATGAGCAGTATTTTACGTCGAAGCCGGCGCGCTCCTGCGTACAGGTGGCAAGGCTTCCGAAGGACGTGTTCTGTGAAGTGGAAGCGGTAGCAGAATTATAAAAAGAGGGACATAAGAATGGCGGAACTGACAACATCGCAACTGACAATTGAAGCTTTTGAAAAGGCCTGCGAGGTGGTGAAGCAGGTAACCCTGAATACGGACCTGGTTCAGTCAGACTATTACAGCGAGCAGACTGGCGGAAAGGTATATCTGAAGCCGGAGAATATGCAGCGGACCGGCGCCTATAAGGTGCGCGGTGCGTATTATAAGATCAGCACTCTTTCGGAGGAAGAACGTGCAAAGGGACTGATCACGGCATCTGCCGGCAATCATGCACAGGGTGTTGCCTATGCAGCAAAAACCTATGGCTGCAAGGCTGTCATTGTAATGCCGACCACCACACCGCTGATCAAGGTGAACCGCACGAAGGCGCTCGGAGCAGAGGTTGTTCTTTACGGCGATGTATATGACGAAGCCTGTGAGCATGCTCTGAAGCTTGCAAAGGAGAATGGATATACCTTTATCCATCCGTTTGATGATCCTGCGGTGGCAACCGGTCAGGGAACAATTGCGATGGAAATTTACAAGGAGCTTCCGCTGGTGGATATGATTCTGGTTCCGATCGGCGGCGGCGGACTGGCAACCGGTGTATCGACCTTTGCCAAGATGTTAAACCCGAATATCAAGGTCATCGGTGTAGAACCGGCAGGTGCTAACTGTCTTCAGGAATCCTTAAAGCTTGGGAAGGTAACTACTCTGCCGATGGTAGATACCATTGCCGACGGTACGGCAGTTAAGACACCGGGAAGCAAGATTTTCCCATATCTGCAGAAGAATCTGGATGATGTGATCACAATTGAAGATTCTGAACTGATCGTTACGTTCTTAGACATGATTGAAAATCATAAAATGCTGGCAGAAAATTCCGGCCTGTTATCAGTAGCAGCCCTGAAGCATCTGGGTGTGAAGGACAAGAAGGTGGTCAGCATTATCAGTGGCGGTAATATGGATGTTATCACGCTGGCTTCGGTTGTACAGCATGGTTTGATCGCAAGAAACCGGATCTTTACGGTATCGGTTCTGCTGCCGGATAAGCCGGGAGAATTAATGAATGTATCATCCGTAATTGCAAAGGCACAGGGAAATATTATCCGATTAGAGCATAATCAGTTTGTCAGTCTGAACCGGAACAGTGCGGTAGAACTTGTGATCACCATGGAGGCATTCGGACCGGAGCACAAGGATGCGATTATGAAGGAACTGGCAGAGCGTGGCTATCGACCGATCGAGAAGACACCGAAGAGCATTTTCTAAAATGGCAAACATATATATTGATCAATTTCATACAGGTGTATTTAAAACCCGAATTACCGGAATTAAGGGCGAAAGTCTTTATCAGGCATTGGAACGTCATCAGATAGCACAGCCGGGAGCGGTTTGTCGCGGGGCCGGTGTCTGTCGTGGATGTATGGTTCAGATTCTGGAAGAAGGAATGGAATGTCTGGCATGCAGATATATCATAGGCGATCGGGATCTTCATATTGTGATGGACCAGCCGGTATCGGAGCAGGGAATTCTGCTTTCCGATATGAAGACAGATGATTCTCAGGAGGAAAACTGGCTGTCGGAGCATTTGGATGAACTTGCATCCTTTCAATATGGACTTGCAATTGATATCGGAACGACTACGATCGCATCTGCGCTGATGGAACTTACATCCGGCAGAATCATATTACAGCACGGATGTATGAACCGACAGGCAGGCTATGGAGCGGATGTCATATCCAGAATCCAATATGCGACGGAGCAGCATGGTACGGGAAGCGGTCTTGAAATTCTGAGCCGGAGTATCCGGGAGGATCTGCAGCTGCTATACCGGTGCTATCTTGCGGACGGCATACCGGAACAGCAGATCTGCAGAGTGTCAATCAGCGGAAATACAACAATGATCCAACTGCTGTTAAAGCTGGATGTCAGCGGTATGGCAGCATATCCGTTTACACCGTTACAGCTGGATGGTATCCGGCTGGAATGGCAGGAGAAAGATATCTGTATTCTTCCCGGGAAATCCGCATTTGTCGGCGGAGACATCGTGTCAGGTGTCCAATTTCTTGAAATGGGACGCTCAGAGGCTTATGAGCTGCTGATTGACCTTGGAACCAATGGTGAACTATGGCTTTTGAACCGGGAAACAGGTGTCTGTACATCAACGTCCTGTGGACCGGCATTTGCAAACAGTGTGTCGCAGGGGACTGTTTATGGAACAACCCTGCTGGATGAGTTGGCAGAGGCTTATCACCATGGGGTCGTCGATGAATCAGGACTGATTCAGGGAGATGCTTTTGAACATGGTATTCTAAAGGATGATATTGTTATCACACAGGATACGGTTCGACAGCTCCAGCTGGCAAAGGCTGCGATCCGGACAGGCATAGAGTTGGCCGCTTATGAGCTGCGGTTACCACTGCAGGAGATTTCACAGGTATATCTGGCGGGAGGTTTTGGCTTTTATCTAAATCCGGAGTCTGCGTACTGTCTGGGACTGTTACCGGAAGAATTCCGGGGGAAACTGAAGATTGCCGGAAATACTTCATTAAAAGGTGCAGTACTTGCATTAACAGAACCGGAACGGATGCTTAAATTGCCGGAAAATATGAAAAACAGCAAGGTGATGGATTTATCGCTGAATAAGAATTTTCAAGAGTTTTTTGTGCATCGGCTTTCATTTCCGCCGAATCATTGAAGTCAACCGTATGAAAATCACAATATTTGTTTATATTATTACTGAGGAGGAGACTTATGTTAGAGAAATTATTTCATCTCAAAGAAAATAATACCACCGTTAAAACAGAGATTTTAGCCGGTATTACAAGTTTTATGACAATGGCGTATATTCTGGCTGTTAACCCAAGTATTCTGGCGGCAGCCGGCATGGATCAGGGAGCTGTATTTACTGCAACAGCACTGGCTTCCCTGCTTGGTACGCTTTGTATGGCATTGTTTGCCAATTATCCGTTTGCACTGGCTCCGGGTATGGGCTTAAATGCATATTTTGCATATACCGTTGTTATCGGTATGGGATATTCGTGGCAGACTGCGTTAACAGCTGTATTTGTAGAAGGTGTTATCTTCATTATTCTGTCTGTGACCAATGTCCGGGAAGCGATTTTTAATGCCATTCCTGCCAACTTAAAAGTAGCAGTCAGTGTTGGTATCGGTCTGTTCATCGCATTTATCGGTTTGCAGAATGCAAAGATCGTAATCGGTGGTTCTACCCTGGTTCAGTTATTCTCAGTTGCAAAATATAATGAAGTAAATGGCGTAAATGCTACCTTCAATGATGTCGGAATTACGGTATTGCTGGCAATCATCGGTGTTATCATCACAGCAATTCTGGTTGTTAAGAATGTAAAGGGAAATATTCTCTGGGGCATTCTGATCACCTGGGTACTCGGTATTATCTGTCAGCTGACCGGTGTATATGTACCGAATGCAGAACTTGGTTTTTATAATCTGCTGCCTGATTTCAGTAATGGTATTTCGATTCCGAGTCTTGCACCCGTTTTCTGCAAGATGGATTTTTCAGGTATCTTATCCCTGAACTTTATTGTTGTAATCTTCTCGTTCCTGTTTGTGGATCTGTTTGATACGATCGGTACTCTGATCGGTGTC
>OIXL01000483.1_pt1 | contig 20008 bp, 17 predicted proteins | sample 1587761 | NCBI WGS metagenome assembly OIXL01 (sample SAMN03283246) | human gut metagenome | biome: human-associated habitat; material: feces | host: Homo sapiens | place: Peru | collected 2012 | reverse complement strand
TTTAATTTTCCACTGTATATAAAATCACCCGAGCCGATAGTTACCGAGGGCATTACGGAAATAAACAGCTATTTTACGGGCGCAGCAGCTCAGGCTGAATTTTTGTACAAAGTATTGTTTTGGATATGGCTTGCGGGAGCATCTGTTACCTTTGGTTATCAGATGATAAGGCTTGCATTGTTGGAAAACTCTATCGGAAAGAACGGTTATCCCTGCGAAAATGCAGTGTATAAAAATATTCTTCGGAAAGTATGTTCCGAGATAGGAATAAAGACCCCAAAGCTTGTTATTTTTTCCGAGACCGATACGCCGTTTGCCATAGGTGTTTTCAGACCGAGGATCATTTTGCCGGAAAATGGATTCTCTGAAAAAGAAATAGAATATATCCTGCGGCATGAAGCAACTCATATCAAGAGAAAGGATATTCTTATAAAGCTTCTGCTGATGATATTCAGATGTATCAACTGGTTTAATCCGTTGGTATACGTAATGATAAAAAATGCCTACGGGGACATTGAGATAACCTGTGACGAAGCTGTTTCAAAGAGTTTTACCGATGAAGAACGCAGGAAATATTCACATACAATTTTAAAAGGTGTGTTAAAAACAAAATATCCTGCCGTTACAACTTATCTCAGCCCGACGGCGGCTCTTACCAAAAAGCGGATCAATGCTGTAATGACAGTGAAAAAGCTTGGCAGCATCATACCGTTTATACTTGCTTTTTTCTCAATAACGCTTCTTGCACAGACATTTTATGCCTTTCCCGATGAAAGCGACGGCTATTATTGCTTCATCGATCCTTATACAATGGAAGCTGATCCGTATATCACATCGGAGGAATGGAGAACCGTTCGGGCAGATTCCGTTGAAGAAGCGGGGGAGAAGATATTCAGGCAATACATGGAAATGTATACTGGTGAGAATGTACCGGATTATTATCGGATTGACGATTACTGTATCATAGGTGTAACGGATCTCGGCAAGGATATTGAAAATTATGGCGTCTCGCTTTATAATAAAGTGGGCAAGTGGTCGACGTACGGGATATTCTCGAAAGCGAGCTTTGCAAGGATAGAATACAGCTTTATGCCTGCAAATAAATGCGGAAATACAGTACATAACAAAAACTGGGGCTTCGACAGCTTTCTTAACGGAATTTACAATAACTGTGAAATGGGCTTGGAGCTTGAAAAGCACGGGAATGAATATACTGTTGTAAATATCGGTTCGATCGGGATATGGGGCAGTGCGGTCTATCATTTTGAAAATAAGCTTACAGGCAGCAGCGGCGTTATTGCACAGGCAGATGCAATAGCAAAGGCGGGACTGCTGGATTACAGCTGGAATGACAGCGATAAGCTTCCCGATCCGCAGGATATATGCGAATATTCATATAGAAGAAACTACGGAATACAGCTGTCACTGCCTGCTCCGACTCCCGAAGCCGCTGAGATTTTCCCGGATTCATTGTCATTTGTAAGAGATACGAATATTGACCGGAGCTATATTGAAACAGCTGACTGCAAGTATATTGCCGATGACGGTTGCTTCTATCTTGACACCTCAAAGCTTTATTATGATGAAAGCAGCTATTTTGAATACTGCGGATATGAGCATGATCTTGAAAAAGGCTCATCGGTGATATACGGAAATGTGCTGGGTGATAAGCCACACGGAGTAAAACTTATCATATATACCGACAGCGATAAGCTTATTGACAGAAGGCTTCATGCCGTTGATGTCACGGAAGAGCTGTATGCTCCCTATGTATTTCATGACAGCTTTTCGGGAATTGATTTTCCCGAAAGCATCAACTCTGCCGAGGAAATTCTGGAATATATGAAAGCTCCGAGAAACGGCTGTGATTTTACCGTTATGGATTATCGGAATATCTCCGAAGAAGCTGACGGAACATATGCCGAGGTAAGATTCAAGGGCAGGCTTGACGGTCAGTATTCCGTTGATCTGACCAAAGACAGCGGAGACGGATATTTGAGGACTAAGGTGACATAATGATTTTCAGATGCTTCCGCAGAGCTAATATATAAGGTTTTGCGGGAGCATATTTTACAATGTTTAAGTATTAAAATTGGCGATATAATGACAGAGCGGCTGGTGCCGTCCTTCAGCATTTACACAGTTTAAAAATCGGACTCGTGCTCATGTCATCTCAGAAGTTTTTAAAGATCACGAAGCCTTGGCTGAGTAATCATGTTCAAGAACGATCTCTATTGCTTTAAGCTGTGCTTTAGTCAGATAAATATCATTGGGATCAAACAGATCTACAAATCTTACAACAGAACTCAGATCGTTTTTCACAAGCATAATATCATTAATGGTTACTTCATTCATTGCTTTTATGTTTGCTCTTACAGGATCACTGATCGCAGCTGATTGATCGTTGCTGACAACACATCGGAATAAAAATGCATCCGCACCGGGATTGGTTATTATTGAACATGATGGTGAGGCTGAATCATATTTTCTCCATGTTTTTCCGCCATCGGAGCTTATTTCCCACTGATAACTAAGATCATTACCGGATGCTGTTATGCTGAATGCTGCAACTCCTCCCGGAATAGACAGTGTATCAGTTGGCTGAGCAATAATTTTTACTGCATGACCGGTAGTTCCTCCTGAAGTTGTCATGATAATATTGTAACATAATACGTGTGTAAATATAATGGGAAAATGTATTATCCGTGAAACCGGCTTTCATCTTGATAAGGCAGAGCTGCTTATCGGAAGCATAAGCAGCTCTTATTCTTATTCCGCTCCTATAACAATAAACAAGGCGCACATCTTGCTTTTCAGATGTGCGCCCGATTATTGTTATGTTAAGTTTTTACTGCTTTCCGTAGTCACGGTCAAGAACATATTCTATGGCCTTAAGCTGTGCTTCGGTGAGTATCATATTGCTGTCGGAAGCGGAAAATCCGTTTACGAGATCCACTACTGTGTCGGGATCATATTCAAACATTATGTCAACGATCTCGACAGTGACTTCATCAAAAGTATATGAATCCGTGATGACCTCATCGTTGGATTTGTAGGATATGCTGACCTTTCCGTTTTCTGTCTTAATGGAGGAAACCAGTGCGGTCACGGTAACATCGGTGATCTCATGAGTGCATTCCTCATCGGAGTAATACTTTCCGCAAAGCTCACACTCCCAGTATTCGATATTGCCGTTCTCTGTCAATGCTGCCTTGACTGCTTAATGATGTGTAAGCGAATGCTTCGCAGGGTCAACAATATTGTCTATTTCTGTTTTTCCGTCAGCATCGGAGAAATTCTTTCCGCATACGGAACAGTCCCAATATTCTACATTTCCGTCTGTTGTGCAGGTATGAGGTACTGCATCGTGATGTGTAAGCGTATGACCGAGTGCAGGATCATTGGGATCAACAATATTTGTTATTTCAGTAGTTCCGTTAGGATCGGAGAAATACTTTCCGCATACGGAGCATTCCCAATATTCTATTGTTCCGTCTGCTGTACAGGTATGAGCTGCTGCCTCGTGATGTGAAAGCTTGTGGTCACCATAATAATCTTGTCCGCAAATACCGCAAGCTGCCGTATTTATACAAGTAGCCGGAGTGCTGCTTGCGCAAGTATGATTACCGACGCAGGACCGATATCCCTCATCAACGGCTATTACCTTTTTGCCGTTGATTGCTGCCGGAATATCAACCTTATTCTGTCCATTGGTAAGCTTAATTTTTGTTATTGTGACACTGCCGTCGCTGTTAACGATATAAGTTATCTTTGCGGCTGTTGAGGGAATAGCATGTTGTCCGATATATATTCCGTCCGGAATATATATGTTTGTAAGTCCGGAACAATAATTAAAAGCCGCATATCCAATGGAAGTAACACTGTTCGGGATAGTTATGCTTTCAAGTTCGGTACAACATTCAAAAGCATAGTCGCCAATGGAAGTAACCCCGTCCGGAATATAAATGCTTGTAAATCCGGTACAAGCCTCAAAAGCTGTATATCCAATGGAAGTAACTTCGTCCGGAATTGTGTAACTGCTGTCAGTTTTCCCGGCAGGATAACATATAAGTGTTGTTTTGTCTTTATTAAACAGTACGCCGCTTTCAGAGCAATAGTAAAGATTGTTGCTATCAACAGTTATGTCTGTAAGTCCGGTACAAAGACTAAAAGCCGCATCTCCAATAGAAGTAACACTGCTCGGGATAGTTATGCTTGTAAGTCCGGTACAAGCATTAAAAGCCGCAAATCCAATGGAAGTGACCCTGCCCCCGATAGTTATGCTTTCAAGTCCGGTACAACTTTCAAAAGCATTATCGCCAATCGAAGTAACCCTGTCCGGGATAGTTATACTTGTAAGTTTGGTACAACCATAAAAAGCACCAACGCCAATGGAAGTAACCCTGTCCGGGATAGTTATGCTTTCAAGTCTGGTACAACGTTCAAAAGCATAGTCGCCAATGGAAGTAACAGTCATTTCATTAATTGTTTCCGGGATTTCGACAGCTTCGTCCCAACCTTGGTATCCTGTAATAGTAACTGTTTGGTCGGCGTTAACGGTGTATACCCACTCACCTGATCTTTCCGCACTCGCCACAATAACATTGCCGAATCCGAAAAAGCCATCCCCGATCTCCGCAGGGAAAGTGAATGCAGCCGCCATAGCCACAGCCGCCACAAATGCGGTTATTCTTTTTATTTGTTTTTTCATTTTATACCTCCCGTTTTGATTATGTGATAAGAGATACCTATACATATTATATTATATTATAAATCAACTTTTTTCCTTTGTCAATAGACTTGGAACGAACGAATTTCGTTCCAAGTCGGGAGTGTGATTTTTGTTATAATATACATATATTATCTTAAAAGCACAGATAAATCTATCAGCCTATCATCTTTTTCAGATACATCAGTACAGCTCTTTCTCTGAGACGTGCGATCTCTCTTATTCTTGTGTCCTCGGACATATCATAGATAACATTCATAGCTTTCTGCTGCTTTTCGGATCGGGATTTTTTACTGACCTGTTTCAAGAGCTAAAAAATTGCTAAGAGATGCAGATGTTACTGTAATAATAAAGGACCGAGAGATTTTCTCACGGTCCTTATTGTTCAATATATTATTTTACTCCATAAATGATCCCTTTTTTAAATGAGAGATAAATCGGCAGTCCTGCGGCAAAGTTCAAAAAGCCTCCGATTACTATCCACACGAGTGCTGATGAAACGCTTGTATATGTTACGAGCTGTAATATTCCAATAACAGCTCCTGCCAATCCGGCATAAACGGTCATGCCGAAGCTAAGATCCTTTTGAGGTTTTGTTGCAATTTCCTTTTCGTGTATTTTGTTCAGATAGATAATATAGGCAACACCGAATATGACAGCTGCCAATGCAATGAGTGCCGTATAGTCCAACACATGATGAAAACCGTTTTTGCAAAAGTAAATAATGCCTGCAATAAGATGCATTATCCAGCCAATATCACTTAACAGCCCCAATACCATAAACGGAATATCAGGCATCACAGCAGTATAGCGGACACCTTCTTTTCCTTCCTGCCGGAGCAGTTTGATATGGTCTTCCGTTGTTTTTCTTTTTTCGTGCAGGACATCATTTATCTTACTCATAGAAAATCTCCAAATCTTAATTTTTTCATTATACACCAACTTCCATAAAATGTCAAGAAGCACTGACGTCAAAGCGATTTTTCGGACTTATGATTTTTATGAGTGTAAAAAAGATCTTAAATAAGCGGATGATCCGATTCGTGACAGGGAATTTGAATATTTTCGGTTTATGCTTTTGCAGGCTTTTCGCTTAAAATATATCCGTAATCATAAATACTGTCTTCCTTGCCGTTCATATATCGTTTCATAGCCCTCTGCACCGGGAAAATAATAGTGCCGTCTTTGAGCCTGACAGCAATATTGACTTCTCCCTGCGGATCATTGTCATCTGTAAGCCATTCGCCGCCGCACACGGAAATTATCACCTCACCGATATATGCCCCAAGAGCAAACAGTATTTGCCCCCGATTACGGCTTAATATACCGTCAGGCGTATTCTGCTCATCAAAAAAGCGGTCAATTTCTTTGAAACTATTGATAGAAAAATCCGCCGCATAATTTGATGAATTAAGTGCCATGGCGATCCAATCCTTTGATGTCATGATATCCTGTAATAGCGTTGGCTTTTGGCTTGAAAACAGCTTATTTAAAATGCCCATATAAATTTACTCCCAATAAGTTAATTCTTAAATCTGCACCGAAGTGCAAATTCCTCAAACAATGTTGTAAGCTTTTCGTCAAGCTTTTTGCGGGTGTTTGGCTTGTGAAGCTCCATAGTGCAGTCAAGCAGTTCGCTTTCATCTATCTGCAACAGATACGATATTCGGTGAACGCTTTTGTTTTTCATTTCGGCACGAAACTTGAAAATGCCGTGCTCTGTTGGCTTGACCTCGAAAAATTCTGCCTTGCCGTGAAGCTTTTCCCAAGCTTTGCGAATGTTATCTTCGCTCATGTCACAGTCAAGCTCGGCGGCTATTCCAAGATAAAATTCAGCCGACGAATCTGCACCCTCTTTGGCAAAATATAAATAAGCTTGATGCAGCTCACCTACACCGTAATCTCCGTAATCGGCAAAATGCTTGTCATGGGGTGCTTCAACAATTACTTCCGAGCCGTTCAAAAGCTCTATATTTTGGGGAGGATAATTATCGCCTGACGTAATATCCCCCATTTTTCTGCTTCGCTCAAGGGCTTCCATTACCATTTCACCCAATTTTTCAGGCTCGGGATATCCTTTAAATTCGAGAGGAGTATCAAAGGTAAATACTCCTTTTTTTCCGGTGGAAAAGGATCCATCATAGCAGTAATGTTTTCCATGCCTTTCAATCCAGAAAAGATAAAATTTATGAATTGAATCGTCGAGCGAATAACGAATGGAACAATTTGTATAAGTCAAGTTGATATCTTCGTCCTTTTTTGCATTCATAAAATCCATGTACTCTGAGCCTTTATAAAAAAGTTTGGATTCTATCGGGTCTTTTTTTAGTTCATCAAGTTCATCAAGCGTCAAATCACCAAGCCTTTGAAACTTTTTCAGAATATTTATTACAAGCTCACCAATCTCTTTTAATGAAGTTATATTTTCTATTTTGAAGCATTGTGCTTCTGTAGTATAACGCAATCCGTCCTTTCCGACAATAGCCAGAAGAAGTTCAAAATATATACTATTATTCTTATACCATATAGACACGGGAATTCTAACTTTATCATCAGCAGGTAATTTAAAACTCATTTTATCCCCCTAATTTAAACCTGCATCGAAGTGCAAATTCCTCAAACAATGTTGTAAGCTTTTCGTCAAGTTTTTTGCGGCTGTTTGGCTTGTGAAACTCCATTGTGCAGTCAAGAAGTTCGTTTTCATCTATCTGCAACAGATAGGAAATTCGGTGAACGCTTTTGTTTTTCATTTCTGCACGGAGCTTGAAAATTCCGTGTTCTGTTTGCTTGACCTCAAATAATTCTGCTTTGCCGTGAAGCTTTTCCCAAGCTTTGCGAATGTTATCTTCGCTCATGTCACAGTCAAGCTCGGCGGCAATGCCGATATAGAATACGGCAGACGCTTCTTCGGAATCTTCTCTCGGATAATAACCGTATAGCTGATAAAGTTCGCATACCCCGTTGTCTTCTTCATCAGTAAAATGCTTGTCACGGGGAGCAGACACTATCAGCTTTGCACCGCTTAAAAGTTCAATGTTTTTTTCGGGGTATGGGTTACCTGCAACCTTGTCACTGATTTTTCTGCTTCGGTCAAGTGCTTCAATTATCATTTCCCCAAGCTTTTCGGGGTCAGAATAATCGGTAAATTCCAGCGGCGTATCAAATGTAAGTATTCCGGGTTCTCCTGTGGAATCCGAACAATTACCAATAGTGCCTTTTTTATACCACCAAAGTGTAAAATTATACTTGCCGTCAGGAATATTGTAGCGGATATTACATTTATCATATGAAGATTCGACTTTTTTATGGTCTTTAGCCTCCATAAAACTTAACCAGCTAATATTGTTTTTGTTTTGATATTCATTGTTATTCTCAGACAGCATTTCTTCAAGCTCGGAAGGCGTAAAATCACTTATTTCGTGAAATCTGTTCAAAAGCTTTTGTGCTACCAAACCAATTTCGAAAATATTATCGGTAGTAATCTTATCATATTCACAGAACACACCTCCACTATAACCATTAATTCCAACTATTTCATGTTGTAGCTGAAAATAAACAGTACTATTTTTTCTGTGTATGCTTAAAGGTATACGATTGGTAAAATAGTTCGGTTTAAGTTTAAATTTCATATAAAATATATCGGCTTGAATCCGAAACTCCTTTTTATATTGTACCGATGTTATACTTATATTATGCTTATCTTATACTCACGACAATGCGGCATAGTCGCTGTCCGGCACAATTTCGATTGCTTTCAGCTGTCCGTCGCTGAGTACCATATCCCCGTCGGTGTCGGAGAATGCATTCACAAAAGCGGCAGCATCGGAAATATCCATTTTATTTATTATATCAGAGGGTACGGCGTCAAAGGAGTATTCCTCGGTGCTGTTATCGGAGTAGGTGACAATTACATTTTTATCGGTGACTGTGATGTCCCTTATTTTGAGCAGCTCGCATACAAGGCTGAAATTTGCGTTCTTGCCGTTTCCAAGGTCATAAGTATATGTAACGTTTCGGCTCGTGAAATTTATCAGAGAATTTGTTTCGGGGTCATATTCCGCACCGTGCCAGTCGGAAGCTTTTGAGGGGTCAAAGCCTGCGGCAAGCTCCGAGAGGGGATAGCTGTTCTTAACTGTGCCGATGTCATATTCGTTGTAATTGCAGTATGCGATCAAGCTGTCGGGTCTGCCGCTGAGATAAAGGCTTGTGAAACGATTGCTGTTGCAGTTGATATATGTCAGCAGGGGACTGTCACTGATGTCAATTGATGCCAGCTGATTGCATGAGCAGTCAAGACGTTGGAGAGAGGGGGTTCCTGTCAGGTCTATTTCACGCAGTGAGTTCCATGTGCAGTCCAGCGTTTTCAGGGAAGATGCACCGTCGGCACAGAGAAGCACCAGTTCGTTTTTGTAGCAGCTTAGGGATTCAACCGACGTATTTCCGCTATTATGCTTATGTTATGCTTATGTTGTACTCAGGCTGTGCTTACAGCAAACAAGACATAGATATCATCACTTGCTGTAAAGAAACTTCTTTCTTGCAATGAAGTTCCAGAAAAGCACGATTACAGCGGCGATTATTTTTGAAACGGCATAATGTACGGATAATATATCCGTGAAAAAATACATCAGCAATTCCGTAATGCCAAGCCCGATGACACCTATAATCGCATATGCGATGAATTCTCCCTTTTTGCCGTATGTGGCATTGTCCTTTTTAAAGACGAACAGCTTTGAAAGCAGGAAATTTACAGCCAATCCGACAAAGAATCCGATCACTGCCGCAATAAGATAATGAAGTCCCGCTTCTTTGAAAATTATCATTGAAAGCCAGTCTGCAAGAAAAGCAATACCGCCCACAAAGCAATATCTGAACAGCTGAATTATCGTGTTCTCGGTCTCGGTAACAAATAAATTTTTGAAATCAAGTTTAAAAATATAATGAAAAAGTTCTTTCATCATATCACTCCTGTTCATCGGCAAGCTTATATACATCGTAGTAGTGCAGAACGCCTCTGCCCTTATATGGGGACTTATAGCTGACAGTTTTGCAGATAGTATACTTATGCTCCTTGAAGTAGTAGTCAAATTCAAAATCTTTGTTTAAAGACGAATCCCATTGCGAATTGTTTTCATCGGAACTTGCGCCCCGGTCGTAAACTATCGGTACACCGAAGATATATTTGGGTATCCCGGCAGATCGGATATACTCTATCTCATCGTAATATTCCTCTGAAAACGGCTGCTTGGTTATGTGAGTGTTATAAGCTGTATCATCTCTTCCGTAATTGTAATTGAGAAAAATGTTATTGCCTAAATAAGGTACACACTCAACAATATCAATAGCATCATCAAGCACCGCATACTGCTTTCCGTCCGCCGTGTTAATATAGATATATGAGCATACGCATTTATCATCGGAGGTTATGTTTTCTTCATTAATGAATTTACCCAGCTCACGGCCGCAGGAATAATTATATCCAATGTCTGTTGCTGCCGACATAATGCTCCAGATAAGCTGCGTTAATATTGTAATACATACTGCTCCCCACAGAACAATATCGGATACGGCAGGTGAGGCGGCGGTTTCATCTGCATCATCGGAACAGATACACAGCCAGTAGATAAGCAGCAAGGTGACAATGCCGACATGATGTCCGTACATTCTTACAGCTACCAGCGAGAAATCAAGAAAAATATACGGAACAAGCAGTTCTGTCAGCTTCCTTTTCTTTCTGCCGTAATATACGAGGGCGGCAATAAGAAGCGATGCAAGCGGGATTATATATGTGAGATTTGCGCTTATGACGGTAATACCCGAAAAGCTTTGATCTTCACCGAACATATTCCCGACAGTGGCATCATAGATAAGTCCCCAGACGGCATATATCAGACTTGAAAGCAAATCATGAGTTGTTGAATCGCAGGTATTGTTGAAGCAGTCAGGGGCGGGGAAGATAAATATAAGCAGCGTCACCGCAAAAACAAGCATTACTGCCAGACCTGCAAGCACTCCGCTTTTTGTCATCTCGGACAGAGCCTTTCTGATGCCTCCCATTTGCAGAAAATGTATTATCCATACAATACACATACCGCAGGCTATTGCCATGCCATATGCTGCCGACAGACACAGAAGGATCATTGACAGAACAAAAGGCGCAGGCTTTTCATCTCTTTTTTCGTATGATGCGGCACACAGCATAAGTGCAAGGAAAAGTATGCTGTACGGTCTGCTTACAACTCCGAACTGATAAAACGGGAAATATGTAAACGGAACAAATACCTTCATCATATCGGGAAGCTTGGTTTTGTACAGCATGACTCCGACAGCAAGCGAGCTGAAAAGAATGTTTACAAATTTAAGGCTCAGTTCGTAGGGAAGTCCCAGCTTTGCAAACGGCACAAGAATAAGATGCCACAGCTGCGGGTGCCCTTCATAGTGCGGGATAGTAAACAGGATATCATAGACCGAAGCGCATCGTGCTATCTGCCATGACTGTGACTCATCGCCCCATGGCTCATGAAAAGCAGCAATAACGCAGAGCAGTATGACATATGCCGCAAGTATGAATTTATAGTTTTTCCTGTCTGTCTTTTTGCAGCAGAATGAACCGAATTTTTTTATCATGCTGTTATTCATCTGAGTTATCCTTTCTTAAAATGACAGTATAGCCCTGTATATAATGTCCCTTAAAGATCATTCCCGATTCAAAATCGGCTGCGGGTGTATAACTTGCATTCCCCAAAAGATTATCAAAGTAATCATCGGAAATAGAATGCGAACTGTTATGATCCCAGTTATCGCTGCCGTCATCTTTTGTTTTGAGTACACCTATGATATAATCGGGGGCGCCGAACTGCTCCGCATCATGAAGCTCACGGGCAAGATCCTCGGCAGAGAAGCCGTGGTTGGTATCATAGCCCGTAGGATATGTGGGATAAATATTTCTGTCAAAATACGGCAGCGTCACAACGGCATAGGCAGAGGTGCTGAAAACATAGCCGCCGCTGCCCATTTCTCCCTCGGGGATAATATAAGCGTCGGTAAGATCATTGTCAATGATATATTCGGCGACCTCTTTGCCGCAGTAATAATTCTTATTAATATCCAGAACACAGGACATAAGCGTCCATATGATCTGTACGATCACAGTAATATAGAAAAAAACGGAATACACTGTCCCGATATGACCGCAGGCTTCATCTGAAGCAATGTCTGTTTTTCCGTCAAAGCAAACACAGGTGAAAAATATAAGGTAAAGCACAAACAGCCCTATATGGTGGGAATAGAAGAATATCGAGCCGAAAAACAGCGGCAGCAGTGCGAACGGAAGGAAAAGTGAAGTTCTGCCGCATTTTTTTGCGGTGATAAATAACAGAACATATATTGCCGCTGATATGAAAAAGAAAGGTATATATGAAGCGCTTATAAAATTCTCGGAAAATATATCACAGTCCTTTATTATCACGCTTCCGAATGTGGCATCATAGGGCAGTATCAGAAATGTGTATATGTAATTGTTAACATAAGATGAGATGTCCGCCTTGTTTTTTGAAAGATACACCAAAGAATCCTTTGCAGGCAGGATCATCAGAAAAGTTCCGAATGCAAACACAGTCAGAATGATAAGTGAATAAAATGTCCTGCTTTTTACAAAATCTTTCAGAAAAGCTCCGAATTTCTTTCCGCTCATTATTTCCGCCAGCCATGAAATGCATATCAGGAAAGCATACACTATTCCGTAAGCGGAGGAGGCGCACAGCAGCATGAGCGACAGCACCATTCTGAACGGCTTTTCATCTTTGCCTGCATAAAATGCGGCACAAAGAATCATTGCCAGAGTCATTACGGAATAAGGTCTGCTTATAACACCGTACTGATAAAAAATAAAGTATGTGAACGGAAGCGTTACTTTCATAACGTCAGGCAGCTTTGTTTTGAATATAAGCACCCAAACGGCAGCTGCAATGAATATGATATTCACCAATGACAGGGAAAAATTATATGGCAGCCCCGATTTTGCAAACGGAACAAGGAGCAGGTGCCACAGCGGCGGGTGCCCTTCATAGTGGGGAATGCTGAAAATAATATCTCTGACCGAAGCACATCTTGCGATCTGCCATGCCTGAGCTTCATCATACCACGGCTCATGGAAAAAGGAAACTGCGGACGTAAGTATTATAAACAGAAAAAATATCGCATATTTCAGAGCAGCGGGGAAGGAGACTGCATTAATCCTTTTTATTCCTTTAGAGATCTTATCAAACATATTGCCTCCGGAAGATATCATTCTGCTTTGGTTTCGTGATATTCTTTTTCGGTGTTTACATTCCAGATGTTTTCCTTTGTTTTCTTTCCGCTGAGGATATTATCCGCAGTTTCAAAAGCCGTCATCATGGAATGGTCCATATTATTATAGCGGTGCTGACCGTTTCTTCCGATGCAGTAGAGGTTTTCAAAGCCGTCAAGATATTTTATTACCTTGTCCATTTCGGCATATGTATCAAAATAAGCGGGATATGCTTTCTTTACGTGTTCAACATGATAGTCCTTAACATCATCGGCAGAGTCGATAATGCCCATTTTCACAAGCTCGGAAGACGCCATTGCCGCAAAATCACCGTCGCTCATGTTCCACATCTCATCGCCCTCGGCACAGAAATATTCAAGTCCCATCCATACTGTATGCTGAGGATCGCTGAGAAGATACGGCGACCAGTTGTTGAATATCTGTATGCGTCCCATGGAAACCCCTGTATCCTGAACATATATCCAGCAGTCGGGAACGATGTTTCCGAGAGTTTTCATCTTGGTCGTGTTTTTGATGCTGAGTCTGTCAACAAGCATTCCTGCCGTAATAAAATCTCGATAGGGGAGACCTGCTGCTATTCTGCTTATATCATCGGGAACGGCATTCATTCCGCCGACAAGATCCTTAACGGGCATAGAGGAAATCACGATGTCCGCATTTTCGGTGAATTCTTTTCCGTCATGTTCAAAAACAACGCCTGTTATCTTTCCGTTTTCGGAAATGATCTTTTTAACGTTGCAGTTCATATGGATAGTGCCGCCCATTTGGGTTATTTTATCGGCGGTAAGCTCCCAAAGCTGACCCGGACCGTATTTGGGGTAAGAAAATTCTCCGATAAGAGAGGTCTCCTTTGTCTGCTTTTTGCCGAAAGCCTTTGACATCATATCCTTGGCAACGGCAAATACAGAAAGTCCCTTTACACGCTGTGCGCCCCAGTCCGAGGATATCTTTGATGGGTGTTTGCCCCAAAGCTTTTCGGTATAACCCTCAAAAAACATAGAATAAAGCTTTTTGCCGAATCTGTTTATATAGAAATTTTCCAGATTGTCCTCAGGCTTTTTCTTAAATATGCAGGAGTGAAGATAGCTGAAGCCTGCGACCATAAGCGAGCCGAAGCCCATCTGACCGAAAACCTTTGCGCTTATCGGATAATCAAAGAACTTTTTCTTGAAGTATATTCTTGAAACACGGGTCCTTTTCAGCATGACTTCGTCGCACTTTTCGGGATCGGGACCGCCGGGACATAGGTTTCTTTCTCTGTCAAGGAGCTTGTCATCAAAGGAGGGGCTTCCCTGTACAGGCAGTATCTCGTTCCACATTTGGTTTACTCTGTCGATCTTTGAAAAAAAGCGATGACCGCCAAGATCCATTCTGTAATCCTTATATTTTACTGTCCTTGAAATTCCGCCGATGCTGTCACTGCATTCATATATCTCAACAGTGTTTTCTTTGCTTCTTTTGAGAAGTTCATAAGCCGCAGTAAGACCCGCAGGGCCTGCTCCAATGATAATGATCTTCATATTTGAAATATGACTGTTACGTGCAGTCATATCCTCCTTTCAAAACAAAATGCATATAATTCCACAAAAAGATTTGTAATAAACTATTAAAAAATATTATACCATATTGTTCTAAAAAAGTCAATATATTATTTTCATTTGTTACAAAAGCATCGGGCGGACAGAAGCCTGTATAAGCCCTGCTTTGATATATGAAATATGACGTGCGGAACTCAAAAACAGCCTGTCATTATGGATCGGAAGATCATACACAATGACAGGCTGTTTTTATACTATATATAATAGTATCATATTGTTATCTTTCGCTCACCGTGACCGAAAATTTTCCGTCCCGAGCCGTAATATCCAAGGATAATCCCAGCCTGCGTGCGGCTTCGGCAGCTATCGAAAGTCCCAGCCCCGTGCCGTTTCTGCCGCTTCTGCTGTTGTCACCCTTTACAAAAGGCTTTACGAGCTCATCGGCATTCAGCTTGTCGGCGGCGGAGCAGTCGTTGGTGATGCGGATATATCCCTTGCGGCATTCGGCGGTTATGCTGCCCGATCTGTCGGTATATTTTACTGCATTTTCTGTGAGATTGGTGAGAATATCCTTCATAAGAGCTTTGTCTGCCGTGAAAACAGCGCTTCCGTTTATTGTCAGCTTCAAGCCGTTCTTTTCAAGCTCCGCTTCATAATTTGCCGCAGTGCCGCGCAGCATTTCGGCAGCGTCAAATTCGGTGCTTTCAATTGCAGTATCGGCATTTTCGAGCTTTGAAAGCTCCAGCACATTTGCAATTATTGAATCCATATATTTTACATTTTCCAGTATTGCCGAAGCGTAATGTGCATTTTTTTCGGGATTAACGCCGTTTTCAAGGTTTTCCGCATATCCCGAGATCACCATAAGCGGACTTTTCAGGTCATGCGCAAGCTTGTTTGTAATATCTCTGCGGCGGTCCTCTATTTCATAATGTGCGCTGAGAACGGCATATTCCTTTGATGTTCTCAGCAGTGTAATGATAATTGCTATCGGAATGATGACCAGAAGCACTGTTTTCACAACAGCAGATGTGTTAAGTACAGCAGTTTCGCCCACAACATATTTTTCTCCGTCAATAATTATCGGAGAGACGGTCGTAACGTAGTCAAACCCTGTTATTGTGGTATTGATATTGCCGTTATTCTTCACAAGCCGGCGTACATAATCCAAATCGAATTTTTCTGCATCGGTCTGCGCAAAGCAGAATTCGAGCCTTGATATCTGAACTTCATCGGCTGTATATATCTCTGCATCATCGGGGATACTGCCGTCATAGATCACTGTATCTGTCCTGTATTCATCGGTGCAGTCGAAATTTGTGTAAACACTTGTTTCAAGAGGAATGAATGTATCATCACCTGTCAGGCAGAAGCGGTCGGAGATGAAATAATATTCGGGATCGCCGGGCTTATCTGTATTTGAAACGTATTTTGCTTTTATCTCTTCGACCGTGCTTTCGGCAAGGCTGTCGGGCTTATAGCAGTGAATGTTCGTGTTTTCATCTTTTTTGAAATAAAATGCAACGGTGTCCTCGGGATAGATATAAAAGCTGCCGTTTTCGTCATATATTGCCAAAAAGTTGTCCGAAAAAGTATCGGGGCTGCTTAAATTAGTGACAGTTGCTCTGATAAATTCTTCGCCCATGTTGTTGTCATAGGCATTTTGCAGAATATCCGAAGCCCGACCCGATACGGAAAGCACCTCGCCCCTTATGTAGATCACTGCTCCGACGGTAACTGCGGCAGCAAATAAAGCACATACGACAACGGTAGAAATAAGCTTTCTGATAAATACACGGGTTCTTGATACACGATAGTTTTTCTTTTTTCTCATAAGATCATATCCTTTCAGTCGGTCAGCTTATAGCCTTTGGAGATGACTGTTTTTATCTGGCTGCCTGCGGGCCCCACTGCTTTTCGGAGCTTTTTGATATGATTATCCACAACACGGTCAACTCCGAAATAATCATATCCCCATACACGGTCAAGAAGAGTTTCTCTGCCGACCACGCAGTCCTTGTGCTCCATAAGATATTTCAGTATCTCATATTCTTTCGGGGGAAGCTCAACGGCATTGCCCTCAACGGATACCGACATTTTAACGGGATCAACGGAGATCTTTCCGCAGGTCATGACTTTGGAAACGGTCATTCCCTTTGAACGTTTCAGAATGGCGTTGACTTTTGCGTAAAGCTCGGCTAAGGAAAAGGGTTTGACCATGTAGTCATCACAGCCAAGATCATATCCGTAGAGCTTATCCTCCTCACGGCCCCTTGCGGTGAGAAAAAGTATCGGAACGCTGCTTTCCGACCTGATATAGCGGCATATTGAAAATCCGTCCGTTCCGGGAAGCATTACATCAAGCAGGATAAGGTCATACTCTTTGCTGTGTATGAGGTCAAGCGCTTCGTTTCCGTCAGATGCGGTCTCCACAGAGATAAGTCCGTCCTTTGAGGAAAAATAGTCCGTGATAACTTCTCTGATCTGCTCATCATCTTCCGCCAGTAATACGCTGTAAGCCATTGTTTCGCCCTCCTTTGAGTATATAATACCCGACCCGTGTATCCTTTGTATATCCTTTGGGTATCTTTTGAGAAAAAAGTTATCTTTATTATAGCATTGCTAAGATATATTGTAAAGCGTGGGGGATTGGGGAGAAAAAAGATAGTTGTCAAGCCTCATTCAAAGGGCATTGCAGCTGTATGGGTTAAATGAAAATTTTAAATGATTTTTCCGAATTTAAAAAAGAAACAGTAAAAATATTACTTCGCATTTGATTTCGCATAATAAATATTTCGTGCAATTGCCTACGGCAAAGGCACGAAATAGCCGTTTCGCTCAATTAAAAAGGCAAGAATTTAGGTGCGGTGCGGTCAGCGCCGCCGCCCCGCACCCTCACAGCTATGAGCCGCCAGCGGTCACGCTGGCTGTCGGCTCCCCACAGCAACCCACCTCACGGCTTTCCCATTGTATCAATCCGAAATGAGCTTGTCAAGGGTGCGCTATCGCCGCCTGCGGCGCCCTTGACAAGCTCATTTCGGATTGATATGCTGAAAGAGCCGTAAGGGCGGCAGAAAGGATTGATAAGAATGAAATTCAGAATCACAGGACGAAAGAAAAGGACTTTGAACCCTGCGAAAGCACGGAAAATGTGGGAAAACGGGCTGAATAAGCGCTATCACGACCGCAATTACAAGAAATTGCAAATAGCAATAGCCGACTATGCGCAAGAGCTGGACTGGGATAGTGCCGTAGAAATGATAGCAATGACGAAGCTGTCAAAAGCCGACACGGAAAAGGCGTTCATTCGCCTGTACGACTTCAAAAGAGCGTGGAAACGAATGAAAAAGGGCGGTGCGACACATGAGGAATGGAAAGCATTGTTTTTTCCGTTCTGATATGCTTGACTAAGTACCAAGCAGGAGCGCCTGCGGCGCTCCTGCTTTTTTTCTATACTGCCTCTCTTTCTTGTTCCTATTTTTGCACAGCGCAAAATCCCGCTTTATTCCCCAAAATATAGGAACACCCACGACCGAGTAGCTAATTCGACCGTGGGGAGAGTTTACGCATTATAAGATTAAAGGCGGACGGCGGCAGAAAACCTAAACCGTCCGCACGTTCAATCCCTGCAATTATGAGTTTAGCACAGATGTTCCGATTTGTCAAGAGGGTAACGGATATTTTTTTCTACCACCCCCCGCCCGCCTATCAAGGCGGGAGCGCAGGGATTGAACCTAATTACCGCCCAACTGGTCAGCAAGTGCATACAGCATTGTTACGGCTTCTGTGGAATGGTTCAGCAGGCGCTGAACTTTTCGGAGGTCGTGGCAACTGTGATAAGCTCTGACGGCGTAAGCCTTGCGGGCGCTGTGCGGAGTGGCGTGTTTCAGCCGTAGGAGGGACGCAACCCTGCACATATCCTTGTAAACAGCCTGCCGTGTTCTGTGCCGCTTGTAATCGTACCGATGTTCCCATACGTATACCTTGCCAGCCTGCGACAGCAAGCGGGCTTGAAGTTCCTTGCAGAGCGTTACACGGCGGCTCTTGCCTGTCTTTTCCTCTTTGTACGTCCACCGACCTTTTCTAACGTCCTCCGTTTTCGTTGCGAGGACGTCCCCAATGCGCATTCCGTACCGAAGCGACATTTCAACGGCGAGCGCATTTGCGGGCATAAGCGCCCTCAATATCAAACCGAAAACATCATCGGAAACCCACTGCGAACGAGCCATTTTTCACCACCTAACAAACCCAAAAATGTGAACTGGACGGAGAAAGTGCCGTCAGAACGGGCATATCTTTGTGTCGTAGTTGTCATAGATATGGTTGGCTATCTGATAACCGTGCCTTGCTATGACCTCCCAGCTTGCCCCGAACTCCTCATGAAAAGCCTTAGCGTATTTGTCAGCGCAGACGGAAAGGGAATCACCCCTCTGGAGCGAGCCTGCGGCACGCTCCAGTGCGGCTTTCACAAGCTCCTCACGGTGAGCGCTCTTGCCAAGTTTTTTCATGCCGTCCTGAGACAGCCATGCATAGTGATAAGCGAACTCATGGAAAGCCACAAGCTCCCCAACATAGTCTGCGTCGTGTTCCTCTGTCTTGTCATAGTTGCGGACAACTATCATGTTTTCAACACCTTTCAACAACGAATCCGTTCTCCCGTTTGTCAAAGCGGGGACGTGTGAACATGAAGCCCTCACGGGCTTCGTGTACTTTCCATTTGAAACATATGTTCGTGATAGTGATTTTAGTTTCATCGACGAACTTTGCAACGTTCGTTGCAAGCGCCCGTTTACGGGCGCTTGTCTCACCGTCGCAATCGTCGAACCACTCCCACGCACAAAAGTCGGTCTGAATAGTGTCGGCGGGAATGTCAGCGACAGCATATTCTATCACACATTCCTTGCGGTTCAGACCTTTGCTTGCATAGTAGAGGTGAGCGCCATAGTCCTGCATTCTTTCGGAAAGGGACTTGCTCACATATTTTGTGATGTATCGTGAAACCCTCACAGGGTCTTTGATTTTGGAAAAGTTGATGAACCCGAACCGTTCCGAATATTCGGGCAGGTCAAGGTAGCCGAAGCAGTTCCTGCGGAGAGCTTCGGCAGGCAACCCCGAGAATAAGCCGTGCATATGCCAAGCCCCGTCCTTGTGATGTTCGGGGATAAGCAGATATTTCACCTTGCAACCGTACTTGCGGTTGAAATTGCCAATCCAGACAGAAAGCGCTTTCTGCCACTTGTGTAGGTCGTATCTGTCGAACTTTTCGGGCGACAAGGTGAGCGTGACAAAATGTTCCCAGTCGTTGCACAGGGCAATTTCCATTATGGCGTTTTTGGCACGGCGATAGTTGCAGGCGGCTTTTTCCCAGTCGGAACCGTGAAGCTGAACGCAACATTCTGACTGATTTTCGGAACTGCCCTCAGACTGCCG
>OIXL01000479.1_pt1 | contig 20231 bp, 13 predicted proteins | sample 1587761 | NCBI WGS metagenome assembly OIXL01 (sample SAMN03283246) | human gut metagenome | biome: human-associated habitat; material: feces | host: Homo sapiens | place: Peru | collected 2012 | reverse complement strand
TATCGGCGTGGGCTTCGACGTTGCTCGTTCAACTACATTGGGCAATGCGAAGGCCTCGATTCGTGGGACGGGTAACAAGGAGATCCCACGTCTTCCGTTTAATTTAATTGCTTACCTTGGGTGATGGGTGGGTTGGAAAGGAAAATGATATGAAAAAATGTGTTTCTTTGGGATTAAATGCAGAAATTTTGCTAAGCAATCCTTCGCAACTTGGCAAAACTTTGAAACTTATCGAAGAGTTGGAGAACAAAGGTTTTATTCAAAATGGAAAGATTGTATTTGAAGAGAACCAAGAAAAAGAGGTAAGAGAAATATTCGATAAGAATTTGCCAACTTCAATGTAATTTAGTGAATTTTATTTTTTCTATTATGAATCAAAAACTACATTCTTTATTGCTCATGGTGGTATTACTGTCATGGAGCATGGTGATTGCCGCTTCAGACTTTGATGATGGTATTTTGAAGTATACAATTACTTCCCCTGAAAATTTAGAAGTGCAATGTGATGGATTTACTGATGCTCATATAAATGATGAGAGCGTTGTGATTCCTGAGACCGTGAATTACAATAATGCAACTTATTCGGTAGTGTCAATAAGGGTAGGTTATTACGCAGGTCTTGGAAATGAAGTAAGAAAAATAACTTTACCCTCTTCTTTGAAAAAAATAGGTGATTTTGCATTTTATTATTGTCAAAAAATAGAGGAAATTATTATACCTAAAAACGTAACAAGTATAGGGGAATGGGCTTTTTGCCATTGTCAAAGCCTAGAATCTGTGGAGATACCTTCTAGTGTCACCTCAATAGGTGATAACGCCTTTATCGGTTGTACTAATTTAGCTTCTTTAGAACTCTCTTACGGAATTAAGAGTATTGGTAATGGTGCTTTTCAAGGATGTACAAGCTTGGAATCTGTAAAGTTACCTAATAGTATCGAATCTTTAGGTTCTGAAGCATTTTTCGAATGTGTGTCTTTAACAAGTATAACTTTACCTTCCAATATTGAGATTGTCCCTCCGTATTTTGTAGCTAACTGTTCGGTTTTGAAAAGTATTGAAATTCCTGCTAGTGTAAAAACTGTTTGGAATGGTGCTTTTTATCAATGCAAAACTCTAAAAAGTATTATATGTAACTCTCTTGAGGCTCCTGCTTTTAGACAAATTCCTATATCTTCGGCCGTTTGTAATGATTATTTGTGTGAACCAGCATTAGCTTCACAGATAACATTGGTAACCCCAAAAGGAGCCGTAGGTTATACAGAAGCCCCATGGAGTTATTTTAAAGCTCCAGAAGCGTTAAGACTGACCGATGAAAACGCATCACTGGATGCAGGTGCTTATCCTATTGGTAGTCTGACTTATTATCGTAGCAATATGACTTCAGGCAGCTACGCTACTTTCTGCTTGCCATTCGATACAAACTTGAGTGAAGTTTCTGATGCATTTGAGAATGTCTATACGGCAAATCAAACTGCACTTTATAAGCCAGACGGAAAGTTAATATTGTTGTTGCAGAAGATAGATAAAGATGCAAGTATATCTGCAGGACAGCCTTTTGTGGCAAAATTAAAGGATAATGTGACAGACGTGACATTCAGTAATAACAAGTTGATGACGGTGGATTCTGATATTATGCAGAATGGAACACCAACTCCTCTTCGTGTCTTTGATTGGGATGGTACTTCTGGATTGCTGACAGAGAACACTGATATAAAGGTAAGTTATGGTGGTGCTTTATCAACTATGACAGGTGTGGGGAGTGAATATGAAACGTTCAATTCTAATGGAACCTTTGGTCCAACTAAGGGCGGACAGGTAAAGGCTTTTCATGCTTATGTGCTGAAGGAAGATGCTGTAACCCAAGGACGAGTGAAGTCTATCTCTTTAGGAATTGAGGGTAATGATGGTACAACCAACATTGAAACCATAGTTGATTCTCCTGAAAAGAATACAGACAAGATGGTTTATAGCATAGATGGTCGTTTAGTTAATACTACAGGCAGCGTAATCGGATTGCCTAGTGGAATTTATATAAAGAATCATCAGAAAATTTATGTAAAGTAATAACATTTATAAAAATATAGAAAGGAAAAGAAATCGTGAAGTAAAGAATATTAAGGAGGCAAGTCTTATTTTTAAGAGATTTGTCTCCTTTTCGTTTCTTTCCAATTTTGCAAACATTGGAAAGAATTGCCTCGGTCTGGAATAAGGATTAGTGAGTCTAAAAGGTTATTCAGTATCATTGCTCCTGGGAGGGCACAAATGTGCCCATTGTAGGGCACTTTTGTGCCATAAGTAGGCATTTTTATAGCATCAGTATTTATAAAAATGGATTACGCAAAAACCCTTCACCCTTCATCTATTCGCGCGGAATGCCGATAAACACAGGGGTTCCAAGGCTGATAGGCTTATTTTACCCCTTCATTACCCTTCATCTTTTTGCCATTTTCAGATTTCGACTGATAGACAGAGTTTGCCCATGCTTCTATTTAAGGCCATTATTTGTCTTCTATTATGACCAGTCCGAGGCATCTATTATGACCGGTTCGGGGCGTCTATTATGACCATATGAAGGGTGATGAAGGGTGATTTTGCCCCCTTCAATGCTTGAAACCCCGATAAACCCTGGGGATTCCAAACGATAGATGAAGGGTGAAGGGTTTTGTGCTAATTCTATTTCAAAAAAGCAAAATGTCGATAATGGGAGTCTTATCGCTTTGTGCCTCCAGAATCAACTTGATGGATTAAGGTCGCAATTCGCGACCTTATAACTAATAGTGTAATTCCCTTTTCGAAAGAAAAACGGAAAAGTAATAAATTTCTTCCTAAACATTTGGAAGTAATTAATATTTTTCTTATTTTTGCAGCATGGAAGAAGAAAATATACGGCAGGGCTTATGTTGAAGTTTAATGAAGAAAAACTGTCTAAGTTGAGAACATTTGATGATGTTCTGCTGGAAAAATATGGCGAGCCTAATAGCGAGGCCCGCAAGGATTTTGATGCCAGGGCCAAGGCTTGGTATTATGCAGAGTTGTTAAAAGACGAGCGTAAGAAACAGAAGATGACGCAGAAGGCTCTTGCCGAGAAAATCGGCAAGAAGAGAGAGTATGTCTCTGCTCTGGAAAAGGGCCAAACGGATATGCAACTCTCCACTTTCTTGAGAATAGCAAATGCTTTAGGGCTGCAATTCTCGCTGGTAGTCGGATAAATGCATCGTCATAGACAAGATAAAGGGAGATGACAACGATGAACCAAGCTACTCAAGACTTTATTCGCCAACATCAGGACGATGACGTCCGCCAGTTGGCTTTCCTCGGAAGCAAGAATCCTGAGGTCAATATGCCTTTTGCTCTCGACCAGATACGTGGTCGACAGATGGCTCGTATCAAGTTGCCTCGCTGGGCCAGCATCGACGGCATCATTTATCCGCCTCACATCTCGATGGAGCAATGTTCGTCAGAGCAGACTGCGCTCTATAAAGCCGAATTGGCTGCACGATTGTTGGGAAATTCTTCTCTTTCCTCTCTTCGAGGAGAAATCGTGCCCCAAGGCGATAATTCCAAAATTTGCGAATTTGCGACCAAGAGCACAGTTGATTCAGAATTCGCTCAAAATGAAGACACTTGTGAAAAGCAACAGATATTAACAGAAACAAGCGGTTGTGTTAACAAAACTAAATGCGATGCTTGCTCAGGAGATTCTGTTGCAGAAATTGAGTTTGTTGACCTTACTGGAGGTTTTGGAGTCGACTTCTCTTATATGGCAGCCCGATTGGGTGCTAAGTCGATGTATGTAGAACGGCAAAAGCATCTTTGTGAAGCGGCGAAGGAGAATTTTGAACGATTGGGATTAAAGCATGTCGTCGTGAAGAATGGAGATGGAGTAGAGGTGCTTCATGCGATTCCGAATCATTCTGGTCTTCGGGTAATCTATATTGATCCTGCCCGTCGTGATGATGCCGGCAACAAGGTGGTAAGTCTTCAAGACTGCACCCCCGATGTAACCAGGCTTCAAGAGGAAATGCTCCAGAAAGCCGATTTTGTAGTCATCAAACTGTCTCCGATGCTCGACTGGCATCGTGCTGTAAGCGAATTAAGGTGTGTGAGAGAGGTTCATGTTGTTTCTGTGAACAATGAGTGCAAGGAGCTCTTGTTGGTGCTCTCAGCGCGAAATATGGACGAAAACAGTCGCCTTCGCATTTGTTGTGTCAACGATACCCAGTCGTTTGTCTGCGATGATGCCGAAATGGCTTCTTCTGTAACCCGCATAGCAGCAGCCGACTTAGATTCGGCGCAATATCTCTACGAGCCTAATGCCTCGCTGATGAAAGCAGGTTGTTTCGGAGTTCTTTCCGAGCGTTATTCGGTCTCGATGCTCTCCAAAAACAGTCACCTTTTCGTGAGCCAGTCTCCTGTAGTCGATTTCCCAGGCCGTTCTTTCCGTATCCGTGCCGTTTCGTCCTTCAATAAGAAAGAACTCAAGCGCCAATTGCAAGGCATAGAGAAGGCCAATATAGCCACCCGCAATTTTCCTCTCTCCGTAGCAGAATTGCGCAAGCGACTGAAGTTAAAGGATGGAGGCGAAACCTATATCTTCGCCACCACCTTGTCTGACGACAGTCATGTGCTGCTGATAACGGATAAAATTTTAGAAAACGCATGAAAAGTTAGGAAATTCTTTCTGAATGTTTGGAATTTATCCTTAATTTTCTTAATTTTGCAGAAGACATGAAGCCGATACAAATAACAAACTGAACCCAGCGAAAGTTGAGTAACAAAAAATAAGCTACTATTTATGAACAAATTAAAAACAATCTTTTTATTGCTCGCGTTTATCTTGGCGATGAACATGAGTGGTGTACAAAACATCAAAGCGGAGAACTATCCTTATAAGAGCGACTATCTTTGGCTTACAGTGCCCGACCATGCAGACTGGCTCTATCAGACCGGCGAGAATGCCAAGGTAGAGGTGCGTTTCTGCAAGTATGGTATTCCCCGTGATGGCGAACTGAAATATTCCATAGGCAACGACATGCTCCAGCCCGACAAGCATGGAAGCGTGAAGCTGAAGAACGGACGTGCTGTCATCAATATGGGAACGAAGAAGACTCCAGGATTCCGCGACATGAAACTATCTGTCAGTCTCGACGGAAAGACCTATGAGCATCATATCAAGGTGGGATTCTCGGTCGACAAGATAAAACCCTATACGCAGGAGCCCCAGGATTTCAGAAGCTTCTGGCAGAAGAACGTGGAGGAACTGAAACAGGTGCCAATGTCTTATACCAAGGAGTTGTACAAGGACTATTGTACCGACAAGATAGACTGCTATCTCGTCAAGCTCCAGATCGACAACATGGGCCATTCCATGTATGGCTTCCTGTTCTATCCCAAGAATGCCCAGCCGGGCAAGCATCCCGTAGTGCTCTGTCCTCCAGGAGCAGGCATCAAGACCATCAAGGATCCTATGCGCAACAAGTATTATGCCGAGAATGGCTTTGTTCGATTTGAGGTGGAGATTCATGGCCTCGACCCACGCATTTCGTCAGAGACTTTTGGCGAGATCAGTCGTGCTTTCAACGACCGTAATGGCGGTTATTTGGCCAATGGTTTGGAGAACAAGGACATTTATTATATGAAGCATGTCTATGTAGGCTTGGTTCGTTGTATCGATTTCCTGACTTCGCTTCCCGAGTGGGATGGCAAGAATGTAGCGGTGCAGGGCGGCAGTCAGGGCGGAGCCTTGTCCATTATCGCAGCAGGACTCGACTGTCGTGTCACCCAATGTGTAGCTAATCATCCTGCCCTTAGCGACATGGCGGGTTATGTGGCTAAGGGCGGAACGGGCGGTTATCCACACTTCTGCCGTCAGCCTCAGATATTGAGCAATAAGGACTGTCTCAACACCCTGGCTTACTTCGATGTAGTCAATTTTGCCCGTTACGTCAAGGCTCCTACTTATCTTACATGGGGCTACAACGATGTGACCTGTCCTCCAACAACCAGCTATGCTGTCTGGAACACGCTGAAATGTACTAAGGAGAGTCTGCTTACCCCGATCAATGAGCATTGGACGACAACAGAAACCAACCGCGGACAGATGGAGTGGATAAAAGCACATCTTCTGAAATAAGCAGCTAAGCAAAAATGGCTGAAAATGACTGAACTGTCCTATTTGCGAAAACTCAGTAATCTGACAGGCGGAATCAGTTGATAAAACCAATATTGAGGCAAAATAAACCACCAATATACTTGTCAACCTCATAAAAAACTGCAAAAAAAATAGCAATATTTGGCTGTTTGACCAAATATTGCTATTTTTGCATGCTTTAAAGTAACAAACTAGTTTGAGATAATGTCATTAATAGAGATTCGAAAGGTCGAAAACAAGAAGGACTTGAAGACGTTCATCGACTTCCATTACGACCTATACGAGGGCAACGAGTATGATGCGCCCAATCTTTTCAGCGACGACATGAACACACTTAGCAAAGATCGCAATGCCGCTTTCGAGTTTTGCGAGGCAGAGTATTTCCTTGCTTATAAAGAGGGCAAGGTAGTGGGACGTGTCGCTGCTATTATCAACCATAAGGCCAATAAGCGTTGGGACCGTAAGTCCGTGCGCTTCGGGTGGATTGATTTCATCGACGACCGTGAGGTTTCCAAGGCTCTCTTCGATGCTGTAGAGAAATATGGCAAGGAGAAGGGAATGGAAGATATTGTAGGTCCGCTTGGTTTTACGGATATGGATCCAGAAGGTATGCTTACCTGGGGCTTTGACCAGCTCGGCACCATGCCTACCATCTACAATTATTCATATTATCCGGAGCACGTAGAGGCTTTGGAGGGTTTTACCGTAGATAATAAGTACGTAGAGTATAAGCTGATAGTGCCAGATACCATCCCGGAGAAATATTCCAAGATAGCGGCGATGATAGAGAAAAGATACAATCTCCATGTCCGCAAACTTACCCGTAAGGATATTTATCAGGGCGGATACGGGCAGAAGATTTTCGACCTCATCAATAATACATACAAGCATCTCTATGGCTATTCTGAACTCTCGCAGAAGCAGATAGACCAGTATATCAAGATGTATTTAGCTTTGCTCGATCTGAACTTTGTGACTGCCATCGAGGATTGGACTACAGAGGATCATAAGATGATAGGAATCGGTATTACGATGCCTTCTCTTACCAAAGCCTTGCAGAAATGCCATAGGGGCAGACTGTTTCCTTTCGGTTGGTGGCATCTGCTGCGTGCTATCAAGTTCCATAAGACCAAGATCGTTGACCTCCTGCTCATCGGTATCCAGCCGGAATACCGTGCCAAGGGTGCCAATGCGCTGCTTTTTGCCGACCTGATTCCTATCTATCAGAAGTATGGAATCGAGTGGGGAGAAACACAGGTGGAAATGGAAGACAATGTTGCTGTGCAGGGACAATGGGGCGTCTTAGACCCAATCCTTCACAAGCGCCGCAACTGTTATATTAAGAAAATCAAGTAAATAGCAACTGTTCGTATAAAATAAAATCAGAATTACAAGGAGGAATTTATGCCTGAAGATAAAAACTTGAATGAAAAGGGTGCTGCTGAAGAACTGGCAAATACCCCTCAGGAGCAACCTGTAGAATATACAGATGACAATATCCGGCACTTGAGTGATATGGAGCATGTACGTACCCGTCCAGGTATGTACATCGGACGTTTGGGCGATGGCAATCTGCCCGAAGATGGCATCTATGTGCTCTTGAAAGAGGTGGTGGACAACTCCATCGACGAGTTCAAGATGGGCGCCGGAGCGCGACTCGAAATCGACATCGAGGACAATCTTCGTGTCAGCGTGCGCGATTATGGTCGAGGCATTCCGCAGGGCAAGCTTGTCGAGGCTGTCAGCGTGCTCAATACTGGTGGCAAGTACGACAGCAAGGCCTTCAAGAAGAGTGTGGGCCTGAATGGTGTGGGTGTGAAGGCGGTCAATGCCCTCAGCTCTCATTTCGAGGTGAAGTCTTTCCGCGAGGGAAAGGTGCGCCATCTTGTCTTCGAACGGGGCATTCTGAAGAGCGACAAGACCTCAAAGACCGAGGATGAGAACGGAACCTACATCTTTTTCGAGCCCGACAACACTCTCTTCAAGAACTACAGCTTCCACGATGACATCGTGGAGACGATGCTTCGCAACTACACCTATCTCAATACGGGCCTTACCATCATGCACAATGGTCGTCGCATCCTGAGCCGCCACGGTTTGCAGGATCTTCTTACCGACAACATGACCAATGACGGTCTCTACGACATCATCCACATGAAGGGCGAGGACATCGAGGTGGCTTTTACCCACACCAACCAGTATGGCGAGGAGTACTATTCCTTTGTCAACGGTCAGCACACCACGCAGGGCGGAACTCATCAGAGCGCCTTCAAGGAGCACATTGCCAAGACCATCAAGGAATTCTTCGGTAAGTACGAGTATGGCGACATTCGCAACGGCCTGGTGGCAGCTATAGCCATCAATGTCGAGGAACCCGTCTTCGAGAGTCAGACGAAGATCAAGCTCGGCAGTACCACGATGACTCCCAATGGCGGCGAGACCATCAACAAGTATGTGGGCGATTTTCTGAAGAAAGAGGTGGACAACTATCTGCACATCCATAAAGACGTGGCCGAGGTGCTGGAGAGCAAGATCAAGGAGAGTGAGCGCGAGCGAAAGGCGATGGCAGGCGTCACCAAGCTGGCGCGCGAGCGTGCCAAGAAGGCCAATCTGCACAACCGCAAGTTGCGCGACTGCCGCATCCATTTCAGCGACGCCAAGAACGAACGCAAGGAGGAAAGCTCCATCTTCATTACAGAGGGCGATTCTGCCAGCGGAAGCATCACCAAGAGCCGCGACGTGAACACCCAGGCTGTGTTCTCCCTTCGCGGTAAACCGCTCAACAGCTTTGGTCTTACCAAGAAAGTGGTGTACGAGAACGAGGAGTTCAATCTTCTCCAGGCAGCCCTCGACATAGAGGACGGTCTCGACTCGCTGCGTTACAACAAGGTTGTCGTGGCTACCGATGCCGATGTCGACGGAATGCACATCCGTCTGCTTATCATCACCTTCTTCCTGCAGTTCTTCCCCGACCTCATCAAGAAAGGCCATGTCTACGTGCTGCAGACGCCTTTGTTCCGTGTGCGCAACAAGCGAACCAAGATAAAGAACAAGCAGGTCATAGCCGATGCCGACGCCAAGTTGGGACCGAAGGAGAAGAAGAGCGACTTCATCACGCACTATTGCTATAGCGACGAGGAGCGCCAGCAGTCCATCCGCGACTTGGGACCTGACCCTGAAATCACCCGATTCAAGGGTCTCGGCGAGATTTCTCCCGAAGAGTTTGCCCATTTCATCGGTCCTGACATGCGACTGGAACAAGTCACCCTGCACAAAACCGACCAGGTGCAGAAACTCTTAGAGTACTACATGGGCAAGAACACCATGGAGCGCCAGAACTTCATTATCGACAACTTGGTGATCGAGGAAGATATTCCAGATGAAGACTCTGATCTGTTGGATTAGAATTGATAGTCACGGGTTAACAAAAAGGCACGGATTTGTTTTAACTCCTCAGCGACCGTAGGGAGCGATAACTCCTTTAACTCCTTTAACTTCTGAGCTTGCGAAACTCAAGTAAAATAAGAATTTATGAAGAAATATCTATTGTTTGTACTGGTAGCATTCCTGGCAGTAACTTCTGCCAGTGCCCAGATGCGCATCAGAATGGGCAAGAACAGCCCGATAGAGAAGTTGGGCAGGGCAGAGATAGCCATTGCCAATCTCTATGTCGACAGCGTCGACGAGAACAAGCTTGTCGAGGACGCCATTCGTGGTATGTTGGAGAAACTCGACCCGCATTCCTCTTACACCACAGCCAAGGAGACACAGGCGATGAATGAGTCGCTCAACGGCTCTTTTGATGGCATCGGTGTGCAGTTTAACATGGTCGACGACTCACTCCTCGTCATTCAGCCCGTTGTCAACGGGCCTTCCGAGAAAGTGGGCATCATAGCCGGCGACCGCATTGTGGCAGTCAACGACACAGCCATCGCAGGCGTCAAGATGAGCAAGGAAGAAATCATGAAGCGCCTTCGCGGACCCAAGGGAACCATAGTCAACCTCACTGTTGTGCGCCGTGGCATCAAGGACAAGCTTTCCTTCCGTGTCAAGCGCGACAAGATACCAGTCACCACGATGGATGCAGCCTATATGATTCGCCCCGGAATCGGATACATCCGTCTGGGCAGTTTCGGAATGACCAGCCACAAGGAGGTTTCTGTCGCTATGGACTCGCTCAAGAAGAAAGGCATGAAAGACCTCATCTTCGACCTTCAGGACAATGGTGGAGGCTATCTTCAGACGGCAGCCAAGATAGCCAACGAGTTCTTGGAGAAAGGCGACCTCATCGTCTACACCAATGGCCGTACAGCGCCTCGACAGGAGTTCCGTGCTGAGGCCAACGGACGCTGGCGCAAGGGCAAGCTCGTGGTTCTCACCAACGAGTTCTCGGCTTCGGCAGCCGAGATCGTGTCGGGTGCCATACAAGACCAGGACCGAGGCGTTGTCGTAGGCCGTCGCACTTTTGGCAAGGGATTGGTGCAGCGTCCTCTTACCTTTGAGGATGGAAGCGAGATACGTCTCACCATAGCCCATTACTATACGCCGAGCGGCCGATGCATCCAGAAGCCTTACAAGAAGGGCGAGCGCGAGGATTATGCCATGGATCTCGACAACCGCTACAAGCACGGCGAGTTCACCAACCAGGACAGCATCCATCTGTCCGACTCTCTGAAGTATTACACCCTGCGCAAGCATCGTGTGGTTTATGGCGGCGGAGGCATCATGCCCGATTATTTCGTGCCGCTCGATACGACCAAGTACACCAAGATGCACCGCTTGCTTACAGCCAAGAGCATCGTCATCAACCACAGCCTGAAGTTCATCGACGCCCATCGCCAAGAGCTGAAGAGCCAGTACAAGGATTTTGGCAAGTTCCTGGCAAGCTATGAGGTTCCTCAGAGCCTTGTAGAGGAAATCATCGCCGATGGCAAGAAAGAGAAAATAGAGCCCCGTGACGCCGCCGAATTGGCTCAGACGAAGAAATACCTGTCCATACAGCTCAAAGCCCTTGTAGCGCGAGATATTTGGGATATGAGCCAGTATTTCCAGGTTTGGAACGAGACGAACGAGATTGTGATGCGTGCGGTGAAGCTGCTCACTACGGGGAAATAGCATAAGTGGGAGAGCCAAATCTTCCAATATTCCAGTTCTTCCAATATTCCAATAAGCATTTGATTTTTCAAACCCTTTTTTAGAGACTCTATAACTACTTAATAATTAAATAGTTATATATATATAATAAAAGGAAATGGAAAATGCAAAAAAATAATTGGAAGAATTGGAATTGGAAGATTCGATAAGGTTTGCTTCCTCTAAAAGGCTTATTCTCAAATGGTTAGCTTCTCTGTGCGTATTCCAGTTACAGGGGCAGCAGAGGACAAATCCACTAAAAAGAGAGGATTTTGGCACTTGAAACAGTGCAAAATCCCCTCTTTTTTATTTTTTATAGTTGGGAAAATATTTTTTCCCTGTTGGATAAATCAAATGGAGTCTTTTTAAAAATTAATTTTTCTCATGCATTTTGTCCCATTTCAGGTAGATTCCTGCAAGAATTGTGCCCGAAATGCTGTGCCAGGCGCAACTAATGGCACAAGGAAGGACGGCAAGTGGCTGGGCGGCAAAGAAGTTTCCGGCCAGGACGGTGGCAAGACCGGCGTTCTGCATTCCCACCTCGATGCTGATGGTGCGCTTCTTGGCTGTGTTGAAGCCTGCCAGTTTACCTGCCAGCCAGCCGAGGCAATAGCCCAGGGTGTTGTGGCAGAAGACGACGGCAAAGGTCCAGAGGAAGAGCATCATGCCGCGTGCCACGAGGTCGTCGTGAACGGTAGAGATAACGCCGCCCACGATAAACGCCAGGCAGGTGACGCTGATGCCGGGCATCAGGCTCTGAATGGTGGGGAAACACTCCCTCTTGCCGTAAATGTAGTTGAGTGTGCAACCGATGGCTACAGGGATGATGGTGACGAGCAGAATGCCCTGGAACATGCCGATGGCGTCGATATGGATGATTTCGCCAGCTGTAATCTTCATCAGCAGCGGAGTCATGACAGGAGCGAGGATGGTGGAGGCACAGGTCATTCCCACCGAGAAAGCCACGTCGCCATGACAGAGATAGCTCATGATGTTGCTCGACACACCGCCCGGACAACAGCCCACGAGCAGAATGCCGAGGGCAAGGGCAGGGTCGAGGTGCCATACGTGGACAAGGAGGTAGGCCACGCCCGGCATGATGATGAACTGGGCGCAGGCACCGATGAAGACATCAAGGGGGCGTTGCGCCAAAATCTTGAAATCGTTGGTGGTGAGAGTCAGTCCCATGGTGAGCATAATGATGCCGAGAATGACGGTCTGGGTAGTTCCGCGTACCCAGTCGAAGGTATGGGGAAAGAAGAATGTAAACACAGCCACTCCTATCACGAAGATGGAGGTGTAATTGGCCAGCATACGGCTGAGCGCCTGAAATAAATGTAACATAACCTATATATTTTTAGAATGTTTGTCGCCCTCTTATATACGTTCTGTTCGGAATGTGAGTGCAAAAGTAGTGATTATATTTGTTGTAAGCAAAGGTTTTTGTCGATTTTTTCGTGAATTCCTTTTTATTTCTGATACAATTGTGTAACTTTGCACAAAATATAAGATATTACGGAATGAACGAAGATTTTGACATAAGAAATGAGTCGGTTTCGCCTGCCGAGAAAGAATTCGAGAAGGCGCTGCGACCCTTGAAGTTCTCTGATTTCAGCGGACAGACGGGCGTGGTGGACAACCTGCAGGTGTTTGTCGAGGCTGCTAAGTATCGTGGCGAACCGCTCGACCATACGCTGCTGCACGGTCCACCAGGACTGGGCAAGACGACGCTGAGCAACATCATCGCCAACGAGCTGGGCGTGGGACTGAAGATTACATCGGGCCCAGTGCTCGACAAGCCGGGCGATTTGGCTGGCATTCTTACCTCGCTGGAACCCAACGACGTGCTCTTCATCGACGAGATTCACCGTCTGTCGCCCGTAGTGGAAGAATATCTCTACTCGGCCATGGAGGACTATCGCATCGACATCATGATCGACAAGGGTCCGTCGGCCCGCAGCATTCAGATCGACCTCAATCCCTTTACCCTTGTAGGAGCCACTACCCGCAGCGGTTCGCTCACAGCGCCTCTGCGTGCCCGTTTCGGCATCAACCTGCACTTGGAGTACTACAATCCGCCAACGTTGCAAAAGATCGTGAAGCGCAGCGCCATGCTCCTGAAAGTGCCTATCGAGGAAGAGGCTGCGGCTGAGATTTCGCGCCGCTCACGCGGTACGCCCCGTATCGCCAACTCGCTGCTGCGCCGTGTGCGCGACTTCGCCCAGGTGAAAGGCAACGGCACCATTACCTACGACATTGCTGAGTCCTCGCTCCGTGCGCTCAACATCGACCAGTATGGTCTGGACGAGATCGACAACAAGATTCTCACCACCATCATCGACAAGTTTCATGGAGGACCGGTGGGCGTGGGAACGATTGCCACAGCCATCGGCGAGGATGCCGGAACCATCGAGGAGGTGTACGAGCCTTACCTCATCATGGAGGGATTCATCAAGCGAACCTCGCGCGGACGCATGGCCACTAAACTTGCCTACGACCATCTGGGACGCAATCCCTATGGCAGCAACATCATGCAGGGAGACTTGTTTGAGTGAAGAATTTGATAGAAGAACTTTAACTACATGAAGATAGGAATATTTACGGGAACTTTCGACCCATTTACAATCGGGCATCAAAATATAGCAGAACGTGCGCTCCCCATGTTTGACAAGCTTGTGATTGCCGTGGCGATGAGCAAGTTGAAGCATGCTAACGAGGAGATAGAGAAGCGTGTGGAGGACATCAAGGCTGTTTTTCCGAAGGAATGTGCAGAATTGGTGGATGCTGGTGATGCTTCTAAGGGATTCCGCCTGGAGGTGGTTTCCTACGACGACCTTACCATCGACCTGGCGCATCGTCTTGGAGCCAAGTTTCTGGTGCGGGGCGTGAGGAGCGCAAAAGACTTTGAGTACGAGCGTGAGCAGGCCGACATCAACAGGCAGTTGGGTGGTGTGGAGACCATTCTCCTTTTCTCCGATCCTCGCTACAGCAGCATCAGTTCTACGCTCGTCAGGGAGTTGAGATTCTTCGGAAGAGAAGTGGATGAATTTCTGCCTAAGAAGTGAAGAGTGAAGAACGAAGAGTGAAGAATTCAAAAGCTTAAAAAGATAATAAAAAAATATATAATATAAATAGAGAATAGGAACGAAAAGGTGTTGTCTTAACTCCTTTAAGTCCTTTACTCCTTAACTCCATAAGATGTATGATAACATATAGTGTAGAAGGCGTGAAAATGCCTAAAATCAAGAAGCGCGAAACCAGCGCATGGATTCGCAAAGTGGCTGCTTCACACGGACGCAAAGTGGGTGAGGTGGGCTACATGTTTGTAGACGACGAGAAGATTCTCGAGGTCAACAACGAGTATCTGGGCCATGACTATTACACCGATGTCATCACCTTCGACTACGATGAGGGCGATGTCATCAACGGCGATATTGTCATCTCGCTCGATACCGTGCGTACCAATGCCGAGCAGTTCGGCAAGACCTACGACGACGAGTTGCATCGTGTCATCATCCACGGCATCCTGCACCTGTGCGGCATCAACGACAAGGGCCCGGGCGAGCGCGAGATCATGGAGGAGAACGAGAACAAGGCTCTCGCCATGCTCGAAGGTGCTTCGATATTGAAGTAAAGACGTCTTTTGTGTGGAATTGGCAGGAAAGTAATCATGCAGCATTCTCCGTGCTGCCGAGTGTTCTCCAGCCAATTCCAGCACTTAAAAATCACCCCATCATTTACCCCTTTTCGACTAACCGACTTTTCATTATCTTCCACTTAAATCGAAAGACGGTTTTTCTGTAAACAGCTTGTTTATAGAAAGTTGCAGTTTTGCATTATGTACACGAATCCACTATTTTACTAAGTGAAATAGCTTTTATTTGATTTTTTGGCTATCTTTGCAGAAGATTAGCTGCATCTCAGCAGAATATTCAAGCAAGCTTGATATTCTGCATTCGATTTGCAAAATCTTTGCAAAAGAAAAGATTAGCTGCACTCAGCAAAAAATAATAACAATATAACTTATGAAACATTTAGCATTATCCTGCGTGTTGTCGCTGACAACCGTTTTCTCAGTTCAGGCGCAGCAGATGCCCGTCTATTTGGACGACACCAAGCCCATAGAGCAACGCATCGAGGACGCCCTCTCCCGCATGACCTTGCAGGAGAAAATAAGAGTTATTCACGCCCAGAGCAAGTTTTCATCGGCTGGAGTTCCACGATTGGGATTTCCTGACTTCTGGACTGACGATGGTCCACACGGTGTGCGCCCCGATGTGCTGTGGGACGAATGGGACCAGGCAGGACAGACCAACGACTCGTGTGTGGCTTTCCCTGCCCTTACCTGTCTTGCAGCCTCCTGGAACCCTCAGATGAGCCGTATCTACGGCGAGGCGTTGGGCGAGGAAGCACTTTATCGCGGCAAGGATATGATATTAGGACCAGGAGTCAACATTTATCGTACACCTCTCAATGGTCGCAACTTCGAGTACATGGGCGAAGACCCATTCTTAACTTCGGTAATGGTAGTGCCTTACATACAGGGTTTGCAGTCGAAAGGTGTTTCTTCCTGCGTGAAGCACTATTGTCTGAACAACGACGAGGAATATCGCCATCAGGTGAACGTGAAGGTGAGCGACCGTGCCCTGCACGAAATCTATCTTCCTGCCTTCAAGACTGCCGTTGAGCAAGGCAAGGCATGGGCCATCATGGGCGCGTACAACCTGTATCGCAACGAGCACAACTGCCACAACCAGTACACCCTGAACAAGATTCTGAAGAACGACTGGAAGTTTGATGGTGTGGTAGTAAGTGATTGGGGTGGCGCTCACGACACCGATCAAGCCGTGAAGAATGGACTTGATATGGAGTTTGGCTCTTGGACGAATGGACTCACTATGGGAGCCAGCAACGCTTATGATAACTATTATCTTGCCATGCCTTATCTGAAAGCCATTCAGGAAGGCAAATACACCACACGTGAGCTCGACGAGAAGGTGCGTCGCGTGCTGCGACTCTTCTATCGCACCACGATGAACCGCCATCGTCCTCACGGTTTCTTTTGCTCTGAAGAACATTATCTCACAGCTAAACAGATAGCCGAGGAGGGCATCGTGCTGTTGCAGAACAAGAATCGCATACTTCCACTCAACACACAGAAAGTGCGCCGCGTGCTGGTAGTGGGCGAGAACGCCATCAAGATGATGACCGTGGGTGGAGGTAGTTCTTCGTTGAAAGTGCAAAAGGAAATCTCGCCACTTCAGGGCTTAAAGGAGCGTCTGGGCAAGGATGGCATAGAAGTAGAGTATGTGCGCGGTTATGTGGGTGATGTCACAGGCGCTTACAATGGAGTTTCCACAGGACAGAACTTGGAGGATAAGCGCAGCGAGGCAGAGCTCATTGCAGAGGCTGTAGCGAAGGCTAAGACAGTCGACTATGTTGTGATGTTTGGTGGTCTTAACAAGAGCGATTATCAAGATTGTGAGGGTCACGACCGACAGCAGTATGAGTTGCCTTATGCACAAAATAAGTTGGTTACAGCCTTGGCAGCAGCCAATAAGAACTTCGTGTATGTCAATATCTCTGGTAATGCAGTGGCTATGCCTTGGAAAGATAAGGTGCCAGCCATCGTACAGGGATGGTATCTTGGTTCAGAGGCAGGTGATGCTTTGGCTTCTGTCCTCACAGGCGATGTTAATCCCAGTGGCAAGTTGCCCTTTACCTGGGTGCGTTCCTTGCAAGATGTAGGCGCTCATGCGCTCAATACCTATCCTGGCACATGGCGCCTGGAAGGTGGTGCTCAGACCAAAGGTAATATCATTGACGAGGAATATAAGGAAGGCATTTATGTCGGTTATCGTTGGGCAGACAAGGTGAAACAGCGCCCTATGTTCGCCTTCGGACACGGTTTAAGCTACACTCAGTTCGCCATCAGCAACCTGCGTGCCGATAAGTCATCGATGACAGTTGCCGACTCCATCACCTTCACCGTACAGGTAAAGAACATCGGTCAGCGTGCCGGATCAGAGACCGTACAGCTTTATGTGCACGACGCCAAGGCTTCTGTCGACCGTCCGCTCAAGGAGCTGAAAGGCTTCAGCAAGGTGAGTCTGCAGCCTGGCGAGAGCAAGGACGTCAGCATCACCCTCGGCAAGGACGCCCTCAGCTTCTACGACGAGACCACAGCAAGCTGGAAGGCAGAGCCAGGACAGTTTGAAGCATGGGTTGGCAATGCTTCCGATAATTTGAAGCTTAAGAAAACCTTTGAACTGAAATAGATGTTTTAGTTTCTCCTAAGAAGAATCCATGTAAAAGATCAGAATTATATCTTAAACATAAATTATCAGCATGAAAAAAGAATTATTGTTATCATCATTCATTCTTTTGGGGGCAGCTTTTCCTATAATGGGGACAGCTGCCTCACCATCAGCATCATGGAAGACGGTGCAAGTAAAACAGAAAGCTAAGCGTCAGTCTAAGAAACCTGTTGACAACAAGAAGATTCTTCCCATGAAGGAATATATCGACCAATTGATGGCCAAGATGACGCTTCAGGAGAAGATCGGCCAGCTCAATCTCATGGTGGCGGGCGACATCACCACGGGCAGCACTATGGACACTCAGGTGGCGGGCGACATCACTGCCGGCAAGATGGGAGGCGTGTTCAACATCAAGGGCTTCGACAAGATCAAAGCCCTGCAGAATGTCGCCATCCGCAAGAGCCGACTCGGTATTCCGCTCCTCGTGGGCATGGACGTCATACACGGCTACGAAACCATCTTCCCCATACCGCTCGCCCTCTCCTGCTCTTGGGACGAGGAAGCCCTGAGACAGGTGGGCGCTGTGTCGGCACGCGAGGCAAGCGCCGACGGCATCAACTGGACCTTCTCGCCTATGGTCGACGTGGCTCTCGATGCCCGCTGGGGACGCATCAGCGAAGGCTTCGGCGAGGACCCATACCTCAGTGGCGTCTTGGGAGCAGCCATGACTCGCGGCTATCAGCAGGCTGACATGAGCCGTGAGACCATCGTCCCCAAAGACCATATCATGGCTTGTCTCAAGCATTTCGCCCTCTATGGAGCCGTTGAGGCTGGCAAGGAGTACAACACCACCGACATGAGCAAGATACGCATGTACAACCAGTTTCTGCCTCCCTATAAGGCTGTGGTCGATGCTGGCATAGGAAGCGTCATGTCTTCCTTCAATCTCATCGACTATGTGCCTGCCACGGCAAGCCACTGGATGATGACCGACGTGCTGCGCAAGCAATGGAACTTCCAGGGCTTCGTGGTGACCGACTATGGCTCTATCGGCGAGATTCTGCAGCACGGTACAGCCCACGACCTCAAGGAAGCCTCCGAGCAGTCGCTCCTGGCCGGAACCGATATGGACATGTGCTCGCAGGGCTTCGTGAGATTCCTGGAACAGAGCGTCAAGGAAGGCAAGGTGAGCGAGGCTGATATCGACATCGCCTGCCGCCGCATCTTAGAGGCCAAATACAAGCTGGGACTCTTCGAGGATCCTTACCGCTACTGCGACAGCAAGCGACAGAAGACCGACATCTTCACCGCTGCCCATCGTCAGACCGCACGCGACATTGCTGCCGAAACCTTTGTACTTCTCAAGAACGACCAACAGCTTTTACCACTCAGCAAGGAGGGCAAGATAGCTCTCATCGGACCGCTTGCCGACACGCGCAGCAATATGAGTGGCACTTGGAGCGTGGCAGCCACTCCCGACCGCTATTCCTCACTCAAGGAGAGTATGGAGAAGGCTCTTGCAGGAAAAGCTACTTTGCTTTATGCTCAAGGTTGCAACGTGGTTTACGACGAGCAAGAACAGAAAGATGGTGAGTTTGGCAAGACGATAACTCGTGGGGATGATGCTAAGTTGAAGGCTGAGGCTTTGCAGATAGCACGCCAAGCTGATGTCATCGTTTGTGCCATGGGCGAGACTGCCGATATGAGTGGTGAGTGTGCCAGTCGTACCGACTTGCGTATGCCCGACACACAGCGTGACTTGCTCGAAAAACTTGCCCAATTGGGTAAGCCCATCGTGCTACTCAATTTCTCTGGTCGACCTACCGTGCTTACTTGGGAGAAAAGTCATATCCCTGCCATCATGAATGTATGGTTTGGCGGTTCTGAGACTGGCGATGCCATCTGTGATGTGGTTTTTGGCGACAAAGTGCCCAGTGGCAAGCTTACCACCTCTTTGCCCAAGGCTACTGGTCAGGAACCTCTTTATTACAATCACCAAAATACAGGACGTCCTGTACCCGATGACAATCCTCGATTTGCCAAATATGCCAGCAACTTCCTGGATGTACGCAATGGCGCCCTCTATCCTTTTGGTTATGGCTTGAGTTATACCACCTTTGAGTATGGTTCATTGCAGTTGAGTTCCCATAAAGCGAGTGTAGCCTCTGCCAACAGCGATATGTGGAACGACCATGCCGACATCACTGCCACCATTCGTGTTACGAACACAGGTCGTTGTGCAGCCGATGAAATCGTACAGCTTTACATTCGAGATAAAGTGGCAAGCATTTCCCGTCCTGTTAAAGAGTTGAAAGGCTTTCAGCGCATTCATCTTGCAGCAGGCGAGAGTAAGGAGGTAATTTTCCACATAACTCCTGATATGCTGAAGTTCTATAATGCCAACCTACAGTATGTTCTCGAATCTGGCGATTTCGACATCATGGTAGGCCCTAATAGTAAAGAAACGAAGAATGTTATGTTCACTGTAGAATAAAGCCTTTGAGCGCTTAGTATAAGCGCTAAAGAGAATCCCCTGAAAGGAAGCCTTAGCATATAGGCAACCTTTCAGGGGATTTTTATTATTGCTAAACTTTCGCAAGTATGTTCCATACGCCCTGAAGGGGCAGAAGCTCTTAGCCCAGGGCAGCGCCCTGGGTTATTACGGATGATAGCCTATCGCCCTGTAA
>OIXL01000477.1_pt1 | contig 20344 bp, 24 predicted proteins | sample 1587761 | NCBI WGS metagenome assembly OIXL01 (sample SAMN03283246) | human gut metagenome | biome: human-associated habitat; material: feces | host: Homo sapiens | place: Peru | collected 2012 | reverse complement strand
ATCCTTGTTCAGTGCATTTGCTTTGGCAATGGCTGCATCTACCTTAGTATAATCAGCGTCCTTGTATTGCAGGGCAGCAATGGCATCTTCAATAGCCTTAGCCATTGCATCAACCTCGGTCTGCTCCGTAATATTTTTACCACGGGTCACAGCATTCACAGCGGCTTCCACGCCGGTGAAGTCCTTGTAGTTATCCTTGTTCAGTGCATTTGCTTTGGCAATGGCTGCATCTACCTTAGTATAATCAGCGTCCTTGTATTGCAGGGCAGTAATCGCATCTTCGATAGCCTGTGCCATAGCGTCAACTTTTGACTGCTCTGCGGCACTTAACGAAGTATCAACACTGTCTATTGCTTGTTTCAAAACAGATACTGTTTCATCAGTATAAACGGAAATATCCTGTGGAACTTTATCTAATGCAACATTAACTGCCGTGTAATCAGCCAACCTGTTTGTTAAATCCCAACTAAAAGTCGGATGTTCTATTCCTTCTACCCATACAACTCCCTGTGAGGCATTGTTTTGCAACGAAACGAGAATATCATTATCTGTAAAATCAGTTATCGCCTTTGCACAAGGTGTCGGATCAAAGCTTTTATCAATAGTAAGACTACCCTTGTCTAATTTCGTAATGACATGATACCCATTATCACTTTCTTTATAAAAACAGTCAGCAACTGTTGGGGTTCCTGTCAGATGAGCAATCACAGCAGTATTTTCCTTTTCCGCACTTGATAAGTCGCTGCTTACCATCATGCAGTTATTGATTTTAACATTTTCTTCTACATTATTGTTGTAACCAACAGCCAATAACCCTCCAACTGTAGACTCCGGATCTTCGCTAACGATTGAGCCGTTAAACCAACAGTCTGAAATCACAGAAGTTTCATTGGCATTTAACCATTCGCCGACCAATCCTCCGACGCTATCACTATATGTGGATTCTCTGCTAATGATGTTTGCGTCAGAACCGCATCCAACAATTTGTGTACCTTGCATGCATGATCCTGTAATTCCGCCTATGCTTCGCCAACCATTGACACTTTCTACAGTGCCAGATGTATAACAGTTTATGATCTTGCCGTTTTCTACCAATGCAGCTATGATACCTACATGCATACTGTAATCATTGGCGCTCAAATCCGCATCTACAACATTCAGATTCTTGATTACACCGCCCTGCACATAGCCAAAAAGCGAGTCGAAAGAATCGTTGCCTATCCCATGACGGTTCAAGTTGTATATCGTATGTCCTTGTCCGTCAAATGTTCCTTTAAAGAAATAACCGTCGTCTACATTTCTGTTTGTAATCGGTGTCCAAGGATAATCTCCAAGGTCTAAGTCGCAGTCTAAATATATAATCTTATTCTCAAATGTATTACCTGTAGATGCACCAGTATCAATTCCAATATTTGTGAGTTCTGCAAGTCCCGCCAACTGCTCTGCTGTTTTGATATGAAATTCTGTATCAGTTTCATTATACCAGCTTGTATCAGATGTTCCGTCCCAAACATCTACCTCATTTTCCGCAGCAAAGGCTACGGTCGGTATCAATCCAGCTACCATTACAAGACAGATAAAGACTGCCAACATTTTTTTCTTCATGATTGTCGCATTTCCGTTTGCCATAGTAAAGTCCTCCTTCCATAATTTCTAAGGCAAAAGGATATGAATTCCCCTACCCCATAGATATACAAAAGTATTTTATCAGATTTTTTTCAAAATTTCAAGTAATTTTCAGAATACTGCTCTCATCTTTTTCTCAAAGCATTGCCTTCTTCCATTACTAACGGAACTTTATGACTTCTTGAATACTACCCGAAAAGGAAAAGCCGCCGTCTGTTGACAGCGACTTTTCTAACTTAGTATTAACAGTATATAAGCTCACTCGAAACGATTTCCATAGCAGCACTGCGGACGTTATTCATCCTCTGTACCCACAGCATTTGATTTTCCGCTTTGAAACCTTCCATAACGCCCTCTTTTTCGGAAAACTGCTTTACCAGCCGAGAAAACAATGCTTCTGCCTGCTCGTTAAGGTCTGCAAGGTAATCCTTCAGCTTGCCGCTGGTTAGCAGATTGATGTAACGCACCCTGTGGTGGTTTTTCAGATACCTACGATGCCGTTGTCCCCATATGCCGATATGTACTTCGCCTTCCTCCGGCAGCTTCAGGCAGGGCAGATAGTAGTCCCCTTGCAGCTCATACCAAAGCCCGTTCTGCTCATTGTAGATGTACTTCTCCATTTTGTAATCCTCCAATATGATTGATTTTACCTACAACCCAATCATTCCGGCCGATTACAAAAGCAGAAGGGAGAGGACTTCCTTATGAAGCCTCTCCCTTCTGCCTTGGTGGTTCTTTGTGTCATATATGAAATTTCTGAGAGTCTTAATAAAGAGAAACACAAGATTGATACTATTACGTACTAAAAAAGGACGCAGGATCTCTCCCACGTCCTCACATTTATCTGGCTTTATCTTCCCTTACCTTCGATACTTCCTTGTTTTATTTTAGTATCGGTCTGGATTCTCTCTCATAAAGATAAATTCTGCTACAGAGCGGTCATATGTTTTAATGTGTCCAAATAGCCAATCGATTACATTTTTCTGTACAAGTTCACTAAACTGTTCTGTTGGTCCTTCATAATCCTGAAGGTATTCTTGCAGTTCCTGAATAGTCTTTTTAAACTCTTCATGTTTTTCGTGATGTTTTTCATACTCTGGATAACCAGCATTTTCCTGAAGCTTTTCCTCTTCTTTGAAATGAAAGTTAGTATACTCATCCAGATAATCCAGCATTTTGATTGCTTTTAGCTTGCTGTCGCCATTTTGACAGGCAGTTACAAAGTTCTGGATACGTTCAATCAATTCTTTATGCTGTGTATCAATTGTTTTATTTCCTGTTATTAAATTGTCATCAAAAGTAATATTTAAATCATAAGTCATAATCTGGTCTCCATTTCTTTTTTATTTTCTCTTGGATTCTTTTTGTGTCTGTCAGTTTCACATCTAAATTTTCTGCTTACTCTTCTAAAGGAACAAAAACATCTTTTCCAAATCCATAGATTGGGCATACCCAGTGCTCTGGAATATACTCAAATGTAATTTTGGGAGCGATATCTATGTTTAGATTGCCTACTGCTGGTTCATAAATATAGCCACATTGTTCACATTCATATTTTTTCTTTTCAATGTTTTTTTCTTAGTTTTCTATGCTTGTATTATACATGATAATTTTTTTTTTCAATAACATTAATAGTCGTTATTTATATTTTGAATTCCAGTAATATCCGTATAAAATATAACGCAAAGGGCTGATTATACACTATTTATGAAAACCTAGCAGTGCATTGCTTTTTCTCAAGTAGCATCATCTATTATCCTATATGAATTTGCCCCTCTGTAGCAGTATCAATTATTATTTTATTTATTGATAATTTTGTACAAAACATTTCTACTGTTTTCTAAAACAATGTGCACTGTTCAATTAGAGCTTGCCATAAGTTCGTATTTTCACAGCAAAAAGTTCGTATACAAAAAAGAACGCCGTAAATATGCAAAAAAACAGTTCGTATAATTACTCTTTTACGAACTGTTTGTATTTTTGGTCAGTTTTGCAAACTGCAATTTATCTATTAACTCTCTTAACTTTCCCCTATTTTCAAGGCTTCCCGCCATTGAAAATTCTATATATGTATCCTTTTCCCTTGTTTTTGCCCTTATGGGATAATTACAAGGGAAAATTCATTATTCAGTTGTTTAATCGTTGCCTGCCACTTTATCAAGAAGTCTTGCGGAAGTCCGCTTTGCTTCCCTTGTAGCATGGGCATAGACATTCATGGTGGTACTCACGTCTGAGTGTCCTAACAGTTCCTGCACATCCTTAGGCTGAGCCCCGTTGGATAAGAGGTTTGTCGTGTAGGTATGCCTCAGTGTGTGGAAATGGAAACCTTCAAGCTCCGGTACTTTTCTTCCTGCTGTCCGGCAGGCTGTTTCTATGGTTGCCGGAAGTTCCAGACAACCATCCTCCCTTAAGCATACAAAGAAGATTTCGGTGTAATCTTCCGGCACATTCTCTGTCATTCCCAAATGATAATACTCGTAATGCACCCGATTCTTTTCCATTACTTCTCTGTAAAAATTCCGCTGGTAGAGTTCCCCATACTGAAAACGGTTTTTGTGCTGTTCCTTTTTTGCATTCCTCAAAATATCTGCGAGGGTATCGCCAAAGTCAACAACCCTGATCTTTTTCCACTTTGTCGGACCGATTTCGTGCTTATGGGTAGCACCATTGTAGCGGATGCTCCTGCGTACAGTGAGATACTGTTCTTCAAGGTTGATATCCTGCCATGTCAGACCTGCTACCTCTCCAAGTCTGAGACCTGTAAAGTATGCTATCTGAACCGGAAGAATCGCATCCCCACTTCGTTTTCCAAGCTGTTCAATCAGTTTCCGGTACATTTCAAAGGAAAGCGGTTTAACCTTGTCTCTGTCTGTGGCTGTTTCATCCGCAAACAAATCTGTTTCTTCCTTTTTATGCCTCATCACCACATACTGCATTGGATTGAAGGTAATAAACTGTTTCGGAAATACCGCAAACCGGAATGACTGTTGCAATACTGCTGAAAATGACCTTACATAATCAATGGAATATCCTTTTGATATAAAATCTCCCACAGTGCCTCCAAATGAGAGCAAATCCATAAACTCCTGCAGGTGTACCGAAGTCACCGTTTTCAGTTTCCTTTTGCTGATAGGGTGTTGTTTGATTCTCCCAATTGTCTGAAGATAATTGCCAACCGTTCCATTACTCAATGTGCCTGTCTTTAATTCTTCCTCAGCCCACAGGTCAAGCAACTCTCCGAGTGTGATGTTTTCAGCCTTTGCAACAAACCGCTTGGCTTCATAATCCTCCATTGCCTGCCTCAACAGCTTTTCCGTCTCGCTTTTGTTTTCCGTACCTGCAAATTCCTTCTGCACCAGATTACCGCTTGCATCTTCCACATAGAAGCGGTAGTACCATTTCTTGCCTTTCTTTCTTACAGAACCTTTTGCCATAATCGTTACTCCTTTCGATATCGACAATCGGAACTGATGAAATGCTTTCTGCGTGTAAGTATATCATAACTCCGGTTGTCTAATCTATACCGGTTCGGAGTCTTTCTCTGAAAGAAGATTTGCAAGCCTTACGGCTGCCGTTTCGGGATTCTTGGAATAGAGCCTTACAATGTCGCCCATGTCGTTCAGTGCGTTTACCGTATGGGTGATTTCCCTAAGGAACATAATCTCATTATATTCCTGATTGGATTCAAACCCCATTACTTTTGCAATTGTGGCATCTTCCGTATTCCCTTTAAAATTCTTACAGGCATATTGAAAGGAATCAACGAATAATTCGTATTCCTTCAACATCAGCAGCAGTAAATCTTTGGAAAAATCCGCTTCGTCTGCCTTCATATCATAAGGCAGTTTGGAGAGAATGGAAGTCATGGTATCACGAATCTGTAATTCCCTTTTATCCGTAACATCACTTGTCATTTCTTCCGTCTCGCCCTTCAGCCACTCCACTGATACATGAAGTGCTTCCGACAGACCATCCAGAACAAGCTTCTTGGTGTTGTCAATCGTTCCTGCCTCATACCGCTGTATGGTGGAAGCGGTAACTCCCATCTTTTCTGCTATATAAGGCTGGTTGACACCTAATTCCAGTCTGCGTTGTTTTGCCCTGCTACCGATTAACTTGCGTAATTCTTTATCTTTCATTCTGATACGCCTCCTTTTTCGGTATGGCTAAAGTATAACACAGTAAAAGTAGTATTGCAATATGCAAGTTAATAATTACTTTTAAAATTTCGTAACGCTTGACAAGAAGATATAAAAGTTATATAGTAGGCATAGTTACAAAATTGCATTATGCAATTCAAGAGGAGGTGTTTTAATGACAGAAGTGAAGATTGCACTGTCCATTGAGGAAGCTGCCGACTATACGGGTATCGGCAGAAATACCCTGCGGAAACTGGTAGAATGGAAAAAGCTTCCGGTATTGAAGGTAGGACGGAAAGTCCTTATCAAAACGGATATGCTTGAAAAGTTCATGACCGCCAATGAAGGCAGGGACTTAAGGGACAAAGGAAATGTCAGAGCTGTCACAAGAAATGTGACAAATTAAATAGGGACAGTCCTAAGACCATCCCTAAGGTATGTATCTGACCGAAGCCATGATATACCTACACGCAAATAGATTATACCATGTGCTTCCTCTAAGATACAACCGGAAATTTAAGAAGTGGGGAAGAAACTTTTTTATACAAGCCCTCGGCGTTTGAGAGCGAAATACACCCCTCGCACAAATCTTACGATTTGTACTCTGTGTATTTCGCCCTGCTGGGAGCTTTTCGCCGACAGGCGGATATGTTCGTAGACAGGCTACCTATGTAGCCTACTCACTTTCACATTAGAAAGTTTCCCATCCTCATTTCTTGCAGCTTCGTACTTGGCAGATACGGAAAGGAGGAAGCACATGCCAAGAAATTCATTTATTCAGATGACGAAGCTCCACAATGTCCGGGGAAGAATTTATTATATTTCAAGCCCAAAGAAGCAGGAAAATCTGTATGCGGTATATGAAACCACAGACCGTAATTTTTGGACTGACCTTGCAAAATATAATCAGGCAGAATTTAAAAAAAACGGTACGGAGGGGAAATGTATTGAGGCAAGGGAATTGATCATAGCCCTGCCGGAATCTTTTACGGAGTATCCTCCAGACAGACTGTTGCAGATATTTACAGACCATTTCAGACAGACTTACGGAACGGACTGTATCGCAGCCCTGCATCACAATAAGCGGAAAACCAACTATCACATCCATCTCATTTTTTCGGAGCGTACACTCTTGGAACAGCCCATAGAAAAGGTTGCCACCCGCAATATGTTCTATGACGAAAAGGGAAATCATGTACGCACCAAGAAAGAGATACTTGATGAAGAAGGAAATATCCGTAAAAGGTGTAAGGTGATTCACAAAGGTGAGGTATACGAAAGACAGATTTTCTCCATTAAGGATAAACACTTCAAGGCTGAAAATTTCCTTGATACCGTCAAGCAGGATTATACCAATCTTATCAATCAGTATGTGTGGGATAAAAGCCAGCGGTTAGAAGTTTTTGAGCGTGGCGGTATGTATCTTGCCACCAAAAAGATTGGTAAGAACAATCCGAAAGCCACCGAGATTGAGGCAGACAACAGTAAACGCACCTTGTGGAATCAGACTGTTGACAGAGCGATTGTAACGGGTGTTTCCAAGTCAGAAATCATGCAGATAAAAAAGGAACGGATAACGGACAAGATTGTGGAATCCGTATGGCTTTACGGAAACAGACCGAATCTGTTATCTTCCATTATCGGTACTGCCATTGCAGTATTAGAACTGTTAATCTCCAAAGTATTTCTCAAAACTCTGGAGCTTGCAGATAAAGTAATTTCCAAAGAGCTTGAAGCAAGACCGGAGAACACAGATTTCAAAGAGCAGAAAGCTGTACCAGAAGAAAGCAGAAAGCAGACAGATACACCAAAGCCTGCCATACCGCCAAGACCACAGCCATCACCGGAAGCAGTTTCTTACAAGCACTTATGCGAAATTTATCAAAAGCTGCAAGAACAGAATAAAGCAATTTTTGCACTCGAGAAACAGCGAAGTGACCTTGAAATTGAACTGTCCGACAGCAAAGGTATCTTCAAAGCAAAAAGGCGTTCCGAACTTTCAACAGAGATAGCCGGATTGGAGGAACGTATTTCCCGAATGAAAGCCCGATTATCCCATATCGTAAAGGAATACGGGTATCAGAATGCGGAAGCCTTCTACAAAGCATTTCATAAGTCAGAGACAGCTTATGGGGATTATCAGGACAGCCTTAAGAATTGGAAACAACGGTATGGAGAAAAGCCACAGTCTCTACACGATAGGCTTAAATCTAAGAAACAGGACATTAGGGAGCGAGAGTTAACAAGACCATATTCTCCACCAAACCGTGGAAGGAGTAGATAACAAACGAAAGGAGGCAATTGCCTCCCCTTCGTTTGTTATCTCTCCGTAAAGACTGGAATTTCACCCTCTCGCATAAAGATACAAATTATTTTTCTATTTCCTTATCATATATCTTTTTTGAGTATACCACAGTTACAATTGTTGCTAATAATAAATAAATCAACATAAAGATTGTGCCAGTCATCCCACTTGTAAATACGGTTGTAATGATAGTCAATAACCCCGTAATAATAATACATATTGCACCAAAGCGGTTACTCTTTCTCCATGTATTATCATTGTGCATACTCCAAACGGTTCGAACTCCCACTACTGCATTTCGTTTTGCCTTTGTCATAAAATTTCCTAATACAATAAATATAATACCACACAAAATACATGAAACTTTTGCAATGTCAATAACCGCATGTTCACCACCTGCATTTGCCTGTATCCAAGAAGAATAAAGAATAAAATAATGCATAATCCCGAACATGATTGCTTGCGAAATTCCTACAACACATAATACCTTTGCAGAAGATTTTGCCTCCATCTGTTCCTTTTCTGTATTTGCATTTTTTGATTTTTTCTCAAACACATAGATTAGCAAGTGCCAAAACAGTGTAATAAACAAAATAATTACCGGAAAAATAAAGCTTTCTGTTTTACTTCCCCATCTGTCAGTGTTTCCCTCCAAGTCATGATGCATAGGTATAATATCAGGCATAAACTGTAGTACAACACTTGTAACTACAACTGGTATCATTGCTACTATCCACATTATTTTTTTCATACTTTTTTTCCTCCAAACTGGTTAACCCATATAATTAATTCATCGAAAACCGTAGTGTTGATTTCATAATAAACAAAGTTTTTCTCTTTATATTCAGATATCAAATCTGCGTTTTTTAATAATTTTAAATGATAAGAAAGAGCAGCCGGTGTGATCTGTAATTTTTCAGCAATCTCTCCAGCATTTAATCGCTCATTTCTCAACATCATAAGAATGGCTCTTCTCTGGCTATCTGCCAACACTTTAAAAATGTTAGTTTCTCTCATATCTTTTACCTATTTAAAAATCTCTTTAAATAGATTTTAGCATACGTTTTGTCTTTTTACAAGGACTATTTAAAAATATTTTTAAATAGAGAGGACACACTGAAAAATCAATGTGTCCTCTCTATTTACCTTAAGGCAAAATTCAAACATCTAGAAACTTAAGATTCCTGCCTCTTATTATGGAATAACCGTACGTTCTATATATTTTTCTGGAATTTTTAGTACTAGACCTCTATCATGATATTATATTAGCAAAATCACCACGTATCTAAACGATCCTCTGCATCAACCCATACTTGCATTTCTCCATCCAAGTATAATCTTGCATATTCTAATGGATTATCAATAGCCAAAGCATTCAACGAACACTGGGAGCCGGGAGTAGTTCTCAATCCTTCCTCTGCCTTATTGCAATCAATTCTAAGCACTACATTTTCAAACGTGGTTACATCTATGCTATTACATTGCGGATTATATCTTGCATAAATCAATCTCATATCTTATCTGTCCTTTCCTTAATTTTCTAAAAGTTTTGAAAGCATTTCAATCCGTTCTTCCTGCCATTTTCATTTCATGTTATAATTTGTTACTGGATTTTCTTTCCCTTAATTTTGCCCTTGTGAGCATTCGTAACATGAGGGAAAAGGATATAACACAAGGGAAAGCGTAAGGGCAAACTCACTCGCTACAAATTTAGCATTTTCAAGGGGTTGCGGACTTCACGAGGATAAGATATAACAGTTAATAAATGTTATGAATTAAGTCAAATCAAAACTGGAATTTATTACTCCAAAATAACCGGAAGCATAATCATAATAATTCCAAATAGGGCAAATAGAATACCACCTATTTTTGTTGTTTTCAAGTAAAACTCAGATGGTTCATCTGCACGATAAGATTTCCATTCTTCTGTTAATTTCCATATTAAGCCCGGCTTTAAGAAGATAAACATACCTAACGCAAAGATTATGATTCCACCACCAATAGACCACCACATATTTGCCATCTCCTTTATCAAATATGAAGTTATGGCTTTACCTTTTTCCAAATAATCAGCTTTAGGATAATACATACGACCACCACAACGACCACCATGGCACCATCCAACAGTAACTCTGTGTACCACGGTGCAGACTGCATGGCATATAAATTTGGATAAGTTTTAAAGTGCCAGAACTTATAAATTCCGAACCCAATGAAAACTCCTATGAATGAACCAATAACGATGTTTAAAAAACAATTCAACTTTCTCAGCATGGCAGTGCACCCCTTTCCAGTAAGCCGCCGGCTATGTAAAAATCATATTTAGTTTAAGAGCGCGGCAAACTGAATTTTACTTTTCACCTATTGCCTTGAAACAGACCACTGCACCGCAAATAAAAAATATAATGCAAATAATGAGTGGGATTATTAAGTCTAATCCCAACAAACTGCCTAAAATACCAGTAATTCCGTTATAATCCCACCGGTGAGGTGCCGCAGAGCATAGAATAATTATTGAACCAAGAAAACCCATTAGCTGCCACACAATTCCTAAAATCATTTTTTTCATACAATCACATTCCTTTATCAAATTCCGATTTTCCGCTCTGTTCGACTCCCTGACAAACAGGAATTTACTTTAATAAATATTTTTCAAACGCTTTATGATTATCAAAGTGGACTTCTCTAAAAAACAGAACTAACCAAATAATATAGGTTGGTATAGCTATATATGAGGTTAAAAAGCAGGATAATAATGCTCCTGCCAACATTATAATAGCCGACATAAAGCACTGATTTCTTATATCATGAGAGATATGAGCTTTATCATACAATGCCTGTTCTTCTTTAGAAAATGAATTAAATCCTGAAACAAATTTTGCTGCTTTTTCCTTAAAAATCGCAAATAACACACCTATAATCAGAAATGGTATTACCAAAACTATACACGACCAAAATCCTATCATAATACATACCTCCGCTTCAAACTCCGAGTTGTTGAGATCTTTTCCCCCGACACGCCCCTATCATAGTACAGGAGTTTTAAGAAAGTGTGTCATTTACGAGGGGAAAATGAAAAATCATGATCTCATGAAGATACCAAGACTTTCCTGTGCGATCTGCAGGAGTCCCTCAAGAAGGCCAGCGCCGAACGTGACCATGATAATGCAGGCTTCCATGGCAATCAGGATAAATGCAGATGACCACATCTGCTGAACTATAGCATAGATGATGCAGCCAAAAACAATCAGCATCAGTCCTCCAATGATGATGGATGAAAGCTCGATCCCGATCTTTACCAGCACTCTTAACACAAAGAGGACCAGCATGATTGGCAGTAAGAGGACTTTCATAAGGAGTTTTAGTAAAAACATATCTGACCTCCGGATCTTAAGCAGTACAGAGACAGCGGGGATTCTGATTTCATTGTACTTAAGCCAGCCGGCATCGCAAGGATGTCGCCGGCTATGTAAAGATGCAGGTTTTTAAGCCTGCATCCCCTTCCCGGAAGGTCGGCCGATCAGCCAAACAGACCGGAAAGAAGCGGTACCAGGGTGATGCCGATGAGGGCGACACCGCCGCCGGCCATCAGCTGCTTCATGCCCTGGGACTTCGCGCCGGGGTTATCGTTGCCGTAGCCTTCCAGCAGGTTGATCGCACCCCAGATACCAAGACCGGCACCGAGTGCCACGACGAGAGTCTGCAGTACACCGACTGCGCTGTTGAAAAATGCCATACAGAGGCCTCCTTTAAGTTTTCCCTTGCGGGAGTGGTGCGTTTATCGCTGCTGCAGCGACTGTTCTGTCTGAATTCCAGGTCCAATGGTCGGCCCCTTCTTGTTTTCCATTGCCTCTTAAGACTGTGGGCTCATGCGGCTTTTCATCCAGACAACATGGCGGATCGCTCCGCTATGTAACGGCAGCCCACAGGCCGCCTTAGGCCTCCACCACATCAAAAACCTCATCCTTCTTCAGCTTCATACGCCGGTTCAGGTATTTCTCGATGTCGAAGGTGTATTTCTTATCAAAATCAGCTGTGTACTTGAAGTTCGGATGCTGAGTCAGGTCATATTTATCCGAGAGGAACGGCCTGACCCCCCGAAGCTGCAGGATACACTTGCTGCCGTTCATGACTGCCAGCTCATCCCGGCTCATCAGCTCCTTACCGAGCTTCTGGTAGTTTGTGCCGTAACTGGGGCTGTTTCCCCTGGTGTCGGAAGTATTGAAGGTATCAATTGTTTCCTTGCCCAGAGCTTCCGTCAGTTCCTTCAGTGTCGTCGGCTCCGAGCCTCCAAGGAAGATCTGGCTGTCGCAGTTGCCGATGATGGTATCCGCGTTGTCCTTATAGATTGACTTCAGCTGGCTCCTTGCCTGCAGGACCAGACACGCTGAGATCTCACGGCTTCGGATCGTGGCGATCAGTTTCTCCAGATTCGGAATCTGCCCGATGTTTGCCATCTCATCGATCAGGCACCGGACATGGATCGGAAGCCTGCCACCGTAAACATCGTCCGCTTTCTCACAGAGAAGATTGAAAAGCTGTGTATAGGCCATGGAAATCAGGAAATTGAAGGTACTGTCCGTATCACTCATGATCAGGAACAGCGCTGTTTTCTTATCCCCGAGGGTGTCCAGTTCCAGTTCGTCGTAGGCTGTCAGCTCCCTGAGTTCCTGGATATCAAAGACAGCCAGCCTTGCACCGCAGGAAATCAGGATCGACTTCGCCGTCTTACCTGCAGCAAGCTTATATTTCTTGTACTGGCGGACCGCAAAGTGCTTCGGGTTCTTTTCCTCCAGGTTTTCAAACATGATGTCGACCGGGTTCTGGAATTCTTCATCATCCTCGCGGACCTCCATGGCATTGATAAACTCAATCAGGGTTGCAAAGTTCTGTTCCTCTACCGGCGCTTCATAGTGGATATAGCCGATCAAGGCACAGTAGAGCAGCGTCTCCGCTTTGGTCCAAAACTCGTCACCGGATTTACCGTCGCCTTTGGTGTTGGCAATCAGCGTGGTGACGAGTTTCAGGATGTCCTTCTCGCTGTGAATATAGGCGAAAGGGTTGTAGTGCATGCTCTTTTTGAAATTAATCGTATTCAGGATTCGGATCTCATATCCGTTCTTCTGAAGGGCATGACCACACTCCAGGACGATGGTTCCCTTGGGGTCAGTAACAACGTAGCTTGAATGCATCTGTAAAAGGTTTGGTTTCAGCCAGAACCTTGTTTTACCGGAACCGGATCCACCGACGATCAGGACGTTCTTGTTCCTGGCATTGGCCGGATTCTTCGGGCGGTTGCTCATCATCAGGCGCTCCGTCGCTGTCAGGATCACGTTGTTCTCGAACTTTGGGTCCATGAAGGGCTCGATATCGGCATGCGTTCCCCAGCGGGCAGAGCCGTATTCCTCATTGTGCCTGTAATGCTTTGCATTCTTACCCCGGAGGTAGACTGCAAGACGCAGCCCGCCTCCGCAGATCGTTCCTACCAGCAGGTCCAGAGGGTACAGGCTCGGGAGGGGATTCCCGAAAGCCACACCGACCATGCTGAAGAAACTCAGCATCTTTTTCCCCATATCAGCGCCTTCCGCAAGCCGCCAGGCCTCGCCAAGGTTCGTACAGACGAGGCCAACGATGATATACGGAAGGAGCTTTATCAGAGTTTTCTTTATCTTCGTACTGTTCATCGGTCAAGCTCCCTCTTTTTATCACGGTTCACGACTTTGCCGGGCAGCTCCGCGATCTTAGCGGCAATGGTCTGCAGCTGCTTCAGGACGCTCGGGCGCTTCTCCCGGTTTAGATCTTTGGCTGAATACTCGTTAAAGGCTGCCGTCAGGGCATCCGCGTCCTTGGCCTTGAAGAAGACCAGGTATTTCGGCGGGTCCACGGAGGCATCCTTCCGGATGGCGTAGTCCACACCGTATTTCCGGGCGACTCCTTCAAATCCTCTGAGGTCTGTCTTTGCGATATCGATACTGGAAACGCCCTGTTTCTGGCCGATCAGTTCCTGTACGGACTGTTTTCCGGACGGGACTTCATTCTTTTTCAGGTCCTTTACCAGCTTCCTGTGCCGGAGGTACATCATCCCCGCATGGACAATCGTCCGCATCGACAGCTTCGTCGTGCTGATCGCCAGGTTCACAGTCCTGCTTTCCACTTCCTCCTGCATCGGCCATCACCTCCTTTTCCTTCTCATTCCAGCGGTTCGCAATCACACAGCACATGGTCAGGATTCCAAAGCTCGAACCGGCACAAAAGCTCACCAAAGGTATGACCCACCTCATCTCGATTCCTCCTTTGTCTTTTTCGGCTTCTTTGCCGGGGTTTCGGTTTTCTTTTCCTGGCCCGCCTTTTCAGCAACTTTCTCCGCGGTCTTTTCCTCCTGGAGCTTCACGGCCTCATCCGGCATCGGAAGGGCCATCACACCTTTCCCCATGTGGATGAAGACTTCAGGCTGGTGGAACTGCTGCTCAAACTTCTGCATCTGGTCCGGAGTGAGCGACCCAAAACTTTCTTCAGTAAGGCCCACCACCAGGAACGATCCGGCCACAACGTCGTAGATCTGGCCCTCATCATCACGAAGAGCGCGGTTCAGGGGCAGTCCTTCTAGCTTTCCTTCCTCGTTCATCACTATGCCGACGTTCTCATCGAAGGGATAAGTGACCTCGATATACCCGCCGACAGCCTTCTGCAGATCCTCTAGGTCCGTCCCGATTTCAACCGGGCGGGGATACTTTTCCGGCTCTACCAGAAGGACGGTCATAGTTTCCTTTGCAGTTTCCGGAGCTGCCGTCTCATAAGCTACGGCAGCTTCCGCCACTCTGGACTCAAAGGTCGTTGCCTTCTCAAAGATCCTGGCCTCGCTGTCGTAGTGATAGACACTGTCGGAGAGGAAGTCCGCCGCGCTGACCTCGGTCGCATTGACGCTCTGGACCATTTCCTCTAGCTGGGGACGTTGGAACTCACCGTCATCCTTGATGAACAGGCACTCATGGATGGAAGAAGGCAGCACGAAGAAGTTGCCTCCGAGCTTTTCCGCCGCCTGGTCCATGAATTCCGGGACCTGGACAGCCGCCGCGCCGTTCACGCCGCCTTCAACCGTTGCCACCCACATAGGAGATTCCGGCATGTCCATCATGCCGCCGGACATTTCCGCCATCATCTCGGAAATGTTTTTGAGGGTCGGAGGCCTGTGGGCCATCTGGGAGGCCACGGCATCCTGATGAAGCTGCTCGGGCGTGATGCCGAAGTGCTCCATCATCTGGTTCGTCACGAGAGTCGAGGCGTTGTGATGCCGGGAGTCGCTTACATCGATCCGGTAGACGACTGCGATATCCTCGATGGTCTTATGAGGGATCTGTTCCAGCTTCTCCTTATTCGGTTCCACCGGGATGACCTGCATCATGAGGTTTCCCTTCATGTTCTCGTACTCGGTAAACTGCTTCGCATCCACCTGCGGGATCTGTGCGAGTGCCTTATCCAGGCCGGAAAGTAACTCGCTCATTACAGCTGACAGGCGCTTTGGATTCTCCACAACCTGGTCGTGAAGGTCATGCAGATTCATGGTAACCGCTGCATTCTGGCCTTCTGGCCTGACAGAGAGTCCCACATAGGACTCTCCCTGCAGCTTTTCCACCTTCTGGATGGTCACATCAGCTTTCGGATGGCGTGTCTTCGCCGCATCCTTTGCGATATCCAGGAAATCTTCGTAGCTCATCGCCATAGTCAGGCACCTCCTTAGTCAAAGCAGAAGACGGAGACTTCGCCTTCGCGGGTCTTGATGGTCGTGGAATGCTCCTCAAAGAAACGTGCCGCCGCATAGAGCTGCCTGGCGTTGGGGCTCACCACTTCGCCGACTTCCTCATCGATGCCGAAGATCACGGCCGGAGCCTTGTAGTAGGTCTTGTTGCCGCGCTTTAAGGGCTTCTTCTCCGCGATGGTGTAGTAGAGGTCCTCGGTGCCCGGGATCGGATGCATGTCATAAGTCCCGGTCTGGCCGGCGAAGATATCGCCGATTTCCTCGGCAAGCTCATCCATAGTCATGATCGTGTTGTCACCGTCAGAACGGGCCACCAGGACCATCGTGCCGTAGGTGGTGCCGCAGCCACCGCTGTAGGGGCAGTTGTCGCATTCGTCCTCATCGGCTTCGTCATCTTCGGTTTCCGCCTCCATGAAACCGACCAGGAAGGCAGCCTTTGCGACCATGACGGAGCATTCCATCAGCATGCCGGAGGCCTGAAGCAGGATGTCTGCCGGGGAATCCTCCTCAGTATCGATCTCAAACTCGATCTCAGGGTAACGATTCTCTTTGCGCTGCTCCTTCATCATCTGCTCGAAAGCCTTCAGGTCGTTGGTGAGGTTCTTCATCTTGTTGGTGTTCTCAATAGGGTTCATTTCTCCTTTGTCTGATTGATTTTTGAGTAAAAGAAAACGTCTCTGAGGGATCTCAAAGACGTCGGCTGTAGGGCTCGTATTCGGTTGTGATTAAGATTTACCAGACAGCGTCTGACATATTCATCGTTCCTGGTCGCGCTGGCGTTTCTTCTGCCACTGTTCCAGGAGCTTGATAATGGTATCCTGCATCTGTTTGGGGGAATAGGATTTCGGGAAGTACTTCCGGAGCTGCTCGCTCTTGAAAGCCACACGCTCCAGGTCTCCCTTTTTGACTTCTCCCAGAATATCCTGCATGGCCTTCAGAGTGCAACCGCCTTCCTGGCTGAGTTTCTTCAGCCGCTGTGCCTGAGAGAGGGAGGGCGCTGCCTGTGCGAAATCCATCGCTTCGATGACGTGCCGCTGTTCCTCGGGGGTTAGATAGGACAGTTCAACAGCCGGATTAAAGGAAATCTGCTTCTGATCGACCATGTCCAGGAGTTCCGGAATCAGGTTGGTGAGACGGATATACCTCTTTACCTGCGTCATACTGTCGTTTGTTGCTTTTCCAATTTCCTGGTTTGTTAACTTTGGACCAACTTGGTCCGAAGTTAAATCTGTCCTTTCTCCCTGGTGTTTCATCGCTTCCAGTTTCATCTTGTAGGCAAAAGCACGCTCACTCGGAAGGATGTTTTCCCTCTGCAGGTTGGAATCGACCATCAGCACGGTCGCCGCATCATCATCCATGTCACGGACGATCACCGGCACTTCGGTAAGTCCGGCAGCTTCAGCCGCATGAGCTCTCCGGTGACCGGAGATGATCTCATAGCCGCCGTCTTCAAGCGGCCTTGCGATCAGCGGCGTCAGGACACCGAACTGTGCAATACTCTCAGTCGTTCGTAACATCGCTTTGTCATCGACCACCTTGAATGGATGGTTCTTGAAATGGACCAGTTCACTGATGGGGATCTTCTGAACCTTTTCCAGCTGGCTTTCGGCGCGGCTCTCATCAGTCTCAAAGATATCATCGTAGCTGCTCAAGCTGATGTTTGCGCCTTTTCTCGGCATTGTGCATCACCTCCTTCGTGAGCGTCTGATAGGCTTCGGCTACCTTTCCCTTCGGATCGTGGGCGAAGATACTTTTTCCTTCAGCGGAAATCTCGGCAGCCCGGACGGACCGTGGAATATCCGTACCATAAACTTTTATTTTTCCGCCATAGGTGTCCCGGACCAGCTGGGAAATGTCCTTCGCGTCATTGGTCCTGGCATCGACCATCGTAAGGAGGATTCCTTCAATCCGGAGCTTTGGATTGATCTGCCTTCGGACCTTATTGATGGTGTTCAAAAGCTGCTCCAGACCTTTCGCGGACAGGTAGTTTGCCTGTACCGGGATGATGGCCTGGTCCGCAGCCGCAAGGGCATTCACTGTCAGCATTCCAAGAGACGGCATACAGTCAAGGAGAATGAAGTCATAGTCCTTCTTTACCGTATCCAGGTACTGCTTCAGAATGGTTTCCCGGCTCATGGCTGTGACCAGTGAGACTTCAGTGCCGGCGAGAGCGATGTTTGCGGGTACCAGGTCCACGCCTTCCGGGTGATGAAGGATCCCTTCTCCCGGTGCAATCGGCTGGTCCTGAATGATCTTTGCCATCAGGTCTGATAGAGTGACCGGCAGGTCATCTGGTCGGTTGTGCCCCAGCGCGACCGTCAGGCTTGCCTGCGGATCCGTGTCCACCAGAAGGACCTTCTTACCGGCCATAGCCAGACCTACACCCAGGTTTTCACAGGTGGTGGTCTTGCCCGTGCCGCCTTTCTGGTTCGTTACTGCCGTAATCACGGCCTTATTCGACAATAGTGATCACCTCCTTCATGGGTTCCCATACATGTCATGGTTTACTTTGGCTGAATAATAGGAACTGATGGTTCCGGGAGCATTGTAGAGCGCTGCCAGCAGGTACTGCTTGATGTTGCGGACATCGGTGGTATTCTCCTTAAGGCAGTCCATCACGTACTGGATATGACTGGAATCCAGCTTCATGAACCGGCTTTTCACCACGTCCCTTGGCCTGTCGTCACTGGCAATGCGGATATACTCCCTTTTCGTGCAGACGGTATCGACCAACAGATCCAGTATTTCCTGTAGAGTCTCCCTGTCGTAGGGATACTGCTGAAGCAGGTAATCAAACTCCAGAGCATCTCTGAAATAACTCTCATAGGACCGGCGTTCCGCCATCCCATCCGCATCCCTTCCCGGATAGATAGGATTCTCTGTATAACTCATATCAGTCTTATTTTTATTAGTATTACTTCCGTGTGATTCTGACACTTCAAGAGATGTCGTCTGGACACTTCCAGAAGTGTCGTTTTGACATTTCAAGAAATGTCGCTGGCCTGAATTATCCACCGTCCGGACGAAGTTTTTCACATAGATCAGGTTTGGTTTGCCCAGTCCCTGGCGCTTCCGTTCGATCAGTCCGATCTTGTCTTCCAGTTCAGAGAGAAGCTGGATGGCTTTCTTATTGCCGCAGCCAAGCTTCTCCATGATCTCTTCGATGGTGCAGATGATGAATACCCGATTCTGATCGTCCTTCCAGCCATTCTTCAGAGAAACCGAGACACGGTCCAGCAGGAATCCATACAGGATCTTGGCTTCCGCAGACATCGACCGGTATGTTTCATTTTCAAAGAAGATCTTTGGCACTCGGATGAAGGAAAACTGTTCGCCTTCCGGGCCGTAGAAATAGTCATACACGCATACCACCACCTCCTGCCACGATCTTTTCGCTCTTCAGGGGCCTTCTCCGGAACGCGGTGTTTCGGTCCTTTCCATAGGGACAGGTCGCATACAGGCACTTCCGGTACCGGAACTCCGGCTGGAAATACGGGCAGCACCGGCACTTCGGCGGTTCCCTGTTCCGGTCGACCTTCGGTGGCGTGGCCAGGAGCTTCTTACAGCGGTTCAACTTCGCTTCATTCTCATGCATTTGCCGGCACCTCCTTACTCCCGAGAACTTTCTTCATGCAGAAGCTGACGCAGGGACCGTAGCAGCAGCCCTCACACGGGCTTTTCTTCTTCGGGGACTCTGCCAGGTAATAGCAGTTCTCTTTGCCGAGAGTGCAGCCGACTTTACGGTTCTTCCAGAAATAACACTGGCGGCAGCTTGCAGGCCGGTCCTTATGGTAACGGACGCCATCGATCAGGATTGTTTTATTGTGATTCATGGGGATCCTCCTTATCCGTAGATGTGATTCGCTCCGGTGATCCCGGAGACGACAAAACGCCACCGATGAAGGTGTTTCATTTCATCAGTGGCGATATGTAAGTGGATATGGAGTTGTCTAAAGATGCCGGTAGAAAAGTCATCTAATATGATGTGTTAGCCATGGGCCTTTGCCCGGCTAATGGATTTTAGCAGCGATTTTCTGAAATAAATATGCAGAGCGGAGTACAGGGGCATTTTACTGCAAATACGACCGAACGCGCATTTTAGATACCCTTACGCCCCGTTTAGCTGAAAATCGGTCCGAATCGGCCTTTTAGCAAAACGGGGATAAATATTAGACAGGCCATCGATTTCTGCTAACATTTTTAGCCAGGTTTTCGGCCTTCGGACTCCAGGGACCAAAAAAGCGGAAGTCCATCTAGCTAAAATCGATACCGATCTGCTAATGAAATCCCGCTTAAAAGGTCAACGTCCGCGAGGTGACTCGAACACCCGACCTACCGCTTAGGAGTATGGCTTACCATGTGATACACGGTTCGGATGTAACTTCCAATATCATCCCTTACGCAGAATGACTTGTAGTAAACGAACTTTATGGTGCAAAATACCTATTCTGACGCAGTTTTATGTGTCCGTTGGGTGGTCCTATTAGCAAATTCTTAGCAAGAGGACACCCAGCCAAA
>OIXL01000473.1_pt1 | contig 20411 bp, 13 predicted proteins | sample 1587761 | NCBI WGS metagenome assembly OIXL01 (sample SAMN03283246) | human gut metagenome | biome: human-associated habitat; material: feces | host: Homo sapiens | place: Peru | collected 2012 | reverse complement strand
TTCATACATCTTCTTGCCATCTACCATCTCTGGGGCAGGAGAGAGAGTCACCATATAGTCCTTGGCTCCACCTTCTACCTTGTAATCCAAAGCGTAGGTGTTTATTTTCTCAAAGTTTGCTTTCAATGCAGTGTTGGCAGAGATAGAGAAGGTATATTCTTCATCTGTAGATACTACCTTATTATTGGCATCTGTCCAGTTGACAAACTTGTAGCCGAAATTCTTTGTTGCAGTTACGGTGATTGGTGTTTCTGCATCAAATACTGTTCCTGCAGGAGATACCTTGACGGTTCCAGCTCCTACAGTTGATACAACAGCTGACAGTGTATACTGTTCTACCTGTTGAATGGTTCCGTTCAAAAGACCGTTGATGTGTACATCGGCAAAGCCTTGCTGCTTAGTAGCGCCAACGCCGACGGTGCAACTCAGCGTGAAGCCTTCAGCTGATGTCAGTTTGGCTTGCTGGTCGGCAGTGAGCTGGATGACGATGTGGTTGGTCAGGTTTTCATTTTTCGAATACTTGTCAGACTCTGTTGTCTTGTTTTCTCTTAATGCAGTGAAATTACCCAAGTCTACAGAAGTTCCGTCGCTAAGTTTAGCGGTTACGGTTACTCCATTTTCTGCATCTGTACCGAATCGGTTTACGTAGGTACTGATAGAGGTTGGGGTAAATGTAAGTCCCTTGCTAGGTTTAACGGTCCATTCTACGGCTTTTGTTGTACCAACAGGACCGAAACCAGCCATGACCATCTTGTTTCCGTCTTTGTCTTTTGTAGTCTGTGATGTCTTTTGAGAATACTTCAAGTCACCGGTGTTTACGGAAACCAGACTGAAACCATTTTCTGGTGATTTTGTGTACTGTGTAGCGTAGTTGGCGTCATTAAACGGCCATGAAACGCTAGCTTCTTCGTTTTGGTAGGTTTGCGCATTTGCCACTACCATAACAAACAGGGCTATGAGTGAGAGCCCAAATCTTAGTAGATTTCTTTTCATTTGTTGTTACTTTTTTTTAGGTTATATATACATATTTATATTGTATTCAGTAAATAAGAGTAGGAGTTAAGGGTACTGCTTTTGGATGCAAAGTCTTTGCAAACGAGTGCAGAACATCAAACTCGTTTGAATGTTTTGCCGAGTGCAGCTTTGACTTGGCTACAAAGGTAATGCAAAATCTTGATAGTTGTTCCTTCTTATTCTCATTAAACTCACGTAAACGTTTACGATGAATTCTTGCATTTTTATCTTGCATTTTTTATGATTAAGTTGTACTTTTGCATCGTAGTCATATCAAAGACTAATTTCTAAAACATAAAACAAAAACTAAAAACAAACGATTATGAAGAAATTCTTTACTCTTATTGCAGCTGTCGCTATGGCAGCAAGTGTTAGTGCTCAGACACCAAAGGCATTTACAGCAAACACTTATTGGAAGGCAAGTAAAGCTGCTGTTTCTGCTGCTGTTACTGAAGGTTGGGTTGCAGCAGAGGCTGTTGCTGCTGATAACAAAAAAGGTAACATCAATCCAGAGACAAGAGGAGATGTAGGTGAAGGCAAGTACAAAGATACTGGTATCGATGTAAAGCTTGGCAACTCTACTAAGGTGTTTAAGGCTTATATCACTGGCGTATCTAATGTTGAGGTATATGGTGTGACAACATCTTCTAGCGACTCACGTGCAATGCTTGTTACAGCTATTCCAACTGCTGGTGGTGATGCTATTTCTGCAAGTGAAGTATCTGCTCCTAGCAATACTGCTGTCGTGAAGTTGGCTTTGGATAAGGCTACAACTTATGAGTTGGAAGTAACTGGTGTTAAGAGTGATGACGCAGCTACAGGTGCTGACATTGCTGTTCATGGTATTTGGTTCTTGGTAGATGGTACTAACGGTATCTCTAACATTAAAGCTTCTGAGGCAGCAAACGAGGGCGCTACATTCAACCTCATGGGTCAGAAAGTAGCAAGCAATGCTAAGGGTCTTGTTATCAAGAACGGCAAAAAGTTCATCAACAAGTAATTTCGTTTTCCCTTGCAGGACTTCGTTCCTGCGAGTCGCAAAAAATAATAAGGTCTTCTGTTTCGGCAGAAGACCTTTTTTATATCTTCGCTCGGTGTCATGTTGATTCAGGAGGCGTAAAGCGATAAGGCTCCTGTTGTCAATGTGTTGCATGTTTCTGCAGTCCGCATACGTTTGCTTGCCTAACAATACTTATTAACTGCAAAAATCCAACAATTACACGAAACCACATAGTTTTATCATGATTTTACGGTTAAATTTCTGTAATTATATGCTGTGGCAGAACCATAATCGCAGAAAACAATGTATATTTGTAAGCAAATCGTATAAAAAACAAGACCCGATAGCTTGACGAATCAGAGGCTACCGGGAATCAACGCTACAAAGATAGTGTTTTTTCTTGTTACAACCAAGTAAACGAACAAATATTTATGGAATATTTAGAATTTGAGCGAATTTTGTCTGCCAAACGAATGCAAAGATACAAAGATGCTACGTGTGGTGACACTCGCAAGGCTATGGCTTTGTATCGTTACAACTTGCGCTTGTCGCAGGAGATGTTCACTATCGTCAGTTGTTTTGAGGTGGCTTTGCGTAATGCAATAGATAGCCTTTTGGTGCCAACCTTGGGACATGATTGGTTGAAAGATTCTGTCCAAGACGATGGAATGTTTTCCAATGGGCGCATGAATGAAACAAGGAAAATCATAGAAAAGGCATACAATCGTTTGAATAGACAAGGTATCTATTCTCATTCCAAGTTGATTGCTGAAATGGAATTTGGAGTTTGGAAATATATGTACTCTTCACTACAGTATCGTGCAACAGGACAATGTCTATTGAGGGCTTTTCCTAACAAGCCTCGCTCATCGGTTGTTGCTCAATACAACAACACATACATCTTCAATGAACTTGACAAGGTGAACAGTCTGAGAAATAGGATTGCTCACCATGAGCCAATCTGTTTCAGACTTCATGCATCGGAAATAGACACAAGTTACATTGTCAATGAATATCAGAAAATCCAAACCTTATTCTCTTGGATGGGAATAGATTCTCGTTCAATGTTGTATGGACTTGACCATGTACAAAGTGTCTGTTCCAAAATAAACGCCTTAAAGTAACATGTTTTTATATTCTTTTACTGTTTTTCGTGCAGTCGGTAACTACTCAACCCGTAGGGTACGATTCCACCCTTCATCTCCCTTCATTCTCATAGGGTAAGCGGCTCCGCGTTTAAATCTTGCGTCATTCACTCCGTTGCTTTTATAATGGGAGAAAAAAGCCTCCTTGCTGGTAGGATAGACTTACCAACAAGGAGGCTTAGCTGCGTAAGAGTAACGATGCTCTTGATAGAAAAATTACTTCTGTACGAACTTCTTGCCAGCCTTAATGACTACACCCTTGTATGCCTTACCTACCTTCTGACCTGCGAGGTTGAATGCAGGAGCATTCTCCAGTGTTGCATCGGTTGTGATGTTGTTGATGCCTGTGGTTACAGGTTTAGCTATTGGAGCAAATTCCATTATGCTATTGAATGGAATGATTATACCAGTGTAATCATTTGCATTTTCTGTGTCAATTGTATAGCCAATGCTAAATTTGTCAAAGAACTGCAAGGTCTTTTCTGCATTTGTATAGAATTTACCTCCATCTTCAACAGCCTTGACATTAGTAATCTTGACAAGTTTGCAAGCATTTTCGATTTTTGCAGCTTCTGCAATAGTCATTTCTATTGGTTCGATAGTTCCATCTGTTGCGGTAAGATTGTTTTCCTCAATTTTTGTCAACTCTGGAAGCTTGCAGTATTCGTCATAGGTAGCTGTGATGGTTCCGTTAAGAACCTGTCCTGCTGTATAAGTCAAACCTGTAGGCTTGAAAATGTCAATACCGCCCGTCTCGTCAGCGATGTAGTAATCAGATGTGCCGTTAACATATTGAACTTTAGCATTTTTTAGTGTTAATACAGCTTTTGTTCCTGTGCTAAAAGATTTGAATTCTGCTATGTTTGCAGCAGTCTTGACCTCTTCTGGCTTACTTTCGATTTTTCCGTCTGTAACAATTTCTATGCTTGAAATATAAATTGCGCAAGCAGAACTGTTTGAATAGGAAAGTACGATGTCTCCCTCTTCGCTACCAGTAAATGTCGCAGTAGTCAAATCAAAAACCATTTTATACTGGTTACCGAAATTCTTTCCTCCCACTGTAACGTCCAGTGTTGCGTCTATTCCAGCTGCTCCTGCTGTAGTTACCTTGATGGATGAAATTTTACCAGGAATATCTTTTGTAGTTAAAGTTAATTCAGTAGCTGGCTTTTTTTTACTTCCAAATTGTTGCCCCTTGTTGTTGTTTCCATCAAAACCAAAATAGCCTGCATCAGTTTTTATACTCCATGTAATGCCACCTAAGTCCTTTGTGTCACCTGATTTACCGAACTGTTTGCTCTCAAAATTGTAAGTGTAAGTGTCTGCAAAGCTGAAATTAGCAATTAATGCCAACACAGCAATCATTGAAATGCGTAAAATTTTATTCATAAACGTAAGATTTAAAAGATTAATTAATGTTTTATTTAACTCTTAGGTGAAGAAAGTGCAAACGAGCGCAATGAAAGACAACTTTCTGATTGCCGATTGCTCTTATCTTCTTTTGCAAAGTTAGTAAAAAATTAGATAGGTTGTTCTAAAAAAGGCATTAAATTTCGATTAAAATGCAAAAAGGTCGAAAAAAGGACATAAAACATCCCTTTTTCGACCATGAACGATAGGCTTTTCTTTATTTTATTACTTTGTCTGTTACGGTTTTGCCATTGCTGTAGGTTATCTTTCTGATACTGATACCCTTGGCAGGGGCATTGAGACGAGAGCCGTTGAGGGCATAATACGTGATGGAAGCCACTTCACCCTTGTCGAGAACCGTCTGGCTGATGCCTGTAGAGGTAGAAGTTGGATAATACTCATCTACTCCTGAAAGGGCATCCTGGTTTTCTGCCTTCATGATGTTCTCTACCAGTGAGTTGGCATATACCTCTATGTTGGTATAATAACCCTTAGCGTCGATCGAACAGGTGAGGGCATCACTTGCATCGTTAGGATTCAGACCATTCGCCTTTTCCCATTCATCAGGAATACCATCCTTGTCGGTATCAAAGCCTGCAGGACGAGAGCCTTTGCCGAAGTTGTCTTCCGTATAACCGTTCACGTCTGCCACCTTATCTATAATACCAGGCGACTTGGTGATGCTTCCCTTGTATTTTGCCGTACCCGTCCTGGCCTCTTCCATGTATCGGGCATCCACTACATCGCGATAGAGTGAGGCGCCAGCATAGGCTAAAACTTTTTCGTATGCTTCGGCTGCAGAGTGGGTGGTTACTTGTCCTGTAGGAGCTGGTTCATCCATCTTGATTTTTACACACGACTTGCCGCTGATTGTGGTATGAGCCACAGCGTCGCCATAGAAGTTCTTGGCATCGGGACTATAATATTCTCCGTTCAGGCTTGGAATACCCTTGTCGTAGCTTATGCCCTTCCAGTCTTTGTTCTCCGTCTTCTGACCTTTCGTGGTTTCTGTCGTATTACCATTGATATAGTAACGGCTGGTCATGTCGTATAATTCTGGATGGTTTTTGTCGGAGTTACCACTGTTAGAAAGTGTGACAAGGGTGATACGGTCTTGGCTTCCTCGCTCTTTACCTGTGCTCACGTCTACTTTGAGTCCATTCAGAGTTGTACCTTTCAAACTGTGGCTGGGACCAGCCTTGTAGTAGTTGTTGACGATATTGATCTGCCCACCACCAGGACCACCATAGCAGGTGCCCTGTGCGTTATACATCACGCAGTTGCGGAAATCGACGTTCTCTGCCTGTACGGTGTTCTGCCACTTATAGGTGCTGTATTCCTTGTTGTCGGTATAGCCTGTCCAACCATATCGGGCACCATTGAAACGGGGGCCACGGTTCATCAGATGAGCCACGAAGTTGTGGTGGAAACTTGCTAACTTACCACCCCAAATGCCGCCATAGCCATGAGCACCCTTGGAGTGACCGGGATTGGTAAGGCTCTCTGCCACGGTGCACCACTGCATGGTGAAGTTGTTGTTGTCGTAGAAAGAAGCCACCTCGTCGATACTCCAACTGAAGGAGCAGTGGTCGAAGATGATGCCCGTCTTGTTGCGCTGCCATGAGGCATCAGCTCCGTCGTTGATGTTTTTCTCCTGTCCACGTCGGATGCGGATGAAACGGATGATGTTGTTGCTACCCGGTTGAACGGTATAATAGCGCAGGGTGATGCCTGGCGAAGGGGCTGTCTGTCCGAGAATTGTGATGTTGTCTGCGAATTTGAGGTCAGACTTCAGCGCAATCACACCAGCCACATCGAAGACGATGATCTTATTGCCAGACTTGACAGCTTCTCTGAAAGAGCCGGTTCCGCTGTCATTAAGATTCGTTACGTGTACGATTTTGCCACCTCTACCACCCGTTACGTATCTTCCGTGACCTTCGGCTCCAGGAAAGGCAGGGGCTTGCGCCATGGCTGCTGCGCTGATGAGCGAAGCTGCCAATAGTGTAAAAACTTTCTGTTTCATTTGTTTCAGTATGTTATTTTGTTCGATTCTTTTTTTCTGATAATTTGTTTTGAAACTAATATCTTGACAAAGTTAAGCATAAAATATGTAATAAGTGTAGTTTTCCTTTCCTTTTATATATTTTTATGACAAAATGAGTTTTCTATAGATGAAGCGTTATGATGAAGTGTGTGAATGGTAGAGATTGAATGTAGAGAATAAAAATCCCAGTTTCTCGTCTGTTACGACGTGAAACTGGGATTTGATGTTAGGGAATCTGATGAATGGAATTGTATCCTATCAGATTATTTTGTTTACTTTTACTTCTGGATAAACTTCTTGCCAGCCTTAATAACGACACCCTTGTATTCCTTACCAACCTTCTGACCAGCGAGGTTGTAAGCAGGAGCATTAGCGTCTGCTGCATCAGTTGTAATGTTGTTGATACCTGTTGGTACAGGAGCAGAGATAGGAGCAAGCTCTTTAACGATTTTGCCGCTTAATTTAGCAGTAACAAGAACACCTGTTACGTCATAACCTTCGCCCTCAGAGATGGTAACATTAGTCTTGAACTTGTCGTAAATCATGACTTTGTCATCACCACTTACAAGATAATTGTTAGTGTAAGTATCCTCTTTTTCAGTTGTGATATTTACATTCTCAACTGTAACGAGATCACAAAGATATTTATTTGTTGTGAGGTCTGCTACTGTAACCTTAGTAGGAACTGCGGTTTCTCCGTCTGTAATAGTTAACTTTTCAGCAGATGTATTTGCGGTCTTTGTAGCCTCAGGCATCTCGTTGTAAAGAGTGTACTTAACCTCTACAGTACCATTGATTACCTGATTTACATTTAATTCCAAATCTGTATTGAAGAACTGAATAGCTCCTGAAGCATCGCGAACATAGTACTCTGTGTTTGTTGCACCTGATTTTGTTGTGTAAACGTTCTTGTAAACTACTTGCGCATTCTTGAGAGTTAAAGTAGCAGTTGTTCCACTTGCCAAAGCCTTGAATGCAGCAATGTTTTCTGCTTTAGTTTCTTCTGCTGGAGGAGTTGGAGTTTCACCGCCACCTTGACCATCAGAAGTAATAACTACGGAAGAAATGTCGAATTGTCCTGCTTTCTTTTTTGTATTTGATCCGAAATCGTTATTATCACCAACTGTCAATGTTACAGATGAAGAACCATTGGTGTTCTCCCATGTTGCAGTACCTTTAGTCTTATCCACAGTCATTGTGCCTTCTGATGCAGTCACTGTTGCCCATTGTTTTTTACCCGCATCAGACATTGTAAAGACCATTTTTGTCATTTTGGCACCGCTTATGGTAATGGTGTTCTTGGCATAGTGGCGTAGGTCTTTGGAGTTGGCATTTTGGGTTGGCGGTGTTGAACCATTATTTTTCTTTGCTGTAAATGTAAAGTCGCCTGATGTGAAAGTATAGCCGTTGTTTTCCTTGTTGTTTTCATCACTAACAGTTGTAGCAGTAAGTTTGGTAAAATCAATGGTTGATACACCAGCAAAGCTGAAATTAGCAATTAATGCCAAAACAGCGATCATTGAAATGCGTAAAATTTTATTCATAAACGTAAGATTTAAAAGATTAATTAATGTTTTATTTAACTCTTAGGTGAAGAAAGTGCAAACGAGCGCAATGAAAGACAACTTTCTGATTGCCGATTGCTCTTATCTTCTTTTGCAAAGTTAGTAAAAAATTAGATAGGTTGTTCTAAAAAAGGCATTAAATTTCGATTAAAATGCAAAAAGGTCGAAAAAAGGACATAAAACATCCCTTTTTCGACCATGAACGATAGGCTTTTCTTTATTTAATTACTTTGTCTGTTGCGGTTTTGCCATTGCTGTAGGTTATCTTTCTGATACTGATACCTTTTGCTGGGGCATTGAGACGAGAGCCGTTGAGGGCATAATACGTGATGGAAGCCACTTCGCCTTTGTCGACAACCGTCTGGCTGATGCCTGTAGATATCGTAGCAGGATAATATTCATCGACCGCATTGAGGGCATCAGCATTTTCTGACTTCATGATGTTCTCTACCAGTGAGTTGGCATAGACTTCGATGTTGGTATAGTAATCCTTAGCGTCGAGCGAGTAGGTGAGGGCATCACTTGCATCGTTAGGATTCAGACCGTTGGCCTTTTCCCATTCATCAGGAATACCATCCTTGTCGGTGTCGAATCCAGCAGTACGAGAGCCTGTGCCGAAGTTGGCTTCCGTATAACCATTTACGTCTGACACCTTATCTATAATACCAGGCGACTTGGTGATGCTTCCCGTATATTTGGCCGTACCAGTCTTGGCTTCTTCCATGTATCGGGCATCTATTTCGTCGCGATAGAGGGATGCTCCTACATAGGCTAAAACTTTTTCGTATGCTTCGGCAGCAGAGTGGGTGGTTACTTGTCCCGTTGGAGCTGGTTCATCCATCTTAATCTTGACACACGACTTGCCACTGATAGTGGTATGAGCCACAGCATCGCCATAGAAGTTTTTGGCATCCGGACTATAGTATTCGCCGTTCAGACTTGGTATACCCTTGTCGTAGCTTATGCCCTTCCAGTCTTGGTTCTCCGTTTTCTGACCTTTCGTGGTTTCTGTCGTATTACCTTTTATATAATAGCGACTGGTCATATCGTATAACTCAGGATGGTTTTTGTCGGAGTTGTCTTTGGTAGAAAGCGTTACCAGTGTGATACGGTCTTGGCTTCCTCGCTCTTTACCTGTGCTCACATCTACTTTGAGTCCATTCAAAGTTGTACCTTTCAAACTATGGCTGGGACCAGCCTTATAGTAGTTGTTGACAATATTGATTTGTCCGCCACCAGGACCGCCATAGCAGGTGCCTTGAGCATTATACATCACGCAGTTTCGGAAGTCTACGTTCTCAGCCTGTACGGTGTTCTGCCACTTATAGGTGCTGTATTCCTTGTTATTAGTATAGCCCGTCCAACCATATCGGGCACCATTGAAACGGGGACCACGGTTCATGAGATGAGCTACGAAGTTGTGGTGGAAACTTGCCAACTTACCGCCCCAGATACCGCCATAGCCATGAGCACCCTTGGAGTGACCAGGATTGGTGAGGCTCTCTGCCACGGTACACCACTGCATGGTGAAGTTGTTGTTGTCATAGAACGAAGCCACCTCATCGATACTCCAGCTGAAGGAGCAGTGATCGAAGATGATACCCGTCTTGTTGCGCTGCCATGAGGCATCAGCACCGTCGTTGATGTTCTTCTCCTGTCCACGGCGAATGCGTATGAAACGGATGATATTGTTGCTACCCGGTTGAACGGTATAATAGCGCAGTGTGATGCCTGGCGAGGGAGCAGTCTGTCCGAGGATGGTGATGTTGTCGGCGAATTTGAGGTCCGACTTCAGGGCGATGACACCCGCTACATCGAAGACGATGATTCTGTTGCCCGACTTGACAGCCTCTCTGAAAGAGCCTGTTCCGCTGTCGTTGAGATTCGTTACGTGATAGATTTTACCGCCTCTTCCTCCAGTAACAAATCTACCATGACCTTCGGCTCCGGGAAAAGCAGGAGCCTGTGCCATGGTAGATATGCTGATGAGTGAGGCTGCAATGATAGATAATGATTTCTTCATTTGTTAGCCTGATTGTTTTTATAGAGTTACTTGATAAGTCCCTGCTGTTCCATTTCGAGACTTGCCCAGATGAAAGGACCCACGCCCTTGGCATCGTTGTCGCGGATAGGCTCGCTCATATAGTATTCGAAGCTGCCGTCGCGCTTGTAGTTGGGCTTCTTGACGTATGGGCCAGGGCCAGGGCCTAAGCCGCTTACTGCACAGCAGCGTGTCAGACTGATGGTCTTGTCGGCGTTTACCTTGATAAACTGTTTCAAGATACCATTGTATGCCTTCACGCCAGCCTTGAGATATTCCTCAGAGAGGTAGCCCTTGCGGTAGCCCTTGAGCAGCACATAGGCAAACATCGAAGAGGCTGTGCTCTCCAGATAGTTCTTGTCGCTCTTCACGTCGAGCACGTCGTACCATACGCCAGTCTTCTTGTCCTGGTACTTCACCACACTCTTCATCGCCTTGTTCAGCAGGTCGATCACCTCCTGACGGCGTGCGTAGTTCTCGGGCATGGCGTCGAGACACTCGGTCATAGCCATCACATACCATCCCAAGGCTCTTGCCCAGCAGTGCTGGCTCTTGCCGTCTTCCTTGTTCGCCCAGAACTGCTGATGGGTCTCGTCCCATGCGTGCTTCCAGAGCTGCGTCTTCTCATCGTAGGTGCGATAGTCGGTCTTCACCATCTGGTCTACCGCATCGTTGAGATACTTCTCTGCCTTCTTGGGCTTCATGGTTTGTACGGCATAGTTGCAGTAGAAAGGCAGTCCCATGAAGATACCGTCGAGCCATACCTGGTTGGCGTAGATAGCCTTGTGCCAGTAAACTCCCTCCTTGGTGCGAGGCTGGTTCTGCAGCTGCTTGAAGAGTGTCTTCAGTGCTTTCTCTGTTCCCTTGGTAGGGAAGAGGTTGTGCATGCGCAGGATGAACTTGGCAGTACGCACATTGTCGAGGTTGAAGTCTTCGTATTTGTAGCCAGTGATGTTGCCTTGCTCGTCAATCATCTTGGCAGGATATTCCTTCAGGTAGTCGAGGATGGCATTGTTGCCTTCCTTGTAGTGCTCGTAGGTGTCGAGCATTCCCTCCATCTCGATACCCATCACATAGCTCCACTTGGGCTTGCTGCTGAAGTCGAGCAGATAAGAGTGGGGCACACGCTTCATCTCGCTGTAGGTGAGCCATTCGCTATAGTTCTTGTAGGGCTGGTCTTCCTTGTTGAGAACGAGGGAGCCGTTGATGACGAGGTTGTCGAACTTCACGTTGCGGGTCTTGCCGGTGATCTTGACAGGCTCTTTCACCACACCGTCGAACTTACAGTTCTTGATATTGATGTCGTAGACATTCTCCAAAGAGTCGCGGCCGATAATCAGCACGCCGTAGTCGCTCTTCTGACAGGTGACGTTCTCTACATTCACATTGTTCACGATAGGTTCGAAACCACGATAGCATATCTCTTTTCTCTCGTAGTCGAGGTTGATCTTCACCACAGCCTCCTTGCACTGACCCACGACGACGTTGCGCATATTGATGTTCTGCACCTGACCGCCGCGGCAGTTGTTGGTCTTGATACGCAGGATGCGCTCCAAGTGTGGAGAGTCCATCACGCAGTTTTCGGCATATACGTTCTCGCAGCCACCCGAGATCTCACTTCCTATCACCACACCGCCATGGCCGTCTTCCATCTTGCAGTTGCGGATGATGATGTTCTTGGAAGGCTGGTTCCAGAGACGACCGTCGTTGTTGCGACCGCTCTTGATAGCGATGCAGTCGTCGCCGGTATGGAACACGCAGTTCTGGATGAGTACGTTCTCGCAAGCCTCAGGGTCGCAACCGTCACCGTTAGGTCCTTCGTTCCATACATACACACCGTCTACCGTGATGTTCTTGGAGAGCAGTGGATGGATGACCCAAAAAGGCGAGTTGATCATCTTGACATCCTTGATAAGGATGCGCTCGCAGTGTACCATGTTGACCAACTGAGGACGCAAGCCATAGCCCATACCGAACTTACGCTCGTCGAAAGGCACACCGTCCTCTGCCATCTTCAGCAGTTTGCTGCGTGAGCCCAACTTCTGGCTCTCTTTGGTCACACCCTCCTTGTAACCGAAACGAGGGCTGCCATTCCACTGCCAGAAGGTGTCGTTGTTGCCACCTCCATCGATGGTTCCCTTACCGGTAATGGCAATGTCGGTAGCCTTGTAGGCATAGATGCAGGGAGAGTAGTTCCAGCAAGCCAGACCTTCCCAAGAGGTACGTACCAGGGGATAGAGCTTAGGCTCGAAGGCAAAGTGAAGGGTGGCGCCTTCCTCAAGAACGAGGTTGACATGGCTCTTCAACTCAATGGCTCCTGTGTTCCAGGTGCCCTTAGGAATGATCACCTTTCCGCCTCCCTTCTTGGAGACAAGAGAGATGACTTTGTTGATGGCCTTTTGGTTTTGTGCAGCCGTAGCTGTAGTCTTGGCACCAAAAGATGTGATAAGGAACTGGCGTTCGGCAATTTTTGGCAATTGGATGCTCTGCTCGATACGCTTGTACTCATTGTCGTCCCATCCTGCTGCAAAGGCGCAAGCTGGCAATAGGAGAGCGAGCAATAGTGTCTTTAAGTATCTCATAATTTGCTTTAAAATAGATAATGATTAATACTGTAGTTGTTATTTTCGCCACAAAGATAATGAATTTATTTGGTAATGGTTGCGTACACAATGTTAAAAAACTCATTTTCCTTCAAAAAAGCTTGGAGTTCTCAATAATAAAGTTTATATTTGCAGCATCTTTTATAAGATTTCAATTTTCTTTATTGAAATCATTATCACGAGGTTGGTGCATCCTGCACCAACCTCTTTTTGGTATATATATAATTGAACTTTAGCAAGTTCAGAAGTTATAGAATTTATCATTCCCTTCGGTCGTTAGAAGTTATAGCCAATAGCCTTTGGGGTGAATATCTATCTATAAAGCATATGGCTTTAACTTCTCTAACTTCTTTAACTTCCCCATTTGCGAAAGTTGAATTCTATATATAAAGGTGTTTTCGGAAAAACTCAAGGAAGTTAAGAAACAACAAGCTGATGTTTGTATCTGAAAAAGGTTATTCCGTCTTTTAAAATTATGCAAGGTATAAACGTGAAGCCGCTTACGAATGGTTTCTTAATAATGACAAAGCGTAGAGAGGCAGTATGGTAACATGTCTTGTAGCATTGTTGTCTTGATTGTCAATGTAATCGAAAGCTCCAAAATTCTCAAGAGAACAACGGAAGGCTTCTGTGAGTTTTTTCTCTCTCATGAATAGCCAGAGACTCTTCATGCCGCCTTGCGTACCTGATTTGATTTCGATAGGGGTAATCTTCATGTTGTGAATTTCGAGATAGTCAATCTCTGCAACACTCTTACCCTTTTTTTCCCAATAGAACATTTTTTGTCGCTGGATGCATGGTTTGTTGCGCATAATCTCAAGTCCTGCAACCATTTCTGTAAGACCGCCTTTATTGACAAGCTCCTGGGGAGTGCCAGCTAATATAAGTTCTATGAGCTGTTGAGATAAGTCGCCTTCCAGCTGAAGTACCGCTAATAGCAGTCCTGGGTCCAGGAATAGAATCTTCATACTCTTTTCGTCTGCTTCCGCATCCAGAGGAATGCCATTGCCTGAGGTTGCAACGACAGGAGTTACGATTCCAGATAGCGTCAACAGGCGGATGGCTTCTCTAATTTGTGAACTCTGATAGTCTGCTGATATTTGTTTGTAGGTCAACTTTTCTCCAGCCTGGTGGCAGATGCCACGCATCGTTGTTCGCAGTAAGTCTGGATTGACTCTCTTTTTATACTTACTGAAATCATCTTCGTATGTCAGTATGATGTCTTCCTGGATGTTTCTGCATCGGTTGAAATCGTGTGTCTTAATCCATGCAAGTACAGATTCCGGCATGCCTCCAACAAGCAGATAGGTACGAAAGTATTCCACGAGTTTGTCATGGAAAGCTTGTTCTATAGATAGGTTCCCGTATGCTTCATTTCGGAGTTGGATGAGGGCTTCTTCGTGGTTGGCATGCAGGAATTCATCGAAGGTCATTGGATACATGAAGAGAGAATGTATTCTTCCTACTCCGAAAGTTGGGAGTTCCTGAAGTGTAAATTCAAGAAGTGAACCAGCGGCAATGACATGTAGCTCTGGATAATCTTCCTTGAAAAAGCGCAGTGCCATGATAGCTTCTGGGCATTCTTGTATTTCGTCCAGGAAGAGGAGCGTTTTGCCAGCTTCTATTGGAACATTGATATAACTGCTGATTTTTTTAGCAATCAATCGTACGTCAATATCACCTTGGAAGAAGGTTTTTATTGCCTTGTTGCGTTCAAAGTTTACTTCTGCGAAATACCTGAATTGTTTCCCGAAATTTTTGACAGCTGATGATTTCCCCACCTGTCGGGCACCACGAAGCAACAGTGGTTTCCGCATGGAATCTTCTTTCCATGCGGTGAGTTCTGAGTCTATATTTCTTGATATGTATTCTGTCATAATCGTAATCAATTGAATAACAGCCGCAAATATAATGAAAATATTTAAATCCGAGAAATAATTTGTGATAAAATATTTAAATCCGAGAAATAATTTATGGTAAAATACTCAAATCCGAGAAATAATCAGATAATGACGCTGCTAACATTCATGATTACTTCATCATAACTCCTTAATAGAACCCTTCCTCTCCTCAGCCACTAATTGTTAAAAAATAGTGTGAAAGATAATAAAAAAGTCTTCTTGTTTGGTGGTTTTTGATAAAAGTACTATCTTTGCAGTGATTTTTAACATTCCTAACACAATAAAAACAAATAGCCTATAGATTAAGATTTCTACTTAAAGAAACTAAAGAGGTTAGAAAAATGAGAAAACTCGAAGAAATGACCGATGAGCAACTCGCCTTGGCTTATGTCGAGGGCGACAATCGGGCATTCGATTTGTTATTGTCTCGCAACGAGGTGAAACTGTTCGGCTACATCATGTTTGTGGTTCACGACCAGGAAAAGGCGAATGATGTCTTTCAGGAGACATTCGTCAAGGTGGTTACCAAACTGCAGCAGCGCCAGTATGTGCCCAATGGCAAGTTCCTGGCATGGTGCATGCGCATAGCCCACAATGTGATGATGGACATGTATCGCGACAACAGATTGCAGAACATCGTGGAGACTCCCGATGACAACGATATGTCGAAGATAAGAGACGAATACGTGGTCTTCGATAATGCGGAGAACACTATCGTGCGGGGACAGGTGATGTCGGATGTTAAGAAGATGGTCAACCTGCTGCCACCTACCCAAAGGGAAGTGGTGTATATGCGTTATTACCAGCAGTTGTCCTTCAAGGAAATCGCCGAACTTACGAATGTAAGCATCAACACCAGTCTTGGCAGAATGCGTTACGCACTCCTTAACCTACGTCGTATGGCTAAGGAGCACGATGTCTTCTCGAATATTACAATGTTTTAAGACCGTGGATGGTGGCAAGAGGGTCTTTGCTTTTGAACACATAACTGCCACTCACTAAGATATCGGCACCAGCCTCTATCAGGCGGGGAGCCGTTTCTGCCTGCACGCCACCATCGATCTCTATCAGTGCTTTCGAGCCGGATGACTTGATGAGTTGGCGCAGTCGTGCCAGCTTGCCTATGGTGTTCTCAATGAACTGCTGTCCGCCGAAGCCCGGATTCACACTCATCAGCAGCACCATGTCCACATCGCAGATAATGTCTTCGAGCACGCAGACAGGTGTGGATGGGTTCAGCGTTACACCGGCTTTCATTCCTGCGGCATGAATCTGCTGTATGGTACGGTGAAGGTGGGTGCATGCCTCGTAGTGCACATTCATCATCATTGCGCCCGCCTTGGCAGTCTGCTCTATGTACTGCTCTGGGTGGACAATCATGAAATGCACGTCGAGAGGCTTGGTGCATACCTTTGACACCGCCTCGATGACAGGAAATCCAAAAGAGATATTGGGCACGAAAACTCCGTCCATTACGTCGAGATGAAGCCAGTCGGCTTCGCTCTTGTTGATCATCTCTATGTCGCTTCTCAGGTCGATAAAGTTGGCTGACAACAGAGATGGGGATATGATTGTTTTCATTCTTTGTTCTTATTTTAGTTGAGGCAGAATGCCTCATAACGTCCATTCATTTTGATAGCGCGATAAGTGTAGGCTATCTGTTTGATCATATTGATAGTCTTTCTCGACGGTCTCATTTCATCAGAAGTAGAATATTGCTTCATAGGCGTTTTATTATATGTTAAGTTCTTGCTTTTGTTAATATAACGACGCCTTTGCCACTTTATTATATTTCAGCAGAAGAATATTCTAAAAAAATGCAAGCGGCTTCGATGCCCAACGCAATTGCTTTCGTTGCTCATCGAAGCCGCTTTCATCTGCCATCGAAGCCGCTTGGCTTTTTTGAAAAACTTAGCTCAGCTTTCGCAGTTGCTAAAGCGCAGTTTGTTATTAGCTGCGCACGTTATATTTATTAATCTTCCTTATGGAGAATCAATAGGAGCATAAAAAACATTCACAGACGAGCAAGGATGCTGCGTCTGTGAATGTCGTAAAGGTTGTTGTCCCCATGGTAGGGGGAGGAAAAAGTCTTGTTTATTTGCTTACCTTTTTGGTCTGTCCGTTAGTATACTTGACAATGTAGATTTGTCCACGTTGCATCTCCTTGCTGTTGATGCGACGGCCCAGACAGTCGTAAACTCCCATTACCTGAAGACCTTGTGTAGTAGGAGTAGAGATACCTGTCGATGTAAACTGCAACTCAACACTATTGGATGGACTGCTTTCCCCAAAGCTTCCTGTGGCGCTTACCGCATAGGTGTTGGTGCCATCCAATGGAGCAGGGTCTACATATTCGGTTGTTGTGCTGGTGGCAATCTTGATGCCGTTTCGATACACGTTGTAGCCAGTGATATTGTTGGAACCGCTGCCCAAGATTTCGAGGTTGTCAATCTGCCAGTAGTAGCTCAACCCCATGTTGTCTGTATCATAGCAGTGGAATCGGATTTGCATTTCTGCTGACTGATAATCTGAGAGGTCGAGGGTAACCTTGGTATACTTGCCTGCCACCGATGCGTCTTCGTCTGTACAAGCATTGAAAATGGGTGTCCAAGACTTTCCGTTGTCTTTGCTTACCTCCACATTATAATATTGAGGGTTTCTGGGTGTCTTTCCCGCAGCCGTTGTACGAGAATAGAAGCTCAGCGTCTTGCCATAAGCGAAAGTCTTAGATGTGAAATATTCATCTTGGTGAATATCCTCCCATGCGGAATACATTGTAGCAGCATAGCTTCCCTCGTATGGTCGGTAAAAGCCCTTGTTGGGGGCGCCTTTCTCCCATCTCCATCCACGATCGCCTGAAGTGGTAATAACCCAGCCATTGGGATTCTCTGTATTCTCAAAATCATCGTAGAGGAGTGTTTCACCAGCAGAAGACGCAGTCCAAGACAAATGAATGCCGTCGTCTTGTACACTTCCTGTCAGTTGCGATGGAGCCGTTACGATGTTTGACAACTGGGTGATGGTCAGTGGTGCCTCCGTGCTGGCAGTCTTCACCATGATGGTAGCCGTTCTGTTTTGTGGGGCATTGTTCTCGCTGTTCGCAGTGAAGGTGACCTCTGCATTTCCTGTACCCTCAGTCTGGCTCACAGTGATCCATGCAGGAAGGTTCTCTAAAGTCCAAGTCTCGTCAGAGGAGATGGTTACAGTAGCCGAACTCTGTGCGCCTCCAGCCAAGGTGATCTCTTTCTTGCTCAAAGAAAGGTGGTTGGTAGATTCGTGCAGATAGAACGAGATGGTGCTTCCGCAAGTAGAAATGTTGCTGATGGCAAAAGGTGCCTCCTTGCCATTGCTATAGAAGGGCTTGGCTGTAGCCTCGCCACCAAAAGCAGTTCTTCCACTCTCGGCACTGAAGAAAGCCTTTGTGATGTCACCATCCGATGTGATGGTTCCGTTAGGACGGAAGATGTACTGTTCATCGAGTCGGGTAGTGCCATTATAGTTGACGTTGCCTCCAGTGTAGGCAGGGTTGATTCTGTAAATAAGCAGACCCGAACCAGGAAGACTCTTGTCGAAACCTTCTTGCTTACGATATTCCACTACGAAGTATTCATCGCTTCCTACTGGTTTGATTTTATAAGCAATGTTTTCTTTGCTGCTGCCACCTACGGGATTCAAAGTGTAGGTACCAGCTTCGGAAATCTCTGGTATCTCGTTAATCCATTTACAGTAGCGATACTTGGTGTAGGCTGTCATGTTTTGTGCTACGAGCTGATTGTCTGACATCAAGTCCCATATTCCTACAGGGTTGAGGCTTCCTGAAGCATGATACAGATCGTAGGTGCCCAATGAGTGAGACATCTCATGGCAAAGGACTCCTGTGTTGAGGGCGATGCCTTCGAAGTTTTCATAACCATTAGCCTCGTCGAAAACCATGATGTAGCCCACCAACTTCTTACCTTTTATATAGATAGCCTTTTCATCAGGCAAAGCCAAGTCCTTGCGTTGTGGCCAGAGGATGCCTCGCTTGTTGCTCAGTTCTGATTGTCCGCTGAAGATGATGCAAAGGTTATCTATGTAGCCATCGTCGTTCTTGTCGATGTCGGTAGCGTCAGCCACGTCTTTCTCTATATAGTTGGCTATTTCTCTTACCAATGCCTGCATGCGTGCTTCACCCTCGGTGTCTGAGTTGTAGCCAGAGGGACGCAATGTGGCATCATACTTCTGGTAGTATGCTCTTTCGTAACGTGTCTTGTAAGACACAATCTTGGTGTCAGTAGTAACAGGATAGAAGGAACTCTTCCATTCCAACTGGTTGTAGGAAGCCTGACGGAAATAGTTGTATACCGAGTTGTCGGTAGTGTTGTTGCCGTTGAACAGGTTCTGATAGGTGTCTATCGTATGTTCAAAAATTCTGGCATCCTCGTCGGCAAAGCGCACAAAGCACACCGTGTTGCCAACGGTTCCTGTGTTCTTGTTGAATGCTCCTGCCTGGAAGGCAAAGAGGAGACAAAGAATGGTTAGTGCTAATGACTTCTTCATAGTCGTACTTGTTGGATTGAAAAAAGTGCCATATCCCATGAGATGTTTCGCCCATGCGATGTGGCACTTTATGAAATAAAATTATTAGAAGGCTACCTTGATAGCCTTGCCGTTGATGCTGACGATGTACAGACCCTTTGCAGCCTGAACATGAGCATTGGCAGAGTTGGCGTGGAAGTTAGCTACCACAGCACCACCCAAGTTGGCTACTGTTACAGCGTCGCCCTGTGAAAGTCCAGAGATAGAAATCTCATTACCTGCTGTGCTTACCTTCACTCCCTGAGCTGTTACAGCGTTGATGCCTGTAGAACCTTCTACCTTTGTGACGGTAGTCTTGTAGATGCTTGTGCCAGTAAACTTGCTATATAAAGCAGAACTCATGGTTACATATACAGCTTCCTGTGCCGTAAGGAATGTAATTTTACCATCAGCAACCGTGTAGTCTGTGCCTTCTGTCAGAGCAGTTTTGTCTGACTTGTAAACAGCAAATTGGGTGTTCAAAGTGGCACTTGTCTGTGATGAGAGGTCGAGTACATCTCCTACCTTGTAAGATTCTGCAATGACATAGTTGTTCTGTGGTGCATAGTTGAATGTCTTGGCAACGGTTGGAGCAGGGAGCGTAGCCAATGTGAAGTTATTCTTAAAGATGTTCAAAATCCTCATCTTGGCACTGGGCAGTGTGATTTCTGTCAACTGGTTGCTTATCAAGAACAGAGTTGCATTACCTGCATCTTTAATACCTGTAGCATCAAAGGAGGTGAGCTTATTCTCGTTAAAGCTGAAGGTTGGTTTAGATGCCGTGTTATTACCTATCTTAACCGAGGTTAATTCATTTGTCTGTGCATATACAGACTTGATGGTTGGATTGGTGGATAAATCCAATTCGCCAGTAAGTTTGTTTTGTCCGATTCTGAGAGTCTGTAATGCCTGATTTTTGGTAATATCTATTGCTGTCAAGAGATTATTGTTAATATCCAAAGTTGTCAATTTGGTACACTTGCTGATATCAATACTTGTCAACTGATTGATGTTGATGTATAGCTTCTCCAACTCAGTGTTCTTGGTCAGGTCAATGGAAGTCAGTTTGTTGGCATTGGCAGTCAAATCTTTCAAGGCTGTAGCCTTAGTTACATCCAAAGACAATAC
>OIXL01000471.1_pt1 | contig 20453 bp, 17 predicted proteins | sample 1587761 | NCBI WGS metagenome assembly OIXL01 (sample SAMN03283246) | human gut metagenome | biome: human-associated habitat; material: feces | host: Homo sapiens | place: Peru | collected 2012 | reverse complement strand
CCACGTTTCATGGATATGATGGACTGGTTGGCTGGCGTTTATGTGAAGACATTGAACCTCATCCACTACATGCACGATAAGTACTTCTACGAGGCAGCAGAGTTGGCGCTCATCGATACAGATGTTCGTCGTACTTTCGCTACAGGTATCGCTGGTTTCAGCCACGTGGTTGACTCTATCTCAGCTATCAAGTATGCCAAGGTAAACATCATCCGTGATGAGACCGGTTTCCCTCTCAGCTTCAAGACCGAGGGTGACTTCCCACGTTACGGTAACGATGATGAGCGTGCTGATGAGATTGCAGTATGGTTGCTCAAGACCTTCATGAACATGATCAAGAAGCACCACACATACCGCAATTCAGAGCCTACTACATCTATCTTGACTATCACATCAAATGTAGTATACGGTAAGTACACCAGCAACATGCCTGATGGTCGTCCAGCCGGTGCTCCTTTGGCTCCAGGTGCTAACCCATCTTACGGTGCAGAGAAGAACGGTCTTTTGGCTTCATTGAACTCAGTAGCTAAGTTGCCATACGAGTATGCTCTCGATGGTATCTCTAATACTCAGACCATCAGTCCAGGTGCTCTCGGACATAACGATGAGGAGCGTGCCCAGACATTGGTAGGTGTATTGGATGGTTACTTCAACCAGGGTTCTCACCACCTGAACGTGAACGTATTCGGTATCGACAAGCTCAAGGATGCGATGGAGCACCCAGAGAAGGAAGAGTACCAGAACTTCACCATCCGTGTAAGTGGTTACGCTGTTAAGTTCATCGACTTGACACGTGAGCAGCAGCTCGACGTAATCGCTCGTCAGGCTCACGAGAGACTCTAATCAATTAGAAGTATAAATATTGCCCGCTAGATTTTCTTTCCGAGGATATTTAGCGGGCATTTTAGCTTATTTAACTGCAAAATAGAGTAAGCTATTGATAATTTTACTATCTTTGCGGTATGAAATTGAATATAGAACAAAAAACAACTCTTTGGAGTGAAGGAGGAAAGTTTTGCCTGGATTTAGCCAAACTTATATTTGGTGGTATCATCTTGGCAAGTATTATGAAAAAGGATATAGATACAGGGAAACTTTTAGTTTTTGGTGCTCTCATAACACTGTTTCTTGCTGTATTTGGATTCTTTTTAATATTAATGTCTAAAGATAAAAATAAGAAAGGAAAATAAATATGGAACTATTAGTGTTTATGGGATTTTTTGCTCTGCTTGCTGGTGTTTTTACCCTATGGGCTTACAATGATTATCGTAAAATGTAGGCTTAATTGGGCTTCTTGTTTTTAATCATTTCTAAAAAGATAAAATAATTATGGGTGTATTTATTTTTTGGGGTGTTATCGCCTTATTTATGAGTCTTTTTGCATTGTGGGGAGTATATGATCTTCGAAAGAATGCATAAGGGTTTTGTTCACAGCATAGAGAGCTTTGGTTCAGTAGATGGACCAGGCATCAGATTTTTGATTTTCCTGCAGGGGTGTCCCATGCGCTGCCAGTTCTGCCACAACCCGGATTCATGGAAGATGGGAGTAGGAGAGGAATGGAGTGCAGATGACCTGCTGGATAAGGCAGAGCGATTTAAGAGTTATTGGGGAGACAAGGGTGGTATTACTGTAAGTGGTGGAGAAGCCCTGATGCAGATAGACTTTCTCATCGAACTTTTCGAGAAAGCCCATCAGCGTGGCATCAACACTTGTCTTGATACATCAGCGCAACCATTTAGGAAAGAGGGTGCTTTCTTCGATAAATTCGAGTGTCTGATGACCGTCACCGATACTGTTCTTCTTGATATCAAGCATATCAACGATGAAGAGCATCGTAAACTCACCCGCCATTCTAATGTAAACATACTGGATTGTGCACGATATTTAAGCGAGATACACAAACCAGTATGGATTCGTCACGTCCTGATTCCAGGTATTACCGACAAGGATGAATACCTCTATCAGCTGCGTGATTTCCTCTCAACACTCTCTAATATTGAGCGTATAGATGTCTTACCTTATCATACGATGGGTATCTACAAGTATGAGAAACTAGGTATTGCCTACCTGCTGGAAGGCATAGATCCTCCTACTAGTGATCGCATTGCTCATGCAGAAGCAATCTTGCAAGAGGCACTTTAGCCTCTTGCAAGACTGCTTAGATGAGCGTCTAGCGAACTGGTGAGACGGGCTTTGATGATAGGCTTTGTGATGTAGTCGTTTACTCCAAGCTCGTAGCATTCATCCACATTATCCTTGTTGCTTAACAGGGAAACCACGATGATGACCATTTCACTTTTCGAGTATTTAGAGCGTACATGGTCTATTACGTCCCACCCATTTACATTTGGCATCATCAAGTCGAGCAGTATCACGTCCGGCTTGAATGTGTCAATCAGTTCAATGGCTTCTTTTCCGCCATTTGCAGTTTTCACGTCGATGTCAAAGTCCTTTATCATTTCAGAGATAGTTTTAATATTTTCTGAAATATCATCGACGATTAGCACTTTGTTCTTTTCCATTTTTCACTGGTTATTATATAGGTTCTTTCCGATCTTGAAGATCTAGTTTCTTGGCTTGTGAATGCCGTAGATGTCGCACATGAATCCTTTATCAGTGATTAGATTGTTCATATCGATACTGTCGAACATCTTGTGATGAGTACCGATTACCACAATCTGATACTCTTTTTCCAGAACTTTAGGATCATCTGTCACCTTGATGTTATATTCTTCTTTTACTTCCTTTACATCTACCAATGGATCGTAGAGTGTGGTTTTGTAACCTGCTCCTACCAGGTTGATATAGAGATCGGCTACTTTTGTGTTTCTGATATCATCGCTGTCTGGCTTGAACGAGAAGCCGAGAATCAGCACGTTAGTCTCCGGAGCCTTGAATTTTCTGCTTTCAGATGCATTCTTTATCTTTCCTGCCATCCATACCGCCATCTGCTCGTTAACCTCGCGGGCTGTAGAGAGCAGCGATGGTACCACGTCAACCTCCTGTGCCTTGTTAATCAGGTAGTATGGGTCTACCGCGATGCAGTGGCCGCCAACGAGTCCTGGAGTAGCTGGCACGAAGTTCCATTTTGTGCTAGCTGCCGCCGTTACGTCTTCGATGTTGATGTTCATCTTGTCGAAAATCTTTTCCATCTCGTTGAAGAAGGCTATCTGTATGTCTCTCTGGCAGTTCTCCATCAGTTTACATGCCTCTGCTATTTTGATACTCTTCGCCTTGTAGGTGCCATGGGTAAGTACTGAAGCATAGAGGCTGTCGATGATAGCTGCTGCTTCGGGTGTAGAACCGCTGGTAACCTTCACGATGTTCTCGATGGTATGAACAGTATCGCCCGGGTTGATGCGCTCTGGCGAGAAGCCTACAAAGAAACTCTGGTTCAACTTCAATCCTGATGTAGATGCCAGTAATGGAGCGCAGACCTCTTCTGTCAGACCTGGGTAAACGGTACTCTCGTAGACTACGATATCACCTTCTTTCAGAATCTTGCCAACCTCAGCTGTAGCATTGCGCACGCAACTGATGTCTGGCTTGTTCGATTTGTTCACCGGTGTCGGTACAGCGATGATATACACGTTACACTTCTTCAGGTCATCAATATTGCTGGTCAGTTTCAGTCCCTGGTCCAAAGCTTTGGATACAGGTCTGTTGTCTTCCATCGTGCTTTTGGCTAACTTGGCTACCTTCTCAGCTTTGATGTCATAACCCCATGTATCGTATTTCTTTGAGAATAAGCATGCCAGTGGAGTACCAACATACCCTAATCCTATTACTCCAATCTTAAACTCAAAAGATTTGTTTATCATATACTATATTGTTTATGTTTTATAATGTTATTTCTTTTATTGGGAGCTCCCTGCTGTGTTTGCGTTACAGCAAGTAACTCGGGTCTTTTATATTCCTTCAAGCTGAGCATAGCGCGAAGTCTTCTCTGGGTTCCATGCGTCCTTGTAAGAACGGCGGAAGAAGATTTCTTGCAGATGAGCCGACAGACGGGCGATACGCAGGAAATAACCTGTATAAGGCGACATCAGTGGCAGGTATCTGTAAAGGAACCACACATCTTTCTTTCTTTCTGAAACCATCAGCACCAGGAGGAAGGCAAGCTGTGAGAAGCATACTCTGATAAAGTAGCCCAGCGCCAGCACCTCGATGATGTGCGTGTTAAACGTGATGGCGAGCTTGATGATATACCACAACCACAGGAAATTGAGGAAGCAGTCGAAAACCACACTCTCCATGTTGGATAACCAGTTAAGGATACTCCAGTTCTTGGTAGGCAGCAGAATGTCGGCATGCTTGCGGAGACGGAATCTCACGAGCGAGCGCGACCATCTGATGCGCTGATGATACAGCTTGTACCATTTGGTAGGAACATTGGTCATGCAGATGGCATCTTCGGCAAATTTCACTTTATATCCGGCTTTGCGGATCTTCTGTGTCAGGTCACCGTCCAGTCCCGGTCCTATGTCCCAATAGCCCACTTCCTTCAGCGTCTTTCTTTCGAAGGCTCCGAATGCTCCAGAAATGATGTGGTAGATACCCAGTTCGCTGGTTACGATACGTCCCACCTGTATTCGCTTCAGGTATTCGAAAGCCTGCAGCGATGAGCAGATGGTCTCCTTGTAGTTGCGTACCTTCACGCATCCTCCTACGCCCTTCACCATTCCGTCGATGTAGAAGGGGAGTAGGATTTTCTCCAGTGCATCACGGTCGAGCGAAGAGTCGGCATCCAGGCATACGATGTATTTGCCTTTTGCCATCTGGGCTCCATAGTTGCTGGCGGCAGCTTTACCGCCTCTTGTATCCAACCTCAGGTAGTGGGTGATATACCCGGCTCGGTAGAGGTCGTTACAAATCAGTTTGGTGTCGTCGTCGCTACCATCGTCTACCACGATGATTTCGTAGTTGCGGTAGGTTTGCTCAGCCAGCGAGTTCACCATTTTGAATATATGTTTGCCTTCGTTCTTTCCCGGTACGAGGATGCTGATAAGCGGATTCTCGCGGTACAGGAAGTACTTGGCATATTCTTTCTCTTTATCTATCTGGTTTCTCTTCATCAGTCGGTTTCCGATTACGAGGTATTCCAGGATATAATATCTTGGCATCTCGATGAAGAAGAGGAACCAGTAGGTATTCACGATACTGCTAAACGATAGCGTGCTGATCCAGTCGAAGAAATCGTTCAGATGTTCTGCTATGCTAAACATACGCTTTTCCCTTTCTTCTTGATGGCTTATCTCAGCACGGTGAGCGCCAAGAGGGCCATGATTATGAGTATACCTGCGATGGTGACAAGGATGGCAACGAGTTTCTTGTAGAGCACGATGCGCTTCTGTATCTTGTCGTTTTCATCTTCCTTCGGCTCCGTATCGAGCAGCTCTTCCTGCGGCTGCACCTCTTTCTCTTCTTCCTTCATCAGAGGTTCCTCTGAGTAACGGCAGTAGTCGTCTGGAGTCATATCCACATATTGCAGTTTGTTGAAGAACTCGTCATAGTTGTTGGCGATGGTCTTCGTCTTGGTTTCCAGCATGCTGCAGATAATCTCGTCCGGTTCTATCGAGTTGGCCACCTTTCTGATGGCTATCGACATCTCCTTGCTCAGTTTCTGCTGAGCCTCTTCCACCGTTTCTCCCTGATCATAGAGGGTGGAGGATATGTAGAAGATATTGTTGTTGTAAGACACCTTGTGATTGGAGAAGATTCTACAGAGCTTGCCCTGTATGCTTTCCTTTATCTTTACGGTATCCTTGTTATCATCTATAATCCATATCTTGCCTACCATGACCGAGAGTTCATCCTTGCGGTAGGTTTCCATCAGCTGGCGTCGCAGTCGGTTCATCAGCAGATAATATTCCATGAAGTTATCATAGATGTTCACCATGTTGCTGAACATGATGTTGCCGCTGGTCAGTGTTCTGATTCCTTCTTCCGTTATCTCGTAGTCCTCTACGTCTCGTGGCACCAGGGCATTTACCGGATAGGTGTTCTCGCAGTAGCAGCAGGTTGCCTTGGTGATAGGCGAGGTAAACGAGTTCTCGCAGTCGTTGCAGGTATATACCACGGCTGGTCTGTCATAGTCAACACCGATGTGGCGCAGTTTCTTGTGACACTTCGGACAGATGAGCATACCGCCCACATTGTAGCTGCTTTCCGGCGATACGTTGGCGCAGCTGAAGTGGTGGATGATGTTCTGAATCTTCAGGTTCGAACTTCCGCACTTCGGACAGCACTCAGTATAGAGCAGGTGAGAGTGGTTGCACTTAGGGCAGAGGTGCTCCTTGAGCAGGAAGCGGTGAATGCGCAGTGATCCGAACTCCACCATAGTGTCGATGAACATGAACATCTCGTTGAGATGGAAGAGACCTATACTGTGATAGTGCTCGAAGATTGGGTTGATATATCCCAAAGACGATTTCTCCAGCAGTCGGTGTCCCATGATTCGCTGGTCTCTTGAGAGCAGGTATCTCAGAATATTGGCAAAGAGCTGGTTAGGCTGTGTAGGACGGCTTGTTTCGCTTTTTACACCAAACTTCTGTCTTGCCAGCTTGATTTTGTCTATAATCTCATATACCTTTTCATTGTTCATGTCGCTCACATAGGCATCGACGATATAGTCGATAATCTGTCCCTTTCCCGATAACGCCGTATTGACGAATATCGGTTTGTAGCTACATTTCCACGATAAGATTGGACTGGCTCCAAACAGTATAGCATGGAACGCACGCTCACTCTTCGTATTGATGTAAACACAATCGAAGTAGTCGGGCTGGATATCCGGTGTCGAGTCGATATCTATATAGCTATCGATGGTGAGCACCATGTCTCCACGTTTGTTTCTTCTAAGTCCAATCATTCTTTATTTCTTTTGTTCTTGATGATTATTGGTGTCGCTCGAAATCAGGTTGCTTCGCTTCACGTTTTCGTTCTTGCCCACTGGGACGGTGTACATCGGCAGTGGCTTCGGATCGAGCATGGCACCAATCTTGTTCACTCTTATTCTTACCGGCAGTCTGTTGCTCATCACCCATGCCGGAACTCTCTGGCTCGGGTTCAGGGTGAATACGGCTACCACTGCGTTGGCATCATGCGAGAAGTTGCTCTGCAGATGCTTTGGAATTTCCTCTACTCTCAGACCTACCATCTGCAACTTAGCCTGCAGTTCCAGGTCTTTGTTGATGATGATGTCTGCATCGTCAGGGCTTTCCATATACTTCACCATGTCGTTGGGTACGTATGCGATTACGCCCAGATGGCAGTCAGCATAGTCGGTGTGCTGAATAACCATTACCTCCTCGCTCTTGAATACCAGTGTCTTGTCGCTTACATTAATCTTAGAGATGTAGGCATCGGCTGGTGCACAGCAGTAATGTATAAGTCCCGGGTTGTAGATGCTGGTGTTGGAGTAAGGCATGGAAGCATTTGCTCTGCCGGCTCCTCTGCGGCTCATGAAGTTATAGGTGGTGTTCTTAGCCTGTGCATAGATTTCCACCTTGTTGGCCTGCTTTCTCAATTCCTCTTCTACCTCAGCAATCTCTGCATCCAGTGCATTGCGCTTGGTGTTGTCGGTAAGACCGTAGTAGATGTCCGAACTTTCAGAGGCTTTCTGTTTCCTCAGTTCGGCGAGGCGGGTACGCAATACAGGAATCTCCTGCTGTGCGAGTTTTGCCTGTACCTCCATGTCGTGAGTCTCCTTTACGGCAGAAGGCAGGATGTTCGGGTCGTATTGGTTCACAATATTGCCTAGCAGTACATAAGAGTAGAGCGTATCTCCCTTATGCACCACTTCACCCATTTCTTTGTTCACCTTAAGGATATAGATGTCGTCAACGGCACTGATACGGTTTTCATCGAGGGTTATATAACCGTCGAAGGTAGCCCATATCATACGAGTGACAATATAGTAGGCGGCAATCACGATAACCAGCAGGAAGATCAGGGCAAAGATGATCTGCTGTCTGGCAAGGCGGTGACTCTGCGTTTTCAGCAAGTCAGCCATCGCCTGTTCTTGTGGCGTGCCATTATATTGGAATTCATTCATATTCTAGTTTCCTTACATTCAAAGTTCTATTTCTTTGAAGATGTTGTTGTTGTCATAGATGCTCACGGCTTTCTCGATATTGATGATAGCGAGGGCCCGGTTCTGCATCAGTTTGTACATTCGCTCCATACTTTCCAGGAGTCCCGTATATTCGTCCATACGCATCAGATAGTTGTATCCCTGTTTCTGGTTCTGGTAGGCAAACCGCCGCATTTCGATATATTTGCCGGTCTGGTCTATATGGAAAGCCTCGGTGGCTATAGCCTTGTTCAGGTTGTCTATCTTCTTGAGCAGGATGCCTACCGACTGTTTTATTTCCTTCACATCGGTACCGCGGCTGCTGCGTATGATTTCCTTCTGGGTCTCCAATGCCTGTCGTTTGCGTGGCGTTTCGTTCCAGATAGGAATGGTGAATCTTACGCCCACGTCGGCATTGTTCGATATCTTGTTGTTGCTCTGCCAGTAGCTCGACCATCTTGCGAATGGTGTGAGTCGGGTAGTGCTTAAATAGTTGGTCAGCTTGCTGTCGTTGTCAGCAATCTGTTCTTTCACCATCATGATGCGTGCATCCAGACTTTCCTGGTTCAGATGGTTCCAGAGGGCTGTTGTGTCTACCACAATCTTGGTTGGTTTGATGCGGTAGATAGGCTTGTTGGTGATATCTCTGTCTGTACAGAGCACGGAGATGTCATATTCAGCCTCCAGCTTATCGTTCATCACTTTCAGCATCTTGTCGTTGCTGATTCGGTCTTTCTCAAGCATAAACTGGTACGCTTCGTTCATGATGTCGAGGTTGTCCAGTCTGTGTGCTATGACAGTACCGATATAGAAATTATATTGTTCGGTCAGCTCATCGGCTGCCTTTTCATAGATGTCTGCAGTTTGGCGCTTTTTTATTTGCAAGCGGTCGAGTTCATTGGCAAGAGCAATCTTATTTCTTTTCTCCTTGCCTTGGTAGAACTTCGAGTTGATGATGTTCCATCCGAGTTCGGCTTGAACCTTCATCTTATATTTTGATACCTCTTTTGCGTCGTCTTCATCAGAATCGAAGTACGCGTCAGGTCGGGCATAAACCTGTCCGGTCACTTCCAGACCGTTGTGTCTGTTGAGCGCTAGGTGCTCATGTGCAGTTTTCGACCAGAACAGAGAGTCGGTCTTATTGATATCAGTGTGATGCTGTTTATTGAGTCCCAGTTCTATGACTGGTGCTTTCACCCAAATAGGGTTTTTGATGAGAGTGTCGAGTTGTGCGAAGCGCTGTTTAAAGTGTCTCAGTACATTATTGTTCTTCAGGTTCTCATATACGAGCATCTTAGGGCTGAAACTATTTGGCTTTTTGCCTTTCGTCTGAGCCATAGCGCTTTGTGCTGCCATGAGAAGTAGCAGAACTGTAGTTGAGTATAGTATTATTTTTCGCTTCATAATGAGTTATTAAACACGATGAATGCAGCTGCGAGCTGTTGCAGCTGCATTCATCTGGTGTTTCTTATTATCTGAAAAGCATTTCTGCTTTTGTTACTTCTTTTGATAATTTGTTTCTGTATGAGCACCTGTAGAAAGGTTGTATACCTGCAGGCGGTCTCTACCATATGCTACATAAATGTAGTTGTCTTTTACTTTGACGTAGTTAGCAGACTTAGATGCTACTCTGTGTGCTACAACCTCATGGGTGTTTTTGTCCAAAACGACAAGTCCATAAGAACCGTATGCCAGATAAACGTATTTGTCATCTACATCGCATCCGTTACATAATGCCTTGTATACTTTCTTCTTGTCATTCCAAGCACTTGGCATCTGCCAGTGCCATTGCTCTTTACCCTTCATGTCATAAACATAGAGTCCGAGTCCGCTTTGACAAACATATATCAAGTTGTCTGTAACAGAAATTACATTCTTGCCATCATTTGGTTTTATTCCTACCGTCGTGTTGAATTTTTTAGAATTTTCGAAATCTTCGTCATCTCTACTAATTACTTCGATAGTAGCTCCAACCTCGTCATCGCTAGTATGTTTTTTGTCGTTAAGATAAAGTCCAACGATTTTTCCATCGCCAATAGCTACGTGCTTAACCTTTCCTGGTCTTTCTATTCTGTCGACCTCGTTCATGGTGTTTGCATCGTATACGACATAGCCTTCTGTGGTTGCAACAATCAGGTGATCTTTCTCCTTGTTGTAAACAACACAATTCTCGTCATAATTGCCATTTTTATACTCCTCTGTTGCTGGATGCAATTGGGCGTATTGCAATGGTTCTACGATTTTGATAATTGGATTTCCATCCTTGTCAACGTCTGCAGTTGTTATCTCTTTTGACTCTGTTGCTAACAAATGGTCATCATTGATAGTCATGTATGCCAGTAATGCACCCTTCTTTTTCGAATTACCTGGCAGGAAGATCTTTTTCTCGCCATTCTTCAATTTAACAGCCAACAGATGGTTGAAATCTATTACTCTTTGGCTATCATAGAGGTATTGCAAGAGTTGGATCTTGTTGTTTTGTACAGGAGTAAGAACTTCAACACAACCTCCATGTGAATTGTGTATATTGTCAGTTTGTTCCTGATTTGTATGGTATGACATGTACAGATAGCCGTCAAGATCCATGATGCCTGTAGCAGAGATGTTGTGTGTGTGGTCATAATCCACAGAGATAATCAAGTCTGTCTTTGGCTTATCTGGTTGAGGCTTGTTGTCATTGAATCCTGGAGTCTTGCAACCTTCACTCTCAGTTTTCTTGATGACATATTTTGAAGCCTCGCCAGAAGAGGACAAGAATACGTTACCATGATTGTTCAGTGTTACCCCATATCCTTCTTCTGTTATAGAGCTATCTTTTGGTCTTTTAGCTTGACCATGGTTATAGTCTGATAAATCACCTAATGTCTTGTTGTAATCATCTGTTATTCCATATATCTTATCCTCAGGAACGTCAATGATGAATCCCGCTCTTTCTCCGCTTGTTCCGAACATGTCGCAACTTATCTTTTTATTTGCATCTGGACCAGGAGCATTGAATGCAAGCTTTGCCGCTTTGATTACGCAAACTGCGTCATCTTCGCCTAATGCGTATGTTTTCTGCTGGGAATTCAAATTCATGAACACATTATCACATTCAATCATAGATTGGTCTTTCACTACGACTTTGCCACTTGAATCTTGTTTGAAATTCTTGCAGTGCAAATATGATACGTGTAGTTCGCTGCCGTCTGATATGTATACGAAATCAGATATGTTGGCAGAGCAACCACTATATACTTCACTATATGTTATAGATAAAGTCTTTGCTTTCAGAGTACCAGTAACATTTAGGACAGCATGATTACTGAGATTTACATCTACATTTGTTAAATCAAGAGTTCCATGATTGTCGAGTACGGTGTACGAACCATCCAATGTAAAATTATTTATGCTAGATGGAATTTCAACTTTTCCGTAATTCGTTACTTTGTTTTTGCCCAAAGCTTCTTTCATGTTGTAGCCCTTAAGGGTTCCTGTTGGCAAGATTCTTATGTCGGCATGGTCTCCCCCATACCAATCTCTTCCGCTGTTATCCCATGTTCCTGCGATATAAAGGGTAATAGCATCTTTGTCCCATACAGGTTTGAGGTTTATTTCTTTGTTTATAGTAACACCTTCTTTTATAACATATACACCTCCGGCCTGTACACTATTTACATTTTCGTTAGTTAACGGAATTGCATTTGTTGGGTAAGATTTTCCATCCCAACTAGAACCAGCATAAGCTCTTGTTCTTGCTTTTGATGTTTCGGTAGTTACCTTATAGTTTGTAATGCGGCTTGCCAGTTCTTGCGCATCAGTTGTGGATGTGACAGCAGAACCTACTACAGTCTTGATAGGTGTAGTTCCACCATTTTCAAGAATGTTATTGCTATCACTACAAGAAGCGAGGAGCATAGCTGCGAAACTAAAAGTAGCAAGCTTTATATTTATAGCCTTCATGTTATTCATATATTATTCGTTAATACTTTAGTCACTTTTTACGCATACCTTATAGTTTAATAGCTAGTTAATTTAGCCTTTATAAGGTTTGTCCTCCCTCACTCTAGCATGAGAGTGGGGGAGAACAAGTATTTATATGATTGTATTTTCTGATTACTTTGTCTCTGTAACCTTGAATACCTGTACACGGTTCTGACCGTATGCAACGTAGACATACTCTTCGCCATTTACTTTATTTACGGCAACATAGTTGGCGGAACCACATTTCTCATCTTTGTAAGCGTTTGCCTTACGATGGCAGATAACGTTTCCATTTGTGTCGAGTACGACGAGACCATATCCACCACATGCTACATAGATGTATTTACTGCCGATAGCGATACCATTTGCACGACCCTTAACTTTTCCTGTCTTATCAGGGTTTGTAAATGTAGGACATGCAAAGAAGTTTTTGTTTACTTGACCGCCAGAAATCTTAGCTACACCATTCTCGCCCTTGCAGACGTAGATATCGCCATTAGCGTCAACGGCTACTACAGCCTTGTTGCCCTTTGGCGCAACTGCACCAACCTCGTAAGTATCAGCAGCTGTTTCCATATCTGTAGTGTTGTAAACGTTCAACTTGCCATCCTCTGTCAATGCATAGAGCTTGCTGTTTGCTGTAACAACATGCTTGCCAACTGAATTAGTGTTGAAGTTTTGGTAATTCCAGTCCTTATCGAATGCAGTGAAGCCCTTGGTTGTAGCCAGTACATGGTCTGTACCGAATGCTGCCACGCAGTTAGCATCCATCTTAGTCTTATTGTCGATAGCGTAAAGTTTTACTTCCTCGCCAAGGTTACCATTGTTAATGTCTACCTTGCCTAAGAAAGCACCTGCTGACTTTTCACCGCTACCTGCCAGGTAGAGACTGTTGCCATCCACGATAAGATGGTTGTAGTCGCAGCTTGCTGCTGCCTTACTAGCATCTACGTGCAACTGGTTGTTATTCATTGACAGAACCTCAATATTGCCACCGAAATTCTTGTTGCCATATGTATGGTATGATACATAGAGCTTGCCTTCGTACGGCTGGATACATGTTGCAGACTGACCACCTGCTGATTCCTCAGATGCAATCAAGTCAAGCTTATGAGCTGAAACCAGCAACTGATTAGCATCTCCCTTCCACTCATAGCCGTAATTTCTGTTTTGAGTTTCCTTAAGAGCAATCATGTTGTTCAGATTAGTCTTGTCATAGTCAACGTATGTTGTCTGGATGTCAAGATCCTCAAATGAATTCAACTCCGTTGTTCCTTGGAAACTCTTTGTGAATTCAAGCAGGAATGAAGCATTATCACCGCTAGTCTGCAAGGCCTTAATCTTTTCTGCTCCACTGTTTGTGAACTTGTCTGCTTTGATGACAGCAACGGCGTTTGCTTCGCTCAACTCGATTTGTCCCTGAGCATTGTTGTCTGTTATCAAGTTGTTAACGTTGATGACATTCTTATTGCCTAGGATAATCTTACACTCACCATTCAACTTGAGATAAGCATCGCCAGGAATGGTCTTGCCGTTCTCATCCTTCAACTGGTTTTTGTCTGCGTCCTTTGGATTGTTTGTCACATTAATATAGTTGGCAACAATCTTAGAACCAGCATTGGCATTGAGAGTACCTGTTACCTTGATGGCAGAATTTGGTCCTGCTAGCAAGTAGCCATTTACAGACATGTCAGCTGCTACAGCTTGTCTCTTTTCATTCATGTTGGTGAAATCACCTACCTGAACAAATCCATCAACTTTCAGGTTTCCGTTCAAATCAAAGCCCTTAGAATCGAACACGTTTGCTGTTGTATATACATTTGCATTTTGGTCGATTGTCAACTTCATTGCACGGATAGAACCATTGATATAAGCATTTGCACCAGAACCGAATGTGATATTCTGTTTAGGAGTTATCTTCGGGTTATCTTTATCTTGTTGATTTTCCTTGACAATAGCTCCAAGACCTGTAGTCAAGACCTTGCTGCCATCGCTCTTCTCTCCTGTGAAGTCAGCATAAAGGTTACCATCAATCTCAATGTTGTTTTTGGCAGAGAATACGTTTCTAGGATTTGTGCAGTAAACTGTACATCCGCTAGGAATCATTTTGCCAGTACCATTGTATTTCAATGTAGCAGAGCTAAGCAACACAATTTTTGTGTTACTCATTTGGGTAGTCTCGTCATACTGCATGGTGCCTGTTCCGTCTACGAAAATAGTAGCTCCATTGATCTTCTGTCCTCTGAAGTCGATATCCTTTCCACTGCTAATTGCGTAAGCCTGATTAGTCAGTTCAGCTGGTCCGCTAAGATTCAACACTTTTTTGAAGTCAGTCTTTGCAGGCACTGTAGGCATAGTGGTTGTGAAGTTTGCCTCGCCAGCTCTTGTCAAGAAGAACTTTCTCGCATTAGCGGTGCTGTTCTTGTAGTTAGCGATGTTGCTGTTGTCAATTTGCTGTGCAACAAGCTTTACTGAAGTGAGGTCTGCAGGATTGATAACAGGTGCTGTTCCACCTGCAGGATCACTGTTGCTGTCGCTACATGAAGCGAATACGAATGCTGCCAAACCGATAGCAGCAAGTTTTGAATTGAATACTTTCATATCTATTTAAGTTTAAATTGTACTTTCAGTTTCTGATTAAATCACTTACTTATATTCTTGTCCTCCAGCTCGTTGTCTTTTTTGGTAGTTAGGCTATCGTTTTGGTAGTTTGACTATCATCATCTTGCGTACACTTACAAGTGGAGCTTTTAGACGCTGCAAATTTAATGAAATTATTTCATAAATAGTTGCTTTTTAGAGTTAAATAAACTTAATTCGTTACTTTTTGTTCTGATTCTCATTAGGTTAGTTTGTTGTGGGCGATAACGGATTGGCTCTTCCGCTTGTCAAACGATAACATTTCTGAACTCATTAACCCGAAAATTACTCCGAAAGATAGCAGAATATCTCCGAAGAATACGAAAATATCTCCGATAGATAGCAGAATATCTCCGAAGAATAAACCAGGAAAACAAATGTTGGGAATACGATGATGGATATGTGTTGTGGTGACGAGGTGAAGGGTGAAGGGTATATTTTAAATCTTATATTATATTCTTTTTTTAGGATTTTTGGAAAATCCAGAAAGTCAGAAAAATGAAAAAACGGATTTTTTCCCTTTCCGCGCGTATATATAAAAAAGAGTTTTCAAACCTTCACCCTTCACCTTTTTATTTAACGTTTTATGTGTCAAATAGTTACGGGTGAAGGGTGGTGAAGGGCGTTTTTCGCTTTTTATAAACATATTTTAAGAGTTTGGCCCGTTTTTACATATTTTAAGCGTTTGATTTTGGTTCCGAAAGAGGTGCCATTTTTTTAGGGTCCCATTTTTTCTCTTTTCTTACCGCTGAAATCTTTGAAAAGCGAGTGGGGTAGGGTATCCCGTCTTATGTTGTGTTAAACAATTATCAGATAAAAGAAGTTAACGATACCGAAAAAGGACTGATTTTTAAACAAATATTAACGCAGAAAACTTGAAGTTTCGCATATTAGATTGAACTTTCGTATCTGGGGAAGTTAAGGGAAGTTAAAGAAGTTATCACTCTCTACGGTCGTTCAGTAAACCAGGAAAACAAAGATTTCCGAAACAGAACGGTATTCGGTTTATCGATTATTTAGAAACATAAAATTAGAAATGAATATGAAGAAATTTGGTATTTGGGCGGTTGCTGCCGCTTAATTCTTTGCCCCCAATGGGCTTGAGTTCTTGCAGTATGGGCTCTTCTGCCAGTGAAATGAAGGGAAATCTCAACTTTACGCAGGATGATTTGAGCGAGAAACCTTTCTAGTCTATTCTTCTTTGTTGGCAATGCCTATAGCCCATTCCGGAATCTCCTTCACGTATTGCTTGAAAATCTTGCCGTCTGTCATTCGGAAAAGAAGCTGTGCCTCTTTGCCGTCTGCAGAGTTGTCGTAGACGTAAGTGCGGTCGGCAAGTGAAGCTGCAAGTTTGCAGTTTCCTATAGACTTGAAATATCGGCTAATGATTTTTATGATAGGCACATCATGTCCACCCTTCAAGACTCTTGAAGCTATTCGGGATGCGTTGATGGTTGGTGAGGAGGTACCTACGAAGAAGAGGCGGATAAAAAAGCCTTGTTTTTTAGCTCGGAGTATGAAATCAAGTTTCTCGGCAGCGGACATGACGGTCTCGAAAATCATGCTGTGTTTATTGGCAAGGCACTCTTCTCTCTGATTTTGGCAATATTGGGCAGCTTTCAGAACGGCTTCCTGGTTGTTCCAGTCGCCAAACTTTTGCTGGGCAACATTGTCTGGGTTGATGTAGATAGAGTCTTCTAGCCATTCATGTTGGAGAATGCGAGACGTGATGGTCGTCTTTCCGGAACCATTTGGACCGGCAATGACTATCAAAACGGGTTTATGCATGTTGTCTGCCATATTGAGTTTGGTATTTGGTTACAGCTTCATTGGAAGCTTCTTTAATCATGTCAATAACTCTTTTTTGAGCGTCTTCATTTTCTTTTCGATATAAGACAGCTGCCTCATGCATAATCTGAGCCAGCATTTCGTCTGTTGGCTCTTCCATGCTTGTCAAGCGATAGCTATTTAGTTCTTTTTCTGAAATCATAATTTTTATCTTATAAACCTGTTGCAAATAAGTTGTTTGAAACGAGTACCTCTTGATGGTATTCGTTTTTGTAGTCGAATGACTCTGGCGAGTTGATGCCTTTAGTCATGGCTGCAATTCTAGGGTCTATAACTAAGTCTGCCTTGGTTATTTTCTTAGTCTTTGCCTTGTTGGGAGATACAGTCTTGTTAGGAGACAGTATTTTCTTCAGTGCTTTGACAGCCTTGCTTATTGTCTCGTAATCCTCGTTGGCAATTATGTTGACGAGTGATTGGTATTCTGTTTGTAACTCTAATGTTGTCATATTTAAAAAAATCTAAGACATGTTGTTGCTGTTATTTTCTGCTCAGCAAATAAGTCATCTATATTTCTGCTTTTAGCTGCAGTATATGTTCCTCCGATAGCCCAGTCGTATCCTTTATTGTCGCTTCATCTATACCCTTTGCCAGCATCTTCCTGGCAATCTCAAAACTTCTCTTTTTCATGCCCAGTTCCATGCCTTCAGCTATACCTTCACGCTTGGCGGTGTCTACGGAATTCTTGATGTCGCGATATGCCATCTTGCTGCTTTCGTACTCCCTCATTTCCTGCGGAGTAAACTTGGCTATCTCGGCTTTGATGTATCTTTCTTCTGCCTGTTTCATACGCGATTCATTTTAATTAATACTTTTCAAAGATTATGCCAGTGAGTGCAATGAAAGCTTGCTTTCGAATTGCCGAGCGCCGTACAATCTTCTGCAAAGATACGCTGAAAATTTGTAACTTCCAAATTTTTAGGCAGTTTTTTGCATAGAGGAACAGATAAAAATCATTCTGAAGGAACGTCTTGTTGGATTTGCGTCTTTTCCTTTAATACCTTGATGTTATGGTGTATTGCTTGTTTGAAATTGGAGTGAGGCTTACTTCAATAGTCAACGAATATTATTTCAGTGACTAACGAAGGCTGTTTCAGTGACTAACGAAGGCTATTTCAGTAAGAACAGGAGGCTGTTCCTGTGAGAACAGCTTTCTGTTGCACTTTTTTTTCTGCATTTTTTTCTCTTATCCTGCAACCTTTCTGTATCTTCTTACGTCTAACCATCAGAATTCCGAAACAGAAAGGTATTCGGTATATCACGTATTTAGAAACATAAAATTAGAAATGAGTATGAAGAAATTTGGTATTTGGGCGGTGGCTGCCGCTTTATTCTTTGCCCCAATGGGCTTGAGTTCTTGCAGTATGGGATCTTCTGCCAGTGAAATGAGAGGGAATCTCAACTTTACGCAGGATGATTTGAGCGAGAAGCCTTTCAAGGCTATCGATGTGGATGTGATTGCCGATGTTTATTATACTCAGAACGACGGCAATGAATGCAGCGTGAAGATGGATTACTCTGCCATCAAGGACCAGGAGTTTGTGAAGAAACTGAAGGAGAAACTCAAGGTGGTATACCGCGATGGAGAAGTAAAGATAGGACTGAACGGAAGACTGAACGTGCCTTCCTCTTATAACAATGATAATAAGAGACTGAAGATTTATATCACAAGTCCTGACCTGGTGAAGATTACGAGAGAAGGTGTGGGCTCTTTCCATGCCAAGACGATTAATAGCGATAGATTGGAAATCGATAACGAGGGCGTAGGCGCTGTCAAGATTGGGAAGATTCTTGCCAACAAACTGGAGATAACCAACGAGGGTGTAGGCTCGGTGAATATCGATGATGTGGCTGGAGACAATATGAGTATTGATAATGAAGGCGTAGGCTCTGTGAAAATCTCTAAGATTGAGATGGGAAGCCTGAAACTGGATAACGAGGGCGTAGGCTCTGTTAACCTGGATATGTTTAAGGGCGGCAACCTGATTATCAAGAACGAGGGCGTGGGCAGTGTGAAAGCCAAGGTTGACTGCCAAAGTGTAAACGCTACATCCGAGGGCGTAGGCGGAGTAAACTTGAGCGGTGTAACTCGTCAGTATAATAAGAATAAAGGTGGAATCGGAGGAATTTCTGATGGCGGATTGACAGTAAGGGAGTAACGTAAGTTGTTGAAAAACAGAAAATAAAGTGGTTAAGAATTAGTGCGGAAAATTTTCAAAAATTCATTTTGAAAATTTTCCGCAGTTAAGAAATTCGTAATTAGAAGTCCCACTTTACACCGAGGCAAGGACGAACCATCCAGCCGGCATTGCTGCCGAAGTTGTGGCTGATTTCTACCTCGCTACCAACGCTGAGGTTCTCGCAGCCGAAGTGCTGGCCTACGTTGTACCAGAGCTGTGGCTCTGTGGTGAAGACGGTGTGCTCTGGAGTGTAGACAGTTTCGCCTGCTTTGTCGAGCTTTGGATTGCCATCCTTGTCTTTGAAAGAGGTGTGATCCTCCCACCAGAAATCTGCGAAACCGCTAAAGTTCAATCCCTTTAATCCAAAGATGTCTTTGCATCCCCAAACAGCAGTAAACTGCATTGGCACATTCTGGTCGGTCTTGCGGATAGTCTTGTAGAGTGCCTGGAGTGTCAAGGTGTTCTTGAAACTCTTGTCGTGCATGAAATACTCCACACCAAAGAGCCAGGCATTGTTGATAGGGTAGTTCTTGGTAATACCACCATTATACTCTACGTGGAGGCTCCAGTTCTTCATTGGGCTGTTCTGCCAGAAGTTCAATGCACGTGAAATCTCAGTATAGGTTCCACCCTGTGCCACGTTTGGACTGCTGGTGTCCATCTTGTCGTAATTGAAGTCGTGGTCTACAAAGAAATAGGTGTTACCCCATTTGTCCTGCTTGAACATTTCGAGTGTGAGGGTAACAAACTTGCGGTCACTGCCGAAGTCGTAGAAAACTTGGGCGTTGGTCTGTGCTAAAGTTTTGCTCGCAGGGAGCAACGCAAGTGCCATGAGCAGTAGGCTTTTCATCTTTTTCATAATTTTTTTCTTTTCTTTATTATTTATTAAATGAAACAAAAAACTGCGGACGGAAGGCCCGCAGTTTGTAATTATATTTATCCGTAACGATTAGTATGCGAAGAGAGGGTAATCCTTCATTGTAGCATTCACCTTTTCGCGAACGCGGGCAATGACCTTCTCGTCCTCAGGAGCATTCAGAACCTCCTCGATGAGTTCGGCAATGAGGTGCATCATATCTTCCTTGGCACCACGTGTGGTCATGGCTGCTGTACCCAGGCGGATACCTGATGTCTGGAAGGCAGAACGACTGTCGAATGGAACCATGTTCTTGTTGACTGTGATGTCGGCTGCAACCAGCGCATTCTCAGCGACTTTACCTGTAAGATCTGGATATTTACTTCGGAGGTCTACGAGCATAGAATGGTTGTCTGTACCACCGCTCACGATACCGAATCCGCGACCGATGAGGTCATCTGCAAGTACGGCTGCATTCTTCTTTACCTGAGTAGCATACTCCTTCCATGAAGGCTGCAGATTCTCATTGAAGGCTATTGCCTTGGCAGCGATGACGTGCTCCAGCGGACCACCCTGCTGACCTGGGAATACGGCAGAATTCAAGAGCATGCTCATCTTCTTAACCTCGCCCTTCTTGGTGGTCAATCCCCAAGGATTGTCAAAATCCTTGCCCATGAGGATGATACCGCCACGAGGACCACGGAGAGTCTTGTGGGTAGTAGAAGTAACGATGTGGGCATATTTCAATGGGTTGTCCAGCAGACCAGCTGCAATCAGACCAGCAGGGTGAGCCATGTCAATCATGAGGAGCGCACCTACCTCGTCGGCAATCTTGCGCATACGTGCATAATCCCACTCACGGCTGTAGGCACTACCACCACCGATAATCAGCTT
>OIXL01000464.1_pt1 | contig 20605 bp, 16 predicted proteins | sample 1587761 | NCBI WGS metagenome assembly OIXL01 (sample SAMN03283246) | human gut metagenome | biome: human-associated habitat; material: feces | host: Homo sapiens | place: Peru | collected 2012 | reverse complement strand
CTTCTTGGTATCATCTGCCTGTTCACGCTGCTGACGGATGGCGGTGACGAGTCAACAAGCCGGGGAGGTGCACTGCTCTGATGAAAAAAATATGGAAGTGGGTTTATCTGATCCTGGTACTGCTTTTTATCTATCTGCCGATTCTGATTCTGGCAGTGTACAGCTTTACGGATTCGACCAACATCGGCGCGATCCGGCATTTCTCCCTTCATAATTATGCGACGCTGTTTATGACGGAGGAGCTGCGGAACATGATTGCCGGAACACTGCTTCTTGCAATTGGATCCGCGGCGGTTGCCACCGTCCTCGGGACCATGGGAGCAATCGGTGCTTTTTATTCCAGAAAGCGTGTCGGACGACTGATTTCCACCATGAATCAGGTTCCGGTTGTCAACGCGGATGTCGTGACCGGATTTTCCATCTGCATTCTTCTGGTTGTTGTGATGCGGATCAGCAAGGACACCTTTATCCCGCTGATCCTGGGACATGTGACGCTGTGTGCTCCGTTTGTTTATCTTGCGGTGCTGCCGAAGATCAAGCAGATGGATTCCAGCCTGTATGAGGCGGCGCTGGATCTTGGAGCAACGCCCTTCCGCGCGCTGATGCAGGTGGTCATCCCGCAGATCGTGCCCGGAATTGTGTCCGGCTTTGCGCTGGCTATCACACTTTCTCTGGATGATTACTTCATTGCGACCTATACGAAGCCTGCCATGTTCGACACCATCAGTACGTACGTTGTCAATGCGACCAAGGGGTCCCAGACGACCATCAAGACGGCGCTGTGGGCTCTTTCGACGGTGATCTTTCTGCTGGTCATTGTCACTGTTCTGGGAATGAATCTGTACCAGACAAGAAGCCGCGGAAACGGAATGGAGAAAGGAGCAAAGGGATGAAGGGAAACGGGAAGGCTGCTGCAGCCGTGTTTTCTGCTTTGCTGGCGGCAATGACTGCGGCATCGGGGATGCCGGTAAAGAGTCTTGCGGCCCAGAACACTTCCTCAAAGAAGGCGGTCACGCTTCGCATCTGCAACTGGGAGGAGTACATTGACACCGGTGACTGGGGCGAGGATGAGACGATTGATCTTCCGAGCGGAGATATCATCGGGCGGAACAGTATGATCCAGGACTTTGAGGAGTGGTATGAGGAAACCTATGGCGTCAAGGTGAACGTTGAATATTCCACCTTCGGCACCAATGAAGATCTCTACAACATGCTGACGCTGGGGGACACCTTTGATCTTGTCTGCCCTTCGGAATACATGTTCATGAAGCTGATCAGCGAGGACCGGCTGGTGCCGCTCTCGGATCACTTTTTTGATAAGTCGGATCCGAACAATTACTACATCAACGGAGTTTCTCCGTATCTGCAGAACATCTTCGAAACCAAGGACATCAACGGGGAGCCCTGGGCCGATTATGCGGCTGGCTACATGTGGGGTGTGACCGGAATTGTCTATAATCCGGAGGAGGTCACAAAGGAAGAGGCTTCGACCTGGACGATTCTGAACAATCCGGATTTCAAGCGCCGGGTGACGATTAAGGACAGCGTGCGCGAGTGCTATTTTGCCGCGGTCGGCGCACTGGAGCATGACCTGCTCACCTCCGATGACTTTATCAATGATCCGGATTATCATCAGAAGCTGGAGGACGTGATGAACGATACCTCTCCGGAGATGATTGCAAGGGTGCAGGACTGGCTGCAGTCCATGAAGAACAATGTGTATTCGTTCGAGACCGATTCCGGAAAGGCAGATATGATCACCGGAAAGGTTCTGGCCAACTACCAGTGGTCGGGTGATGCGGTCTATACCATGGATCAGGCGGATGAGGATGATTTCAAGCTGGATTTTGCGATCCCGGAGGAGAGCACGAACATTTATTTTGACGGATGGGTGATGCTGAAGAGCGGAATTGGAAATGACGCGGCGAAGCAGCAGGCGGCGGAGGCCTTCATCAACTTCATTTCGCGTCCGGACAACGCCATCCGGAATATGTACTACATCGGCTACACCTCCTTCATTTCCGGCGGCGGCGACCCGAGAATCTTTGAGTATCTGGACTGGAACTACGGCGCAGAAGAGGACGAGACGGATACCGTGGAATATGACGTGAACTACTTCTTTGCAGGAGACGGTGATCCGCAGGATTACGTTCTGACGGTGCCCGCGGAGCAGGTAGATCGACAGCTCGGCGCGCAGTATCCGAGCACAGAGACGATTCACAGAGCGAGCATCATGCGGTATTTTACCCCGGAGCAGAGCGCACAGACGAACCGGATGTGGATCAACGTCCGCTGCTACAACATCAATCAGGTTCCCGTCTGGGGCTGGGTTCTTGTGATCGGCGGTCTGGCGGGCATTGTGTGGATGGGAATCCGTAAATTCCAGCTCGCAAGAAAGACAAGGAAAAACGATCCTTTTGGAAAGAAAAATGAGTAAGGAACAGCAGAAAGCAGCAAATTACGGCGAACAACAGGAAAAAGCACAGGGAACAGCAAATTATGGCGACCTGATGACAGAGGGACCGGTGAAGCAGCGGATCATACGCTTTGCAATTCCGGTATTCATCGGTAATCTTTTTCAGCAGCTTTACAATACGGTAGACTCCCTGATTGTGGGGAATTTCGAAGGAAGCGGTGCGCTTGCGGCCGTCAGCAGTGTCGGAAACCTGGTCTTTCTTCTGATTGGATTCTTCAACGGCATTGCGATCGGCGCGGGTGTGGTGATCGCGCATTATATCGGCGCGAGGAAGCAGAAGGAGACAGAGCTTGCCGTACATACGGCTGTGGCAGTCGGGCTGGTGTGCAGCGTTGCCATGACGATTCTGGGTGTCCTTCTGACGCCGCTGTTCCTTCAGTGGATGGGAACGCCGGATTCGGTGATGGCGGATTCGGTCACGTATCTCCGGATTTATTTCGCAGGTGTCGCCGGCCTGATCATGTACAACACCTTTGTAGGAATTCTTCAGGCGGCGGGAGACAGCAGGCATCCTCTGTATTACCTGATCTTTTCGTCAGGCCTGAACATCGTTCTGGACCTCGTCCTGATTGCGGGCCTTCGGATGGGAGTCGCGGGAGCAGCGCTTGCAACGGTGATCTCGCAGCTTCTGTCAGCTTTCCTGTCGATGGGGCGCCTGATGCGGACCAATGAAGTGTATCGACTGCGTCTTCGAAGCATTTGTCTGAACCGGATGATGGTCTGGAAAATTGTCCGGATCGGAATTCCCTCCGGCCTGCAGAATTCGATCATCGGACTCTCCAATGTGGTCATTCAGTCTTACATCAATTCGTATGGCGAGATGGCAATGGCAGGGATCGGAGCCTACTGCAAAATCGAAGGCTTTGCCTTCCTCCCCGTGACCAGCTTTGCAATGGCGCTTACGACCTTCGTGAGTCAGAATCTCGGAGCAAATGAAAAGGAACGTGTGGATAAGGGCGTGCACTTTGGCGTCCTCTGTGGCCTGATTCTGGCGGAGCTGGTCGGTCTGACCCTGTTCCTGTTCTCCCCGCAGCTCGTGGCAGCTTTTGACAGAACACCGGAGGTCATCCAATATGGCGTAGCCAGAGCAAGAATCGTGACACCGTTCTTCTTCCTCTGTGCATACACGCACATCATGGCGGCAATCCTCCGGGGAGCCGGACATGCGGACGTGCCGATGGTGATCTTCTTGGTGTGCTGGTGCGCAATCCGGATAGTGATCATAGCCGGAGTGGGAATGGTAATTCGAACTATCAACATTACCTACTGGGTTTATCCCATTACATGGGTCATGAGCTCGGCAGCACTGTTTGTTTACTGGAATAAAGAAAAAGGAAAGCTGAAACCGGAATAAAACCGGTTTCAGCTTTCTCTTTTTGCTCCTGTTTGCGGCAGGATTGCCTGCCGGGAGCTTTGGAGAAGTGTCTGCGTCTTATGTTGAGCGCGGCGCTGCATCCTGGAATTGCATTTTTGTTTCGCAGGGATGAATTTCTGGCGGAAGAATCATCCTGGAATTGCATTTTTGTTTCACAGAGATGAATTTGCAGCGTCAGAATCATCCTGGATTTGCATTTTTGTTTCGTGGGGATGAATTTGCAGCGTCAGAATTATCCTGAATTTGTGCTTTTGTTTCACAGGGATGAATTTGCAGCGGAAAAAGCATCCCCAGCCAGCAATTTCTGAGAAATAAGATGCATTCGCATCTCAAAAAGCATCCTTGGCGAGATGTTCCGGCGAACAGGGATGCATCTGCCGCCATTACCCAAGTCCCACCGGGAAAGCCACCAGAAGCTCCAGTGCGAAGAGCCCGGAAAGCCACACCGGGAAAGCCACCGGAAGCTCCGGGTTCAGTTCTTGTCGTGCACGCGGAAGTAGAAGCGATGACGCTGAATGTAGCCGATGATGACAATCAGAAGGCTGATCGCAACGCACAGGTAGAAGGAGCAGCTGCGGGACAAAAGCTCCAGCTGCAGAGCAGCTTCCTTATCCAGAAAGGAATTCAGTCCGTTGAACAGAAGGTAATCCGCAATTCCCATTCCTCCCGGAATCGGCATACACATGGAGCCGATGGCGGAGTAAATCTGGGAAGCGAAAACCTGGCTGACATGGCGGAAGGTTCCGTCCTGAGCAAGATAGACGAGGGACGGGACGATTGTCTGCGAAAGACGCTGCAGAAGAGCGAAGGCAAAGACGATCAGGAAAACCTGCCCTTTCCCGCGGATGACGCTGAGGCAGCTGCTGTAGTCGGACAGAACGCCGTGCAGCTTATCCTTCCAGTATTTGCTCTGCTTCACCCAGCCCTTCTTCGTCAGCCAGTCGATGATGCGGCCTCCGATTCGCTCGATTTGCTTCGCCTTCTTCAGGAGGCACACAAAGAGAGCAGCAAGTCCTGTCACAGTAAGATATCCGAGAATGACAAGAAACTTTGCAAGGAGGGTCAGACTTCCGAAGGAAGCCGGATTCAGGATCACAGTCAGAAATCCAATGACCAGAGTCGCAAAGGTGTGAGCGATCAGGTAAAGCGCAAGGATGGCTGTGATGAAGCCCATCGGAATGCCGTCACGCAGCATAAACCAGGCACAGACAGGCTGTCCGCCGGTTGCGGAGGGTGTAATGGCTGCGCAGTAAATATCTGCGGAGGCATACAGAATACCCTGATCGACCCTGCGCGTGTAGCCGCAGTGCTTCAGAAGATACCAGATCGTCAGTCCTTCAAAGGCGATGTAGCCGAACATACACAAAATGGCAAGCAGAAGCCAGCCGGGATTGCAGGCAAGAAGCGCTGCGCCCAGATCCTGAAAACTCATCTCTTTGCTCTGCCCGAGAACCGCCCAGATGGACATGAGGGCAAGGAGAAGGGAGATGAAAGCCCATATGATTTGTTTTTTATGATTTTTTTTCATAGGTAGTAGTGTAGCAGGTTCCAGAGAATCTGACAAACGGAAGCTTCCTGGCCTGTTTGTCCCTCTCCCCGCGGCCGCAATTGTACAGGGCGGATGGAATCCTTGCGGGAGAGTTTGCTATAATATGGAAAGCGCGCCGACAGGCGGGCAGAATGGAAGAATAAGAATATGATGATTTCAGAAATGACAAAGGAGTTAAAAAAGTTCCTGGACGAGAGTCCGGTCGGACTCTATGCGGCGGCCAATATCCGCAGAATGCTGCTGGAGAACGGATATACCGAGTGCCAGGAGGGTTCGGAGTGGAGCCTGGTGCCGGGCGGAAGATATTTCGTTATGCGGAACGGTTCCGCTGTGATTGCCTTTCAGATTCCGGAGGAGGGATCCTGGGGCGGGTTTCAGATTGCAGCCAGCCATCTGGATTCTCCGACCTTTCGGATTAAGAGCAATGCGGAAATTGTGGTGGAGAACCGCTACGTCACATTGAATGTGGAGAAATACGGCGGGATGCTTCTTGCACCCTGGCTGGATCGTCCGCTTTCTGCGGCAGGACGGGTGCTTGTCCGCACGGAGGACGGAATCGAAACAAGACTTGTGAACATTGACCGGGACCTCATGATCATCCCGAATGTCGCGATTCACATGAACCGGGAAATCAACAACGGCTACAAGTGGGATATGAAGCAGGATCTGCGGCCGCTGCTTGCCGGGGTGCAGGCTCCTGACGCGGCGAACCCGGAAGCGGCGGTGCCGGCTGCGGACAAGAGCACAGAAGACATCGGAACCATCTTCCGCCGTCTTGTGGCAGAGGAGGCCGGTGCTTCTTTGGAGGATGTGCTGGACACGGACCTTTATCTGTATAATCGTGAGAAGGCTTCCGTAATCGGGTTAAACGGTGAGTTTATTTCCAGCGGACGGCTGGATGATCTGCAGTGCGCCTTCGGGACGCTGAAGGGCTTCCTTGCGGCAAGACCGGAAAAAAGCATTGCCGTGTATTGTGCGTTTGACAACGAAGAGGTCGGCAGCATGACAAAGCAGGGGGCGGATTCGCCTTTCCTTCGCTGCATACTGGAGCGGATCAGCGCAGCGCTTGGAAGAAGCCGCGACGGGTTTATGGCAAGCCTTTCCTCCAGCTTCATGATTTCGGCGGACAATGCGCATGCGGTTCATCCCAATCATCCGGAGCTTGAGGATCCCTCTCACCGCCCGGTTCCGAATGGCGGAATTGTGATCAAATACAGTGCCAACCAGAAGTATACAACGGATGCGGTTTCCGGCGCTGTAATGAAGGAAATCTGCCGCAAGGCCGGGGTGCCGGTGCAGATTTTCTACAATCGCTCGGATCTTCCGGGAGGCTCCACGCTGGGGAACATCTCCACGACACAGCTGTCGATCAATACCGTGGACATCGGACTTGCGCAGCTTGCGATGCACTCTGCCTATGAGACGGCAGGCGTGAAGGATACGGAGTATCTTGCCAGGGCAAGTGCAGAGTTTTTTTCCGGAGCGGTGACAGGAACCGGGGATGGAAGCTGCCGGCTGGATTTCAGGAACTGCGGAAGTTAATATTTTTGAAGGATGGAAAAATGAACCAAATTAAGAATCTCGTTTTTGATCTGGGAGATGTACTGCTTCAGTTCCGTTGGAGGGACTTTCTGCGGAATCTTGGGGTAAAGGAAGAGGACGTAGATCGGGTTGGCGCGGAGATGTTTGATGATCCGCAGCATCTCTGGCATGAATTCGATCTTGGAAATCTGAGTGCGCAGCAGGCGGCGGAGGAGCTGGGGAAGGAGTATCCGGAGGATGCAGAGGTAATCTCCTGGTTTATTCTGCACGGCGAGTACATGCCTTTGCCGCGGCTGAGAGTCTGGGAGATGGTGCATCTTCTGAAGCTTCAGGGCTACCGGATTTATGTCCTTTCCAATTATCCGGAGGAGCTGTTTCACAAGCACACGCAGTATGCGGATTTCATGGAGGACCTGGACGGGAGGGTGATCTCCTATGAGGTCCATATGGGAAAGCCGGAGCTGCCGATTTATCAGGAGCTTTTGGGACGTTATCAGCTGATTCCGGAGGAGTGCCTGTTCTTCGATGACAGGAAGGAAAATATCCTTGGAGCGAGGGCCTGCGGCATGTATGGACGACAGGTCTTTTCGGAAGAGGAACTTCTGAAGGATCTGGAGAAAATCCATCAGGGCAGGGCGGAAGAAATCCTCCATGGGGATTGAGCCGGGAATAGGATCGAATAGAACAGAATTCAAATTGAAAGGAAGATTTTGCCGATGAATGTAACGACTTGCCGAAAGGATTATCGTAAAACCATTTACGCCTGCTTTTTGGCCTATATTGTACAGGCAGTGGTGAATAATTTTGTCCCGCTCCTGTTCCTGACATTTGAGTCGCAGCTGGGAGTTCCGCTCTCCAGAATTACGTTTCTGATTACCTTCAACTTCGGCGTACAGCTTCTGGTTGATCTGGTATCACCGAAATTTATCGACCGCATCGGATACCGGGCTTCGATGCTGATCGCGAATGCCTTTGCCGCGGCGGGACTGGTGCTTCTTACCGTTCTTCCGTTTGTTATGAAGGATCCCTTTGCAGGACTTCTCCTTGCCGTGACGGTGTATGCAGTCGGCGGAGGACTTCTGGAGGTCATCGTAAGTCCGATCGTGGAATCCTGCCCGACAGACAACAAGGAAGCCGCAATGAGCATGCTGCATTCCTTCTACTGCTGGGGACATGTCGGCGTGGTTCTGATTTCCACGATGTTTTTTGCCGTATTCGGAATTTCTGCCTGGCGGACGATGGCCGTTTTGTGGGCGCTGATTCCGCTGGCGGATCTGATTATGTTCACAAGGGTTCCGATTGCACCGCTTATGGAAGAGGGCGAAACGGGACTGACTTTCCGCAAGCTTGCGGGGAACCGGCTTTTCTGGACGATGATGGTGATGATGCTTTGTGCAGGTGCCAGTGAGCAGGCCGTGAGTCAGTGGGCATCCACCTTTGCGGAGTCGGGCCTTGGTGTGTCCAAAACGCTGGGAGATCTTATGGGACCCATGATGTTCGCGGTGCTGATGGGGACATCTCGTGTCATTTACGGAAAGTGCGGGGAGAAAATGGACCTGAAGAGGTTCATGATGCTGAGTGCCGTCATGTGCATCCTGAGCTATTTGATGATCGTATTCGTTCCAAGCGCCGCGGCAGGGCTTCTTGGCTGCGCGCTGACGGGCTTTGCAGTGGGCATTTTCTGGCCGGGAACCTTCAGTCTTGCGGCAAAGGAAATCCGGGGCGGCGGTACGCTGATGTATGCGCTGTTTGCACTTGCGGGAGATGTCGGGTGCTCGGGCGGTCCGACGCTGGCCGGGCAGGTGGCGGCAGCGTTCGGAAACGATCTGCACCGGGGAATTCTGGCTGCGATTGTGTTTCCTGCGGTGATGGGAATCTGTCTGCTGTCTCTTCGCAGAAAGACGAAGTAACGATAGTGCAGCAAAGAGAATACATAAAAACAGAAGGAAGAAAAAGTGGATCGTAAGGAAATTCAGGAAATCAGAAAAACAATGACCAAGGAACGCTGCGTCATTGACCGGATGACAGGATGTTTTGTCGGAGAGGACGGAACCATCATCACGCAGCTGAAGCAGACCTTTCGCGCGCTGCAGGAGGAGGAGCTTGAGAAGTACTGCGAGCTTTTCCGGAAGATCCTGACCGGTAAAATCGGCAAGAATCTGTTCACCATGGAGTTTCCGCTGCAGGAGGAGCAGACAGGCGGCAAGCAGGCCATGATGTTCCGGATGCTGCAGTCGGATTACTCGGATGAGGAGCTGAACAATGAGTTCTTCACGCATATTCTGGAGCATCTGGATCTGGCGGGCCGTCATCTGATCGTCCTTGCGCATGGAGTCTATGATGTGCCGGGAAGAAGCTCGGACGGAATCGACATGGAGGATGCCAGCGAGAATGTGTATTCCTTCATGGTGTGCTGCATCTGTCCGGTGGTGGAGGTGAAGGAAGGCCTTTGCTATGACGAGGAAACCTTGAGCTTTCTGAATAAAAAGAGCGATCTTGGGGTGCAGATGCCGGAGCTTGGCTTCCTGTATCCCGCGTTCCATGATCGCGGAGCGGACATTCATCAGATCCTTTATTATGCGAAAAAGGAAGATGAGCGGCATCCGGAGCTGATGGACGGACTGATCGGCGGCGACATGCCGGTGACGGAGTCCGTGCAGAAGTAGCTGTTCACCTGCCTGGTGGAGCAGACGCTGGGGCGTGACTGTGATTTTGAAAATGTAAAGAACCTGACGGATGCTCTGGATGAGATGGTAAAGCAGAGCGAGGACAGCGAGGAGCCGCTGGAGCTTGGCAAAACAGAGGTCCGCCGGATTCTCAATGATTCCGGCGTAAAGCCGCAGGCGATGGAGCAGTTCGAGGAGACCTTTGATCAGGAGGTCGGAGAGGGCAAGACCTTCCGCGCGGAGAACATCGCCGGCCGGACGGTCATGGAAATTAAATCGCCCAGTGTGAAAATTTCCGTAAAATCGGAGATGTCCTCCATGATTACGACGAAGGTCATCGACGGGCGGGAATATATTCTGATTCCGGTTCAGGATGACATTGAATTGAACGGGATCCGGCTGCTGACAACAAGGATGGACAAGGAAGAGGAATGATCATCCGCAGGCAGACGTAATTTGGACCAGGGAGGCAGCTATGGCAGCAGTCAGCATCATCGTACCTGCATATAACGCGCAGAAGACGATCGGACGATGCATTGAGAGCATTCTGAATCAGACCTATACCGATTTCGAGCTTCTGGTCATGGATGACGGAAGCAAGGATGAAACACCGGAGATCATTGACCGGTATGCGGCAAAGGACGCAAGGGTCATTGCCGTCCACAAGCCAAATTCCGGTGTGTCGGATACGAGAAACCAGGCACTGGACCGCGCATCGGGCAGATACATTCAGTTTCTGGATGCGGATGACTGGATTTCTCCGGACGCCACGCGGCTTTTTGTCCGCGCCATGGAGGACAATCCGACCTGCGATATGGTCATTGCCGATTTCTACCGTGTGGTTGGCGAGAAGATGTCTCAGAAGGGAGACATCGAAGAGGAAAAGCTTCTGACCCGCGAGGAATATGCGGATGAGATGATGCGGAACCCGGCCGATTTCTATTACGGCGTTCTGTGGAACAAATTTTTCCGCCGCAGCATCATCGAAGAGTATAAGCTTCGCATGGATGTACAGCTGGACTGGGCGGAGGATTTTATTTTCAACATGGAGTATGTGCTCCATACGGACCACATTTATTCGCTGAAGGCACCGGTTTACTACTATGTGAAAACAGAAGGCTCTCTGGTTGCGCAAGGCGGTGCCAGCATCAGCCGCACGGTCCGGATGAAGCTGAATGTGATTGAGTATTACAGCAGCTTTTATAAGGATATTTATAAGGAAGGCGGGTATCTTCTGCGAAGTCCCGTGATCTACTCCTTCCTGTTGAATTTTGCAAAGGATGGCGGCGTCAATCCTGTGGCTCCGGACCGGAAGCTCGGGCAGGAGCGCATCAATGCAAGGTTTGATGAGAAGATGGAGACCAATCCGTTTGCGCTGAATTTCTATGAGGACCGGCTTCTGGAGAATGCGATGGAGCGCCTGATGAAGGGTTATGATCTGGAGGAAAAGGATGCGCAGATCCTCCTGTATCTGAAGCTTGCGGGAGGAACGGCAACGCTTGCGGAGATCCGGAATTTTACCGGAATTTCGGCAAGAGGACTGAACGGAAGTCTGCAGAAAATGGGAAGACGAAAGCTCGTGGAAAAGGTGAAGGTCCGTCTTCCGAAGACGGCTTTGGAGCGGTCGGTGGTCATGGTGACCTTCGGCGAGCAGTCGGATCCGGTGCAGGATGCGCTTGGGAGAGCCTTCCGGGATCTGGACGAAATCCGTTTCCGCGGTTTTACGAAGGAAGAGGAGGAGCTCTACCGGAAACTGAGCGAAAAAGAAGCGCAGAATATGCGGAGTTCTTTGTAGAAAACAGCTATATTGTCTGATAAAATGTAGTTGTTCCGTACAAGACGAGTCCGGCTGAAAATGCGGGCCGGATTCACGTGATGCGGAACAGGCACAGGGGAGACTTGGCAGTGCAGCATTTGGAGGGCAATCATATGGCAGAGGAAGAAATCAGGAAAGAGGGGACGCAGGAAATTCAGACAACCGGTGAAGGCACTTCGACAGGAGCGGAGCACAGTAAAACCGTAACCATGACGCCGGAGGAGATCGCCCGCCTCGTTCAGACCAAGGTGGACCGTGCCCTTGCAAAAGAGAAGGAGAAGGGAACCTTTTCCGGAGGGGAAGCGCAGCTGGAGGATATGACGGAGGCGATCGGACGCATTTCCCGCGCCGTGGAAAAGAGCTCCCGCAGCAACAAGGTGGCTGCAGTCGGCAGTATTCTTCTCCTCGCGGTGTTCGGCGTAGCATTTGCACTGATTACGCCGGGAATGTTCACGCTTCTCGGAAATCTGAACAGCACGGTGAGCGGGCTGGAAACCACCGTCAACGAAGTGAACAACGTGGTGGCTTCGGCGAACGATACGGCGCAGAAGCTGAACGGAATTGTGGGAGATGTCGGTGTACAGATCGGGGAATCCTTCGATCAGGTGAACGATGTGATCGGGAATGTCAACGATCAGGTCAGCGGAGTCGGAGAAGCCATCGATGGCCTGAATTCGGCTGTGACCAGCATTGACAGCGTGGTGAAGCAGAATACAGACAGCATCAATGAAATTGTGGAAGCGTTCTCGGAGCTGGATTATGACGGAATCAATTCTTCCATTGCCAATATCGAGAAGTCTACCGACGGACTGCAGGACGTTCTGGATAACGTCAACGACTCTGTTCTCGAGATCAACAAGGCCACGAAGGATGCAGACACCGCGATCAACCAGATCAATGATCTGGATTTTGAGGAATTGAACAAGACGGTTGCGAAGCTTTCCGAGGCAGCAGGGCAGATGAATACCGTGGCGGGCCAGCTGAATACAACGGCAGCAACCCTGAATAAGACCGTCAGCAAGACCTCCGGAGAAGTGGATGATACGATGGAAGCCATCGGAAACATTGATTTTGAAGGCTTCAACCGTTCGATCGAGTCTCTGAGCCAGGCGGCGGAGGATCTGCAGGAAACGGCATCCGGCATCAAGACGGTGACCTCTACCTTCATGGGCGGAAAGAGTACCGGAAAGACAGAAAAGAAGACCTCTTCCTCAGACACGAAGAAGGCAGACACATCCGGAAAGACAGCAAAGAAGAGCAGCAAGTAAGCATTCAGCATGCAGAAAAGCATACAGAAAAAGTCCCGGGAGAGCCTCCCGGGACTTTTTCAATGGAGGATGTCAGAATCGGTCCTCCTCTGCGTGCTTATGGAAATGTCGGCCTGCAAGCCCTTCGGAAAACTCAGGCCCGAATCTCCTTGCGCATGAAGGCGATGTAGCCTGCCGCGAAGGCAGCTGCGGTCAGCGCAATCATGACAACGATGTGCGGCCAGATCTGCAGGAGACTCTGTCCGAGCGTCAGGTAGCTTGCAATGGCGCCCTGCTGGTTCTGCAGGATGGAGACGATGTTCGTGGAGTGCACGTTCGGGTTCATGATGATCGACGTGATCTCACTGAACAGGTAGTAGGGCGAAATCCGGCAGAGCGCGGTCTGCAGCTGGTAATTCTTCAGAACATTCACCTGTCCCGCATATCCGGAGGTCGGATAGATCATTCCCGCAATTCCGGAAGCAACGAGACTCTGGAACATCGTAAGGAACAGCCAGATTGCGATGCAGGCAAGCGCCGCGGTCGCGGCATGGCGGCAGACCACGGAGAAGAACTCTGCAACGGCCATCCACATGCTGATGTAGAGCACGGCCATCAGAAGGAAAATCACAAATCTTGCCACCTGCTCGCCGGTGGGAATGAGGCCTGTTGTGATCAGCCCGATCCCTGCCATCAGCCCTCCGATGGAGAAGATGGTGATCAGAACCGCCGCAGCCCCTGCAAGGAACTTGGCGTTGATGATGGTATCACGGTAAATCGGCTGTGCCGCCAGACGGTTCAAGGTTCCCTGGGCAAGCTCCTCGTTGATGGCATCGAAGCCGAGCATGATTCCGATGATCGGTCCGAGAAAGCCGATAAAGGTTGCAAATGAGTAGATGGAGGAGCCGCTTGTGGTAAACAGGAGAAGGAACAGATACTCGGAAACTGCCGTCTGTCCGTCTGAGGTCTGCTGCGCTGCCTGCCCGAGCGTCTGAATCGAGCCGTAGAGGCTGATGAAGCTGACTACTGCCAGCATGACAAACAGAATCTGAAAACGAACGGAGTGCAGGTGATCCGAAAGCTCCTTGCGGAACAGGATGTACATGCCGTGACGGTTTCGCCGTGCCGCGTCACTGTTCTCCTTCTTTAAAAACTGATGTAAGCCGTTTCTTAAGCTGTTCAAGCCTTCCGGCTCCCAGGCTGCCTTTGTCTGCAGTTCTGTCATCGTCCTCTCCTCCTTCCTTTGCCTCGGCGGCTTCAAAATATTTGCGGTATATCTCGGTCAGGTCGCCGCCCTCCTGATGCATCTCGCGAACGGTATAATCCGCATCCACAAGTGCGCGGAGGAGGTCCTTCTGAATATCTCTGGATGCCTCGATATGCACCGTCCCGTCCATTCGCCGTCCGATGATATCAACGCCGGGAATGGAGCGGAGCATGTTCTGAAACTCGGTATCCCAGACCTTCTGACCGTTTTTCTCCGCCACGATATCGAACATATGCAGTCCCTTGTTCATCAGCTGGCGTCCGAGCTCTTCAATGCGGCCGCAGGCGATGAGTTTTCCCTTGACGAAAATACCGACGCGGTCGGAAATTTTCTGGATCTGATACAGATCGTGGGAGGAGATCATGATCGTGATCCCGTCCTTCTCGGCGAGGTCACGGATGAGAGCCGTGATTTCACGGACGCCGGACGGATCAATGCCGGCGGTCGGCTCATCCATAATGATGATGCCCGGATCCTTCATGAGGACATCGGCAATTCCAAGGCGCTGGCGCATGCCTCTGGAGTAGGTGCCTGCCTTCCGGTCTGCGGCATAGGTCATCCCGACGCGCTCCAGCATGGAGGCTGCACGGTCAAGCGCCTGCTCCTTTGAGAGGCCGTTCATCATTCCGGAGAAAATAAGATTCTCCCGTCCGCTCATGGACGGATAGAAGCCGACATTGTCGGGAAGGTATCCGACCTCGTTCTTCACGGCAAGCGACTGTCTTGTGCAGTCCATGCCGTCGATTTCGGCGTGTCCTGCGGTGGGATCGGTCAGGCCAAGGAGCATCAGTGTGGTCGTTGTTTTGCCTGCTCCGTTGGGACCGAGAAGGCCGAAGACTTCACCCCGGTGAATCTCGAGGTCCAGATGATCCACCGCTTTGACATCGCCATAATATTTACTGAGATTGGTGATCTTGATGATGGAATCCTGTTCTTTGGTGGGTGTCATGAATCAGTGCCTCCCGAATTTCCGGAATACCTCATACAGGCAGGCGAAAATCGCGACGATGATGACAATGCCGACAACGCCCCATACGGTCTGCGTCTCAACGGTGACGCGGAAGTTCGCGGTATTCGAGGTCTCCTTGGCGGTTGCAGTCATGTTCACGACATAGTCGCCGCTGATTGCGGACTGGGAAGGAGTGACGTAGGCGGTGACCTCCTTGGTGGCACCGGCGTCCAGAGAATCGATGGAGCTTTCGGAGAATTCAACGGTCCAGTCAGTCGGAGCACTTGCGGTCAGATTGATGTCCGTCAGTGCGACGTTTCCGTTGTTGGTGACATCGAGAACAACCGCCGTCTTTTTGTTCGTCTTGGCATTGAAGGAAAGGGTTTCATTCTGTGTCGTCATGGAGACGCTGTACTTGCCGGTGATCGTAACCTTCAGATCCATTTTCAGCGTTTCATTGGCGGATTTTGCGGTAATCGGAATGGTATATTCGCCTGCGTCGACATTGTCCGAAGGGGTGACGGTGACGGTGAAAGCGGAACTGGATGCACCGTCTACATCGATTGCGGAGACACTGGTGGAGCCGTCGGATGCCGTATAGGAGACATTCCATCCATCCGGTGCGTCAGCGGAGAGGGCATAGGACTGGTCCTCGGTGGAATTGTTATTCAGTGTGGAGGAGAACTTGAACGTGGTTCCGCTCGCACCCTCCTGCTCCTCGTAATCGGTGGTCAGGGTGCTGGCACCAAGATCAAGCTCGGAGACATTGAGATTCAGCGTCAGAGCTGCGCTGCGGGAGCCTTTTGCATTCAGGACGATCTTATAATCTCCATCCTTGGCGGTTTCCGGAACGTTCACGGTGTAGGTCACAAGTCCGCTGGTCTCGCCGTTTTTAATGTAGACGCTGGAAACGGTGTGGCTGTTTCCCTGAAAATATCCCTCAAACCCATCCGGCAGAGAGGATGCGGAAAGCTCTGCCATCTCGCCGGCGCCGGAGTTGGTGAAGTCCAGAGAGAAGCTGATGGAGTCGCCCGCTTTTACGGAGATTCCGGGATAGCTGGTGCTCATGGTCACACCGGATGCAAGGATGGTCTGGACGGCTGCGGCGTCATTTTCTGCTGCCATGCTGGGGAAGGAAGCAAGCGGCGCTGCCATAAGAAGCGCCGATGTGACGACCGCAACCCCGGCCCTTGTCAGCGGTTTGAGTGATTTACTTTTCATGATAAAATACCTCCCAATCGTTTGATGCTGGTTTTTACTGGTTAAAACACAGGGCTCCTCGCATTCGCCGGAGGAGTTTCGGGTTTTAACCTTACAGGAAGTATCCTAGAAAGTGTTTGTGTTCAAACTGTCATGAAAATGTGTTTTTTCTGTGTCGATCCGGAAATGCTGACACCGAGATGACGAATTTTACGTGATTTCCTGTCGAACGCAGGAAGCGGGATGCTATAATAACAAGATGCCCGAAGGAGTTTTTGCAGAAAAGGGTTCCTGACAAGGCATCGGACAGATGATAAGAGATGATTTGAGGTTACTATGGATCAGAGAGTATTTGACGAAGAACAGAAGCACTTGACCGAAACCTATGACAAGCTCGTTGCCATGAACGCGGAGCTTGAGAAGAGCATTGAGACACTGAATCAGCAGGCGGCAGAGGAGAAGGCGGATATTCTGACGAATATCCGGATCGACACTGCGGATGATGAGGTGCAGATGGAGTCGTACGGTGAAATGGAGACGTGGAACCGGTACATCGACACCTATAACATCAAATCCGGCACGATGTCTGCGAAGCTTACGAAGCTGAAGATGCTGCTGGAATCGCCTTATTTTGCCAGAGTGACGCTTCAGTTTGCACCGGACGAGGAGCCGGAGAATTACTATATCGGCCGAAGCTCGATTTCGGAGAACGGCTATGATCAGCTGATTGTCGACTGGAGATCGCCCATCGCGGAGACCTATTACAACCAGGAGAACGGGAAAACCTTCTATGAGGTGGACGGCAGACGAATCGACGTGGATCTTCTGCTGCGCCGCCAGTTTGAGCTGGATAAGGATCAGCTGAAGGCTTATTTTGACACGCAGCTTGCGATCGAGGATCCGATGCTTCTGGCATCGCTCTCCAGACAGCACAGCGATAAGATGCAGGCGATTACGGTTACCATTCAGAAGGAGCAGAATGCCATCATCCGTTATCCGGATGTGCCGGTGCTTCTTGTCAACGGAATCGCGGGAAGCGGAAAGACGTCGGTCCTTCTGCAGAGGATTGCCTTCATGTTCTTCCATCAGAGAACCACACTGAAGCCGGAGGATGTGTATCTGATTACCCTGAATCCGGTCTTTACGCAGTATATTGACAACGTGCTTCCGGATCTTGGCGAGCGCAATCCGAACACGCTGACATGGACAGAATTCCTGCAGCTGGTGCATGATCCGATTCCGGATCCCGGCGTGGAGACAACGGCAGAGTCCCTGCGGAGAATCGACGAGGCACTGCAGAGCTTTTCGTTTGAGGAGGAGGATCTTGTTCCGATCGATCAGAAGGGGAAGCCGGTCCTTGGTACGGAGAAAATTCTGGAGGCCCTCAGAGCTCATGAGGGAAAGCTTCCCGCAGGTGTCCGTCTGATTCAGGTGACGGCGGATGAGCTTCTGGAGGAAGCAAGATGTGCGCTTCGTTCGAAGAAAAATGCGGACAAGGATGATGACGGGGAAGAGCCCTTGGACGGCGCAGAGGATGCGGCGGACGAGAACGGGTCTATGGGGCCGTTGGATGGGAGAATGGATGCAAAAGAGGAAAATCGCATCCAGAACAATTACGGCGGCGCATTCAAGATGATTCGCGAGTGCGGATGGCTGAACCTGGATCACATCGGACAGAGAATTCTTGGCACGAGGAAGCTGACCTCGATCCAGTGGTTTTATCTGAAGATGGCATTGACCGGAGAGTGTGACCGTACGGCAAAATATGTCTGCATCGATGAGGTACAGGATTACACCAAAGCGCAGCTGATGATCTTCGAGCGATATTTCGTAAATGCGAGGTTCCTGCTTCTCGGGGATGAGTTCCAGTCCATCCGGGAAGGAAATATCGCCTTTCCGGATATTCACCGCCTCTTTGAGGAAAAGGGAAAGAAAACCGTGGAGCTGCCGCTTCAGACAAGCTATCGCTCATCACCGGAAATCACCGCTTTGTTTGCGGGACTTCTTCCGGAGGAGAAGAAGCTGGAGGCTCAGTCGGTGCAGCGCCCCGGCGTGGAGCCGGAAATCTGTGTGACCGCTTCCGAAGAAGAGTGGAAGGAAAAGCTCCTTGCTTCCATCCGGGAAAATGAAGGAAAGCCCGGAGTCACCGCGGTGATCTGCGCGGGACGCAAGGAGCTGGACCGCATCCGGAAGGAGCTTGGAGACAAGGCACCTGTCGCTGTCAGCAAGGACGAGCCGGTTCCTGCAGGCGGATCCATTCTGATCAGTCTGCAGTATGCAAAGGGACTGGAATTTGATCATGTTATTCTGCCGAACGCAGATCCGGAGAACTATCCGGAGGGAACGCTGTCCAGACATCGTCTGTACACGGCGATTTCCCGGGCGACGCAGAACATTACGATTCTTGCGAAGAAGGAGCTGAGCCCGCTCCTTGGATGAGAGCTTCAGGACCCGGACGTGCGCTGTGAGAGATGATAACGGCAGATGCCTGCGAGACAGCACTGATCGCACTGCGGCCTTCTTGCAACGCAGACGGCTCTGCCGTGATCGACAAAACGATGGCAGAGCTGATTGCCTTCCTCCGGCGGGATGATTTCCCAAAGAGCCTTTTCCACCTTGGCGGGCTCCTTCACGTCATCGACAAGGCCGATGAGATTGCAGAGGCGGATGCAGTGCGTGTCGGTCACGATGGCCGGCTTTCCGTAAACGTCACCGAGAATGAGGTTGGCGCTCTTTCTGCCGACGCCGGGGAGCGCAAGGAGCTCCTTCATGTTGTCCGGAACAATGTCATGGTACTTCTCATGGAGAATCTTCATGCATGCACAGATGTCGCGTGCCTTGGAGCGGCCAAGTCCGCAGGGGCGGACAATGGCTTCGATTTCCTCCGGAGAAGCGGCAGCAAGCGCTGCGGCATCCGGATACTTCTTCAAAAGATCCACCATCACCACATTGACCCGCACGTCGGTGCACTGCGCGGCAAGACGCACACTGACAAGAAGCTGCCAGGCATCCTCATAATTCAGCGAACATTGTGTGTCCGGGTATTCCTTTTTCAGGCGCTGAATCACTTCAAGCGCGAGCTTCTTTTTCTTCTCGAGTTCATTCATAGCTGCAGCTTCTTTCTTCTCTGACGATTTTATCGGATAAACTCATCGCCGAGGGCGGCATCCTCGCCCATTAAAACCTTCATGGCGCGGTACTGATCCTTTTTCGCAACCTCCAGATGATAAACAGTGCGTTCATCATCGTGATTGACATAGTGCTTGCCGGACCAGTCGGCCGTCTTCATATGAGACCCGCCGAGAACAACCGGAGCACCTGTGCTCCAGGAATTGGTGCGGATTCCGGCATCGTTCAGGAGCTTCTCCTTGCGGGCAATCTCCTCCTTGCCGCCGTCGGCAAGTGTGACACGCTTTGTGAATAAGAAAAACATGTGATTTCCTCCCTGTCTGATGTAACGATCATACCCTTCACACGTTGATTTCTCAAGGCCCGAAGCCGCAGCTTATGGTACACTAAAAGGATGGAACAAACAGCAGCAATGCCGGGTGCGGCAGGGGAAGAAGAATATGGAACTTCGGTTTGGTGAGGAAGACAACAGAAAAGACGGGAAACGGAAGAAGACTCCGATAGATTCGCACAGACAGACGGGAGATCTTCTGAAGGATCTTTACGGGGATTTATACCGGCCGGGAGTGCAGGCGGGTGAAGCGGATCCGGCCGGGAAATCGCAGGGAGGAAGAACAGACACGCAGGGAAAAGCACCGGATCCGGCGGCGGACAGACGGGCACAGAGCACTCTGGAGCAGGAGATGGATGCGCTCTCCCGCGCGCAGGCAGCGCTGATGGAGGCTGCAATGAAATTCAACCGGGAGAATGATATTCCGGTGCCGGGGGCGGTGACCGGGCAGGCATCGGAGAAATCGGTCTCTGCGGGAAAAGCTTCTGCAGAAGAAGATTCGAAAACGGAGGTCCGGCAGCAGGCAGAGACACAGCAGGCGCAGGCCGAGGAGAAGAAGCCGGAAACCGATCCGATGGAGGATCTGAATGAGCTGATCGGACTGACCGGAATCAAGCATGACGTCCGGGAGCTGTATGATTTTACGAAGATTCAGAAGCTTCGCAAGGATGCGGGAATGAAGACCGTTCCGGTGTCGATGCATCTTGTTTTTACAGGAAATCCGGGAACCGGCAAGACCACGGTGGCAAGAATCCTTGCGAGACTGTACAAGCAGATCGGTGTACTGTCCACAGGACAGCTTGTGGAGTGTGACCGGTCCGGACTGGTTGCCGGTTATGTCGGGCAGACTGCCGTGAAGACGCAGAAGAAAATTGAAGAGGCGATGGGCGGAGTTCTTTTCATTGATGAAGCCTATTCGCTGGCAAGATCCGCAGATCAGGGAACGGATTTTGGTCAGGAGGCCATTGATACGATTCTGAAGGCAATGGAGGATCACCGGGATGAATTTGTCGTCATTGTGGCGGGTTACACAAAGCCGATGGAGACCTTTATTCATT
>OIXL01000463.1_pt1 | contig 20638 bp, 17 predicted proteins | sample 1587761 | NCBI WGS metagenome assembly OIXL01 (sample SAMN03283246) | human gut metagenome | biome: human-associated habitat; material: feces | host: Homo sapiens | place: Peru | collected 2012 | reverse complement strand
AAGCCGATTCGTGGAATTGTGGAGATTCGCGAGGACACTCCGTACTTTGGGGTAGACCTGCCGTTTTAGGATTTTTTAATTTTTCTTTACACTCCTGCAAGGCAAAAGCACCGCAAAGCACACGCACGCATCTCCCCTTCCGTTCGTCGCGTTTTGCACTTCGATTTTTCCGCCGTTGAGGATTGCGATTGCCTGCGCGATTGAAAGGCCAAGCCCTGAGCCAGCCGTGCTTCTTGAGCGGTCGCCGCAGGAATAACACCACTTTACATTTTTTGAAGAACCAATCCCTGAAATTTCAGAAATTCTTCCGTCGTCCAGAAATTTTCTTTCAACAGAAGTTTTCTCAGAATTTGCAAACGAACTCGATATTCAAACCATATATATTTTTTTCGCCCGGATACACGATTTTTATTCATAAAGGAAGTTTCCACTAGACTTTTTTCTAAAAAAATTTTAGTTTTTTTTTAGAATTTAAATATATTGTTTTTTGTAGTGTCCAGCGCGCTATATTATCAACTATTTCGAGTTTAAAATGAAAAAAATTATCCGGATTTTTATATTCGTGTCAGCTTGTTTTTTTTCGTCCTGTGCTACCTCAAAAATAAACGAAAGCGTGGTTGAAACTTCTGCTCCTGCTGAAAAAAAACTCACCAAAAAAAAGATTAAACCAGTCAAATACAAAGAGAAAGAATTTGACAAGGCTTACGAAAACCGGGATTACGAAGCATGTCTTGGAATGTTTTTGTACAAAACCCGAAAAAAAGCGAATATAAGAGATAACCTTGATCTGGCGATGCTTTATTTTCTGAACGGCGAATATGCCCAGGCTTCCGCTGTTTTTGAAAAAACTGATGCGCAAATGTTTGATGCGCTTACAAAAAGCGTTACAAAATCAATTGGTGGAGCTATTGCGAACGAAAATCTAAAGGAATACCGCGGAAATGTCTACGAGTATCTTCTGGTGAACACGATGAATTCCATCTGCTATTATCTGCGGGGCGATTTGGAAAACGCTGTGAACCAGCTAACAAAACTTTCGGTTGAAAAACTTCCTGAATACAGGCGACTTTACGGCGAAGTAATTGTGAATGAAGGACTTGATCCTTCCGCCAGGGAAAATCTTGGAAACGACATAAAATCCTTGAAATCTTACAGCATTGATTCTTCTGTTTTTACCGCGGATTTGCCTCAAAAACCTACGGAAAAAGATTTTTACAAGGAATCGTCTCTTGCCAGGTATTTGAGCTTGATTTTGCGCCAGGCTGACGGTGATAAAAGCCAGATTGATTCAGATTCCATAGTTTTAAAATCTCTTGTAAAAAATTTTGATTCCGCCGATTCAGAAATTCCTTCCGGAAAAGGCAGACTGAATGTTCTTGCCCTTGCCGGACTGATTGGAAAGCAATCCGCCAGAGAAGTGTATTTTCCTTCAAAATCAACGTTCTTTTATATTCCAACAGGAAATCCTTCATACAAAGCATTGCCTGTTCAGTTCAAGTTTGTATATCCTTCCTACACAGCAAAATCCACTGTAAGCAGCGTTGACGTTGTTTTGAACAATATTGGAACAAAAAAAACAATTGTAATAGAAAATTACAATGCAAATCTTGAAAAATCTGTTAAACTAAGAGCTAGAAAAGAATATGCCGCAAGCATGAACCGAAGCATTACAAAGAAAACCAGCGGAATTGTAGCAGGAATTGCAAGCATAAACGCAAGCTACGGAGGACTTAAAGCGTTGTCAGGAAGCAGGCTTGCATACACATTGGCTTCTGTTGCGTTCGACTCATTGTGCGCATCAACTGCCGCAGGGCTTGCCGCAATCGACTTGACAGAAACCGCTGACATCCGCCAGGGAGAATTCTTCCCGGAAACCGTAAATGCCGCAGGTTTTACAGTTCCAGCCGGTCTGTACAGCGGCAAAGTGGTTTATCGTTTTTCCAACGGCAACGTTGTTGAGAAACCATTTGAAACGGAAGTACAAGATGGAAAACCTTCTTTAGTTGTTTCATCTTGTATAAAATAGATTTTTAGAGGTGAATTATGAAATTAAAAGTAGTATTGGTAAATTTGCTGGCTGTTTCTTCACTGTTTTTATTTTCCTGCGCAACAACATCTGTAAAAAGATATGCAGCGGAAGACAGTGTAAAAGATTTGAGCGGCTATTGGAACTCCAACGATGTTGACCAGGTTTGCACAACTTTAATTGATTCATGCATAAAATCAAGGCGGATTGCAAATTTCAGAACCACAGAAGGCAGAGCGCCAGTTGTAATTATTGGAACTATAAGAAACAAGAGTGTTGAGCACATCGACACTTCAATTCTTTCAAAAAGATTCCAGAACGTAATTATCAACGACGGAACTTTGGAATTTGTGGCGGACGCAAACCAGAGGGAAGAACTCCGCGCGGAAAAAAACGACCAGGCGGAAAATGCCTATGAAACTGCAAAATCTATCGGCAACGAAACGGCGGCGGATTTTATGCTTCAGGGTACAGTTTCTACAATCGTAGACACAGCTGGAAGACAGCAGGTAAGAACTTACCAGGTTGATATGCAGCTGATTGACTTGGAAACAAACAGAATCGTCTGGTCTGAACAGAACAACGACATTAAAAAATACATAAAAAAATCAGCAGTAAAATTTTAAGCTTCGCTTTGAAAAAATAGCCTAGACAATTTCAGGATTTTTATGAAAAAAAATATTTTAGCTTTTTTCTTTGTTTTCTCCGCCTGCTTTTTGTTCGCCGCAAAAAACAAAATGCCTGAATGGATAACTTTGCCATCAAGCGTTTATCCGGCAGAAAAATATATGAACGGAACAGGTTCCGGAGCAAACCGCGAAACCGCAGAGCTTGAAGCTGTAAAAAATCTTTCCTCTGTTTTTGGGCAGACAGTAAAATCAAATACCGCAGCCTCAAAAAAAATGGAGCGGGCGCTTTCAGAAGGAAAAGTTTCTTTTTCATCGGCTGAAAATTTGCAGCAGAACATAACAAGCCAGATTGAAGCCGAAAATCTGATTGGAATCGAAATTGCGGAATATTTTTACAATAAGCCTGAAAAAAAATGGTATGCAGTTGCAATTCTTGAAAGAGAAAAAACTGCCGCCGTTTATCAGAAGTATATAGAAAAAAATGATGCGGCAGTCCGAAAGGCAATAAAAGAATCCGAAAAAAATCCAGGCACTTTTTACGGCTACAGCGAAATTTGCTTTGCGGCAGAAATTGCCTCGGAAAATGACAAGCTGGTAAAAAATCTTACTGTAATTGATTTTGAAAGCGGCAGCGAAATCAGCAAAAAAATTGTGTCGCTTCAAAATACGCAGCTGACCAAGAAAAAGTTCGCGGAAAATATTACAATTTATGTGCAAATTTCTGGGGACAAGGACAACAAAATAAAATCTGCATTTCAAGATATTTTTTCAAAATACGGATTTAAAACCTCGCCGTCTAAAAAAGAAAAATACAATCTTGAAGGCAAATATTCTTCAGAAATTTCTCAAAAAGGAAAAATCATTTACTGCATTTATTCGCTCGACTTGGATTTTTCAGACGTTTTGCAGGCAGAATCACTGTTTGCAATAAACTTAAAAGGACGGGAAGGCTCTCTTTCAGAATCCGATGCCACAAACAGAACGTACCGGACTCTTGAAAAAGACATAGGAACTCAATTCAGCAAGAATTTTGATTCCTATATAAACAATCTGTCTTTCAAATAATTACTTTTGGAAAACATTCGTCTTCCGGTGATTGATTTTATAAACAGCAGATTAAAAATTTTACAAAAAAATTTAGGAGAAAAAAAATGAAAAAGAGTATTTTTATTCTTTCTGTTGTAGCCACAGTTCTGCTTGGCAGCTGCGCTACAACAAAAGTTGCTGGTTCTGGAATTAAAGGCAAAGCCGCCAAAGTTCAGAAAAATTACGTAACAATCCTTGACTATCAGGGCGCATCTTTTGGCTCTGAAATTCCTCAGTGGGTTGTTGAAATTGGAAATGGAAATTATTCAGCTGAATATCTTTCTCCAATTATGCCAGGAATTTCAGGCAAAAAACCGTTTGTTGTAGTTGCCCGCGGCGACAATCTTGAATTTACTAAACAGTGGGCTGACTTGGTTGACGTTGAAGTTCAGGTTGGCGATGAAATGCAGCGAATTGTCGGAAAAGCAGTTTCTGCGGCTCAGAAAGGACGCTCAAAACAGACTGGCGATGTAAAAGAAGCAACAACTTTGGAACAGGAACTGAATATGTACAAGCAGGCCGTTTCTGCAGTTGAACTGAACGGTCTTGAAAAAATCGCTTCATACTGGATTCAAAAAGAAGTAAAAACTTCAAAAAAAGCAAAGGAATCAAAGATTTACTATGAATATTATGCAGTTTGGGGCATGACAAAAAAACTCTACGACATTCAGATTCAAAACGCTATGAGCAGTGTTGAAGACAACACAGACGAAGGAAAAGCCCTTAAGGAAGCGCTTTCGCTTAAACTTCAGAATATGATGATTACTTCAAACGACGAAGAGATCAATACAGAAGCTGAAGAAGTTCTTGAGGCAAAATAAATAACCCAAGTATCGAGTTTTTTTGAAAATTCTGAAAGAACGCTTTCGGCAGATTTCCAATTTGCTCAGATGGATTTGGCTCGCGCTGCGCTTGTATTAATTCGGGTGCTTCGCACTTTTAGTGATTCAATCGCCAAAAATCTTCACAAACTGTAAATCTGCCTACGCTTTTATTTTTTTCATAAAAAACTCGACATTCGGGCATAACTTGATTTCTTTTAGGTGGCTGTATGAAAAAAAATCAAAAAAAAGCATTTATTTTAATTTTTGCTATATTCGCCGCATTTTTTGCAGCACACTCAGAAACTCAGGGCGACGATATTTTTGAAAATCAAAAAATTGAAGACGGCGATTTTTACAAAATCGAACGGGAGCCTTCTAAAAAAGAAATCGAAGACGAAAATTCAAAGTTTTTTGAAAGTGTAAAACAAAAAAAACTTGAAATTCTAAGAAAAATTGAAAAAGAACGTCAGAAGCTTGAATCCTCAAAAACAAAACTTTCTTCAGCAACCGAAAAATCAAGGCTGGAATTAGAAAAGAACAAAGCAAAAATGAAATCCCAGCTTTCAAAAAAAACTGACCAGACAAAGCCTAGACAAAATTTAGAAAACCAAAAAAGTCCTGAAAAAACCGAAACTGATTCACTCAAAAAAAATGCTCCGTCAGTAGCGGCCACGCCAGACAACAGCCAAAAAGAAAACAAAACAGAATACAACAAAGCCGAACCGCCAAAATCAAAATCAGAAGCAAAATCCGCTCCAAAAACTCAGCAAAAACCGCAAAACCAGCCAGAAACTCCGACACTTGCGGAAGCTGAACAAAAAATGGATGCCGCAATAAATCTGCGCAAAAAATTCATCGACCTTGGAATGGGCTACAAAGGAATCGAATATGTCTGGGGCGGCAAAACTCCCCGGCCAGGCTTCGACTGTTCAGGCCTCGTTTCCTACACCGCAAAACAAAGCCTCGGCATTGACATAAAAGGGAACGCGCAGGACATTTACAACCATACATCACCAGTTTCATTAGGCAACGCGCTCCCCGGCGACTTGATTTTTTTCAAAGGCCCGGCGGACACCAGAATCACGCACGTAGGAATCTATCTTGGCAAAAATCCCGGCGAAAACGATTTTGGAAAGCAAAACCTGTTTTTAAACGCCGCAAGCGCCGGCCCTAGAACCGGAGTAATCATAAGCGGACTAAACGAAAACTACTGGAAAAAAACATTTTACGGCTGCGGCAGAATTATCCCCGAAATTTAAAATAAACCAGCGCAAGCCGCAAAAAAATTGTGCTTCTAAAAATTGGAGCTGAGGCGTCTCTAACGCCCTACCTTTTGAATGCCATTCAAACGCTCTAGCCAGGTGAACCACAAGCCCGGTAATTTTTTCAGGACTAAATATTCAAATCAAAACCAAGTGAGATTCCGGAAAAAATCCATGGCAAAACCACTTTTGAAAAAACATCATTTCCGGAAGAAACTGAATTTCCAGCCCCGGAGGATTTTTTCGCCGAAACTTTAAATGGAACAACAAAATTTTTTGACAAAAAGACATCCAAATCAGCAAAATCGAACGGAATATTGTATTTCGTCTTGAAATCCGCGGAAACCAGTCCTGCTAAATTTAAAAAATCAATGTTTGCAGAATCTTTTCCAGAACCTCCGCCAAAAAGAATGTTTTTTTTGTATTTCCAGTCTGCATCATATCTTCCAGATTGAAACACAAAAAAAATCGAATTAAAATCCATCAAAAAAGAAAATGCGCATTTTTTATACTCAAAAGAAAAGCCGTTCAAAAGCGCAAGAGCTTCTATTTTTCCGTTTACCTTGTAATATTTGTAAGGATACAGAAAATAAGCCTGATTTTTATCCGTCAGCGAGCCATTAAAATCTCCGTAAAAAAAAGCCGCTCCAGAATACGGCTTGAATTTCCAGCGAACATTTTTCCACAGCTGACTGTATGTGCAGACAAAAAGATTTCCAGCCGCATCAACAAGCATTTTATCCTCATTATTCAGCACATGAATTTTTCCGGCGCAAAAACAAAAATCCATCTGATGATTCATAAATGAAAACTGAATGCCACTCACACCAGAAAATGGATTTTTCAAATTTCCATAAAACCAGTAAAAATCGCCTTTTTCAGATTTTCCAGAAAAAAATCCAAAATAAGGCTTTACAGAAAATTCTTTTATATAGAAAGGAACTGCAATTTTTCCGTTGAATCCGCAAATTTCTTCCTGCGTAAAAATATGCTCCGCAGCCACCGAAAGCGAACCGGCAGAAACGAATCCAAAATCCGCTGAAATGCCGAAAAAATCATTCGCATATTCTGCACAGAAATCGCCTTTAAGAGCAGAACCTTTAAAATATTCAACAGATGAATCTAGATAGAAAATATTCACTCCGGCAAAAAATTTATGCTTTTTCACCGGCAGATAATTGTTCAAATTCCAGTTGAATAAAATAGCCGCGCCTGAAGAATCGCTCCACAAATTGCAAATATTATTTCTGAAGTCAAAAGAATACAATTTTGAAAGCGCAAATCCCAGTAAAAAAAAGAAAAATTTCTTCATCTTAAAAACAAAAAAAAGCCTGCCTGCGCTTAAAATCGAGCACAAAGCAGGCTTAAAACCGCAAATTCTATTCGTGCGGAATGTAAATCCTAGAACTGCCGCCAAATCTTCCCATAGGAATCATTGAAAACCCTTCAAAATTCAAGCCCGGAAGTAAATCTCTCAACAGTTTTGAATTTATTTTCAAACCTATTCTAGCATCGTATTCCATCCAGCTGTAATCATCTCCCACCAATTCCCTCATTTTATTTTCTACAGCTTCTTCAATAACATCTGAAGTTTTCATATCAGATGTTATTTCAAGATTAAAAGTGCCTTCTTTTTCTATCGACCCCTTTGTGTAGCAGTAATCAACAACGCAGTCAATTTTCAAATCAGAACCATCGCGCTCAAAGATGCCAGAGAAATATCCAGCCTTAAAAAGTTTTCCCATGTCAATTCCAAAAGAATTGCCTGAAGAAGACGCATTCCACCTCAGAGTTTCAAATGGATTTTCATTCGGAATATAGAAAATTCCGCCGTTCTTAAGACATTTATTCAAATCTTCCGCCGCGGCAAGAATAACATTTCCATAGCGCGCAACTTCATCTTTTGCAGCCTGAGGATATGAGCTGGCTGAACTTACAAGATAATTGTAAGAATTTTCAAGAATTTCAATTGCTTCAATGAATGTTTTCTTAGAAGTTTCCATTGCGCCGGCATTTCTTATTTTCAACGAGTTTGTATTTGCAAGTTTCCTAAAAAATTCCAATTCCTCCGGATTTTCACCAAAAAATTCTTTTGCAGAAGCAATGTTCGCCGACAAGTCATAAGAGCTGAGCCACTGGAAAGTACCTTTCAAAATCTGCATGCTTGAAATCAAAACGTTCAGTTCAGCTTTTCCAACATAAACAGAAGAATCTCCAAGAACCTCTTCCAGGCCAAGCGCAGAAATTACTTTTGACGGCACAATAACATTTCCTTCTGAAATTGAAGCGGCAAGTTTCTTTGCGTTTTCAAATTTTCCGTCAAAAATCTTAAGAATATTGTCAATAAGCCCGTTCGCGCCGTTCGGATTGCATTCAACAAGATTTCCCCACAAAAGCAACGATGTAGTAGCCGATGTCTGTGTTGACTTTATAAGAGATTCCTTGTACCTGTCAGAATTTTTAAGCCATTCTAGAACATTAAATTCAGGGAATTTAGATGAATCATAGTCTGACAAAACACGTTTTCTATGGTCATAGGAACATCTATATTTTTTTGTTGAATCTGTTATCTGCTCTCGCACATCTTGCGGCAAACTATTTTTATAAACCAAATATTTTCCATTTTCATCAAGTTTTACATTTTTCACACAATAAAAATCCGACCTATAACAAGAAATCCATTCATTATCTTCATCCAACAGAGCTTTTATCCAACATTCTTCTCCGTCTGAATTCCAATCACATCTGTCCCCTGAAACTTTCACGCAATAATAAGTTTCATCAGCAGGCGCTTCGCTCACAGTATAAACATCTTCATAAACCCCTCTCTTATATTCTTTAAGCCATTCGCCGTTAATAAGCGCGTTCAAAGTGGAAGGATAATTTTTTACGCCGAAGTTATTCTTCATAATGTTGCTGACGCTGCTATCAGTACTGATTGTGGCAATTTCAGCAAGAGCATAGTACAATTTTGTTTCATCGTTCTGCTCTTTGTTATATGCTTCCTTGATTTTTGCAATGCCTTCATCATAGTTCTGGTCAAAAAGCAAATCGATTCCTTCGTTCAGAAGATTTTTATATGGTTTTGATGAAGCCTTTATTGTTACAGAAAGCGTTCCCTCAACATTAGAACCTTTGTAAACAAAAGAAACTGTGCAAGTACCAACAGAAGATGAACTAAATCCTGAAATTTCAACATTGTTCGCGTTCAAAGAAATTGATTTTTCTGTTCCATCATTATATTTTACAGAAACAGAAAGCCCTGAATAATCAAATCTGTCGCCAATTTCATATTCTGTCTTTGGAGAAGTTCCTATCAATTTAACAGAAGAAATTTCTATTTTTTTTGCAGCGCTCGGAAGCACAACTTCGTTATCTTCTGCAACAAATTTTCCGCCTTCAGCTTTGCCTATTTGTGAATCACCTCTTACATTGATAACAACATTTTCACCGGCTTTTACATTTTCAATTTTTCCATCAGCAACATCAACTGTTCCAACATTTTCATTAACAGTTACAGTTTTAATGGAAGAATCTTCTCCGCCTTTGATTGCCGCTCCATCAGCCTTTACTTCTACAGAATCAACTTTCGTTCTTTCAACAGAAACGGAAGCGTCAGTTCCTTCAACAGAAACACTTGTAACAGAAGAATCTTTTATTACGATTGAAGAGCCGCCTTTTACAACAACCGAAACTTCACCACTGCCGTTTTTAATTGTAAAAGATGAGCTTTTTACTTTTTCAGAAACAACAATTTTTACGTTTTTTACATTTTCAAGCACAACATTGGCAGCATTTACAGTCAATGTTTTTCCGCCGAAGTCGGCATTTTTAATTGTTACAGTGGAATTAACAGAAACATCTTCCTTGATTTCTTTTCCAGTCAAATCAACAGTCGAGCCGCCGTTGTTAATCAATGAAGAAATTGAATTATCGTCATCTGAACCGCCGTCAGAAGCGCAGGAAACAGCCGCAAACGCAAATGCGGCAGCCAAAAATAAGCATAAGAACTTTTTCATACAAACTCCCATACCTTTATTTTTTGCAGTGTTTAATTTTGTGAACTTTCAGCGTCAGTTCACACACTGCTATTTTGAAAGTCTACCCCCCCCCCCCCCGACTTTCTTGTCAATATGCCATTCAGCCTTGAACTTTTCCTGCGGCTTTGTTTTGCTTTTCAACACTTCTATTGGAAAATAATTTACTTCAACTTGCGGAACAAATCAAAAACGGAAAACGGCTAAGCCATTCCGACAATCTTTCTTTTTTTGAGACCTGCGAATTAACTCAACTTTGTAAAGGCGCGGACTCTATTCCAATAAACGAACTCATTCCAATACCAGGCACAACAATTTCCGAAGATAAAGAAATGTTCAAAAAATTAGGACGCAATATATAGAAGAAAACTTTTCCAAAATCTTTATGCGGGCCAGCTCCGGGCTTACAGACAAAAAAAAGCGTAACCGGCCTTTTGAAATCTGTAAAAACCCGGATTCTGGCATAGTAAAATAATATTATCCAAAAACAATCTGGTAAAATTATACCTATTCACCAATTCTCCAGGTAATTTTTTCTTAAAATGAAGGCATGAGTTTTGCTGAAAATTTGAGAGAACTTATAAAAATTTGCGGAATAACCACCAAGGAACTGGCGGCGCAAACCGGAATAAACGAGAACACAATCAGCAGCTATCTAAAGACAAACGGCTCTATCCCAACGGCAGACAAAGCCGTTGAGATTGCAAAAGCCCTGCACACTAGCGTTGAATTTCTGGTAACCGGTTTTGAAAAAGAAAATTTTTCCTACAAGATAAGCCATAACTACAAATTTTCAAGAACCATCGCCTCCCTGGAAAAAATACCCGAAGACACAAGGGAGCCAATCCTAAAAATGATTGCCGAAATCAGCCAGAAATTCTCAAAATCCTGACGTCAACGAATGAACGGATTGTTTGGAGAGGGAGAATTTTCAAACCCCATAAATCTCCACCGCAAAGCACACGCACGCATCTCCCCTTTCATCCGTCGCGTTTCACACCTCGATTTTTCCGCCGTGGAGGATTGCGATTGCCTGCGAGATTGAAAGGCCAAGGCCTGAGCCAGCCGTGCAGATGATTTTTATCCGGGCGTTCGTCAAGGACGACCCACAAGTATCTTTTATGTCATTTTCGGGCTTTTCGGGCTTTAGCCCTCCAACAATCCCTAACGCAAAAAGAGTTTTGTTCAAAAAAAATGTGTATAGTAATTTTAAGAAAACGCAAGTTGTAAAATAATTCATTCCGCTCGTGACAATCATACTTACAAACTAAATTTTCCAATAGAAAAACAGACGTTTTTATGCTATACAATAATCATGCTTGCAGTTGCAGAAAAAATTGAGACAGAACGAAAAATTCACGCGATTGAAACTTCCGAACTCCACAAAAAGAATTTCGGACAATATTTTACGCCTTATGCAATTGCGGAATTTATGGCTTCTCTTTTTCCTGTGTCAAATAACGACTTAAATATTTTAGATCCTGGTACGGGAATCGGAATTCTTTCATGTGCACTCCTAAATAGAATTAAAAAAGAAAAATGGAACAATCCTTCAATAAAACTTTCCGCTTACGATATTGACACAGAAGTTCTTGAAAACCTGACGCAAAATTTGATTGAGCAAAAAAAGAATTTCACTGATTTTGATTTTAAGATTTACAATGCTGATTTTTTGGAAAAAACTTCTTTTGAATATTCATTTGGAAAAAATGAAGAATTTACTCATGTTATAATGAATCCGCCATACAAGAAAATTCTTTCAAAGTCTTCCGCAAGGGAATTTTGCCGCTATTTCGGGCTTGAGACTGTCAATTTGTATTCCGCATTCATGGGAGCCGCAATCGCTCAGCTGAAAGAAAAAGGTTATCTGGTCGCAATAATTCCGAGAAGTTTCTGCAACGGACTTTATTACAAGCCTTTCCGTGAATTCATATTGAAAAACTGCTCGATAAAGCAGATTCATCTTTTTGAATCAAGAAAAGATGCTTTCAAGGACGAATCGGTTCTGCAGGAAAACATTATTATTCTGCTTCAAAAAGGAACTTCGCAGCGTGATGTGAAAATATCATATTCAAACGGTGCAGATTTTGAAAGTCTGATTGAAAAATATTATGATTTTAGGGAAATTGTGAATCCGTTTGATAAAGAAAAATACATAAATATTCCGCTTCCATCGTGTTTGCTTTCAGATGACTTTTTTGACTGTCAGTTTGTTTCGTTAAAAGAAACTGGGATTTCAGTTTCCACCGGCGCAGTCGTTGATTTCCGTGCAAAGAGTTTTATCAGAAAAAATCCCGATGAAAATACTGTTCCGCTTCTTTATCCGGTTCATTTCAAAAATTACAGAACGGACTGGCCGAAAGATTCTAAAAAGCCGAATGCGATTCTGTTAACAGAAGAAACAAAGACAATGCTTGTTCCAACTGGAAACTATGTTACTGTAAAAAGATTTTCTACAAAAGAAGAGAAAAAAAGAATTGTCGCCTCGCTTGTATCTGACGGTGATATAAACGCTTCTAATTTCGCATTTGAAAATCACTTGAATGTCTTTCATTCTGATAAAAAAGGTATTCAAAAGGAACTTGCATTCGGGCTGATAGTTTGGCTGAATTCAACATTTCTTGATAATCAGTTCCGTAAATTCAGCGGACATACGCAGGTGAACGCAACAGATTTAAGAAATCTGCCTTTCCCTTCAAAAGAAAAACTTATTGAACTTGGAAAAAAACTTGAAAAATATGACGGCTGGAATCAGGAGCTTTTTGATTCGATAGCAAGGGAGTGTCTTAATGAAAAATCTGCAGCAGCAAATTTCTGAGAAAATAGAACAGGCGACTGATATATTGAAAAAATTCGGAATGCCGTCAGCCCAATTGAACGACAGAACCGCCTATTGCCTTCTTGCTCTCTTGAATGTTACGCCTGAAAAAAGCTGGGAAAATATTGAAAATCATATGATTGGAATAACTCCGATGATGGACTTTACAAAGACAAATTATTTGAAAGAATACGCTCCGAATTCAAGAGAGACTTTCAGAAGATTCAGCGTTCATCAGCTGGTTCAGGCTGGAATCGTTTTGTATAACCCTGACGATTTCTCGCGGAAAACACAGCGAGCTCATAAAAGATATTATCGAACAACTTGCGCCAAGATTTCTTCCGAACAGCACTTTGGTTTATATCGGCGACACTGGCGAAAAGTGGGGCTATTACGACCAAGAGATTGCAGGAAATTTACTGTTCAATGTTCTTGAACATGGCAAAATGCCAGACGTAATTCTTTACGTTGAGGATAAAAACTGGCTTGCCCTAGTTGAATCTGTTACTTCTCATGGACCTGTTGATAGCAAGAGATATATCGAGTTGAAAGATTTGTTTTCAAATGTGAATGCGGATTTGGTCTTTATTTCAGCTTTTCCTGACAGAAGCACATTCGTAAGATTCGCGCATGACATAGCTTGGGAAACAGAAGCATGGATTGCTGATAATCCTGACCACATGATTCATTTCAACGGCGATAAATTCATCGGCCCACATAAGTAAAATTTGTTTCTTTCTGACACGTTTTCATCATATTTAATATTTTACCATTGTAGCAAGAATTTTTATATAATTAATTTTTCCACGTATGGTATATGAAAGGCGGACAAGGCGACAGCCACAATAAAACACGCAGATTTTCAGACTGAAAATGAACGCAGCAAATAGCGACTTCCGGCAGAAGCCCACTCTTTCCTCATACTCAAATTTCAACCTATCGATTTCTATGAAAAAAAATTGCTGAATGCGGTATTTTTTTAGTAAATTTATTATAATGACAGGAGCACTGAATTTAGTCTGGTTTTAGAGGCAAAAATGAAATACAAAGCTGTTATTTTTGATATGGACGGAACAATTTTAAATACTCTGGAAGATTTAAAGAACGCCACAAATTATTCGTTAAGGCAGTTTGGAATGCCGGAACGTTCCCTTGAAGAAGTAAGAATGTTTGTAGGAAACGGAATAAGAAAACTTGTGGAACGCGCAGTTCCTGCCGGCACTTCGGAAGAAAAAATCGCCCAGGTTTTTGATGTCTTTCTGGAATATTATGAAATTCACAGCGCGGACAATACTTCTCCTTATCCTGGTATTCTTGAGCTTGTTGAAAAACTTAAAAAATCAGGAATAAAAACCGCTGTAAGCACAAACAAGGCGGATGTTCCCGCGCAGGAACTAGGAAGAGAATATTTTAACGGAATTTTTGACCTGATTGTAGGACAGCAGGATGGACTTAAAGTAAAACCAGCCCCAGATTCTGTAAATAAGATTTTAAGTATTCTTGATATTCAAAAAAAGGATGCAATTTACATTGGAGACAGCGATGTTGACGTTCAGACTGCAAAAAATTCCGGCCTGGACTTTATTGGAGTAAGCTGGGGATTCCGGGGAAGAGAATTCCTTGAAAAAAACGGCGCAAAAAATATCGTAGACAATGCAAATGAAATTTTAGATTTGGTAATATAAATTTTTATTAATATTTTGGAGTAAATAATGGCAAGAACAAAAAAAACAACTCTTCTTGGTGAAAACCTTGTGGAAAATTACAAGAATTTTTTAGACAACGGCAAGACAGAACGTGAATGTGTTGTTCAGATTATTCAGAAAGCCCGCGAGAACGGCTACAAAGACATTTCTGAATATGCGGAGTTAAAGGCTGGAGATAAAGTTTATGTTCAAAAGATGAACAAGGCGATTGCGCTTTTTCAGCTTGGTTCAGAAAATATAGAAAACGGCATGAACATCTTGGGCGCTCATATTGATTCTCCAAGGCTTGATGCAAAACAAAATCCTGTCTACGAAAATAATTTTATTACATATTTAAATACTCATTATTACGGCGGAATAAAAAAATATCAGTGGGTAACACTTCCGCTGGCAATCCATGGGGTAATCTGCAAAACTGACGGAAAAACAATAAACGTAAGTATCGGAGAAAACCCGGAAGATCCTGTCTTCTGCATTTCTGATATTCTTCCGCATCTGGCTCAGGAACAGATGAAAAGGAATGCCTCTGAAATTATAAGAGGCGAAGATTTGGATGTAATCCTTGGCTCTTATTATTTTAAGAAAGAAGAAAAGGATGAAAAAGACAAGAAAAAGAAAAAAGAAGAAAAAATCACAAGCAAAAAAATTATTGTAAAATTATTAAAAGATATGTACGGAATTGAAGAAAAAGACCTTGAGTCTGCGGAACTTGAAATTGTTCCTGCCGGAAAAGCCCGCGACTGCGGACTGGACCGTTCTTTGATTATGGGTTACGGCCAGGATGACCGTTCATGCGCCTTTACATCATTCGCGGCCCTTATGGATTCAAAACCTGCAAAAAGAACAAGCTGCTGTCTTTGCGTGGACAAGGAAGAAATCGGAAGTGTCGGCGCAACAGGTATGGATTCCCACATGTTTGAAAATTCTGTCGCAGAAATTATCGCCCGTTTGCCAGGCGGCTACAGCGATTTAACATTGCGCCGATGCCTTGCGAACTGCAATATGCTTTCGAGCGATGTAAATGCCGCGTTTGACCCGATGAACGCAAGTCTTTTTGACAAAAACAACACTTCTTTCCTTGGCGGAGGACTTGTTTTTAATAAGTATACAGGCAGCCGTGGAAAAAGCGGCGCAAGCGACTGCAATGCTGAATTCATTGCAAAAGTCCGCGGAACAATGGAAAAATCTGAAGTAAAATATCAAATGGCAGAACTTGGAAAGGTTGACCAGGGCGGCGGCGGAACAATTGCTTATCTTGCGGCAAAATATGGAATGAATGTTCTTGATGCCGGTGTTTCTGTTTTAAGCATGCATGCGCCGTGGGAAATCACAGCCCGGGAAGACATTGTCCAGGCTTACAACGGTTATAAGGCCTTTTTACAGATTGACTGAATTGAGCGGAAGCAATCTTAAAAAGAAAGGTTGCTCCCGAATCCGGCGGAAACAATGAACCTTTTCTGATTTTCTTCTGGAAAAAATCTGTATTTTGCATTGCCGGAAACAGTCAGCAAAAAACTGTTTCTGGCAAAACCGCCAATATTTGGTGTGAACGAAAAAGAGCAGGTCAGCGCAAGCTCGTCCGAATAATCTGTTTTTCCGTTTTTTATGTGCTCAAAATAATCCGGAAGTTCTTTTATCGCCCAGGAATCAATTTTATCTTCAATTTTTCCAACGTAATAAGTGCTTATGGTCAGGCGGTTTGCATAAAAAAGAGGCAGCACATTTGATGATTTTTGAATTTCCAGGTTAAAAAGCACGATTTTTGCCATTGCGGCAGCTATATAATCTTCTGAAGGAAATAAAACTGCCTCAAAAGTCGCGGGAAGCAAAATTGAATTTTTAAGCAGAAGATTCAGGGAAACATTGTCAAAACGTCTGTTGACATCCAGATTGTCTGCAAAGGACAGAAAATTGTTTTCAAGCGACGCTGCAATCTGAATACCTGAATAATCGTAATATTTCATGCCAGATTTTTGAATATTTCCAAACGAAACCGACGCGGAATTTTTCAAGTATAAAAATTCATCTTTCGAGGTTTCAAGAATTTTAAAATAATCGCCTAAACTCTCCGGCTCTTTTTCCGCAGAAATCGAAGACTCGCTTTGCCGTCCTTCTAAAATTGTTCCAGATTCTGAAAATTTTATATATGAAGTTCCATAAAGTGGAATTTTGCTCAAAAAGCTTAGGTTTCCAAAGGTTTGTTTGTATCCGCAGTCATCAAATTCAATCTGCGATGTTGCAGAATACGCAAAAAGTTCTGTCATGGAATTTCCTGTCACATAAAATTTTATTGCCTCGGAATTAGTAAGAAAATTATAACCGGCGGAAACGTACCAGATCGGATTTGTCCATGGCGTTGAAGAAAAATACGTTATTCCAAAAGGAAGCCATACCGAATCAAGGCTTGAAATATTTTTGTTTACAAAAGTGGCGGTCAACCCTAAAGGAAGAAAAATTCCGTGCGGACCTGTAAAAGTGTATTTCAGCGCAGAAAAATCCTTGCTGTTTTCAATAAATTCTTTTAAATCTTCATTTTCCTGCTCTTCAAGTTCCTGCCGGTTATTTAAAATTTCCGGAACAGCAGGAATTTCTTCAAAATCAGCCTTTAAAAGGTCTGCGTAAAAAATTCTTGAACCTTTATAAAAATTTGCAGAAAAAACAGCATTTTTTTCTGACAAGACCGCAGGATTGAAAATTCCGCCCGAAACATCTTCCTTAAGCAGCTTGAATTTTGGATTTTCTGACACAAGAAGCATTCCCATGCGCGGAAGAGTATTTTTTTTTGTAAACGAAAATGAAAGAAGTCCGTTTTTTTTGTCAGAATTTAAATCTGAAAAATAATTTAATCCCTGAAAAACCATACCTTTTTCTGGAGACTTAAATATTTTTTCAGTTTTTGCCATCAAATCGAATTGAACTATTGAAAAATCAAGTTTATCTTTTAAAATATAAAAAAGCTGACCGTCGCAGTTTCCTTCCAGGCTGAAAATCTGCTGTTCAATTGGGAATTCTTTTTCAAAAACCAGCCTGTTTCCGTGGATTTTATTTTTATAAAAATCCAATTCATAAATTTTCAGCGTTGAAAAAGCAGAAAGCGTTTTTACTGCGCACAAAAAATATTTTCCGTCTGAATAGACAATCGTCGCATCGCGAAGGCTTTTTTCTGGAATTCTATAAAAATTTCTTTTGTTTATATCAAAAATTTGAACCCTGTTCTTTGGAACAGAACCAGAGCCAGAAGCATACGATTCCACAAGAAACCTGCCGTCTTTAGAAACAGAAAGGCGCGAAACTTCTGGAATTTTGTGCAAAACCTTCGGTTTTCTTTCCAGAGCGCCTTGTCCGCAGGTCTGTTTGTTTACGGTCTTTTTGTATTTGTCGTAAAAGAAAAAAGTGCTTCCAAAGCTTGTTATCGCTGGATATGCAGAAAGCGTCTTTCTTAATCCTGCGCTTTTTATCCATGAATTTTCAGCGGGATTTGCAGGTATTTCTGGAATTTCAATTTCGTCGTAAAACTCATTCCATGCTGATTTTATTGGCATTCCGTAAACTTTTTTAAAGCAGCCAAAATAAGTAAGACTTTTTAAATTTACACAGCGGTACCAGAATTCAGCGTATTTTTCCATTCCGAATTTATTCTGAAGCCATGCGCAGAATGCTCCGCCAAAAATATAGCTAGTATTTCCAGCCGGAAAAACGTCCATTGCGCCTTGAATCTCCGAATATTTTGGAAATTTTCCTTCAATCTTTGCCTGCTTAAGGATTTGCAGCGCATATTCACTGTTAAGCCTTCCCTCGTTTTTTTCGCTTTCAATTGAAACAGTCGCGCCTTCTGCCCAAGCCTGGGTTATTGTAAGCAACGCCGGATTATAAACATCACCTGAAATTTTGTCAAAGTTGAACCAGAAATCATTTCTTAAATTGTAGGTTATTGCGTGGATTAATTCGTGCCGGAAAGTGCTCAGCGTTTCTTCCGAAAAAACAGCAAGACTTGTGGAACAGACTGTGTCAAAAATTACAATGTGATTAAAAGGAGCGCTCGAAAAATATGCGTTGAATTCATCCTGCGCGGAAGAAATCACAACCGGAAGCCTGAATTTGTTTTTCAAGCTGAATTTTTCCGCAAGCTCCTCATAAACTAAATCAGCATTTTCGTAAAGAATTTTTGCGGTTCGCCCGGAGTTTTCTGAAAAAATTATGTCAAAATACTCTGTTTTATTGATTCTGATTTTTTTTTGACCGCTCATTATTCCTGTGTGCGAAAAAATATTAAGGCATACAAAAAAATATGCGGCTCTTAGAAAAAATTTTTTCATTTTAATTCTAGAATGTAAGTTCATTTTTAATATTCAGAATGTCTATAAGTTTTATTAAATATTTTTTGTTTCCAGCCGGGGATTCAACTGCAATTTTTATGGTCGCATCAGAAAATTCATCCGCAAGTTCCTGTCCGTAAACTTCAGAAATTAATTCCATGTACTCTGCGTCTGTCATTTCTTCGCCGGTAAAAACTGGAGACATAAACATATCAAGGTACGCCTGCAGCTCTTCCGGCAATTCGTCGTAAAATTTAAGAAGATTCTTTTTGTCCACTTTTATTGAAATCTGTTTCTGCCCAAGAAAAATCATTCCCGAACGTGAAAACGGGTCAGTTGATTCCGGCGAAAGTTTTCCGGTTACAAAAAGATTTCCCGGACCGGAATTTTTTGCATCCACGCTTTTAAATCCTGCATTTTTTAAGATTTGCGAAATTTCCTGTGCATCAAAGACAGATTCCTTTTCTTCTGTTCCTGTCGCCGCTGAAAGAATATTTAAAAATCCCTGCCCAGAATTTATTGAATAGCTAAAATTGATTCCAGAAGTATCCGCGGAAATTTTTAATTCATTTTCGCATGATGAAAAAATACAAATTCCTATAAAAAGAGAAAGAGCCTGAATTATTTTTTTAGAAAAAACTCCCGGTTTCATTTTTACCTTCTATTTCTTAAAAAAACAGACATTGGGAAAGTTACACGAACGCCAGTACAGAATTCCAATCCTGCCGCAACAGAATTTAATGGCGACAATGCCGAATTTGAAGTATGATTGAATATACTATAGCAAATATCTTGTATAAACTGAACTTTAAATTTTCCTTTCGTTATGAATGGAGTATTAAAAGTCACGCCAAGAATTCCAGGAAATACAGACGCTTCAATTTCTTTATCTGAGCCGGGCAGAAAGCAAGTTCCAAAAGTAAAAACAGGTCCCGCATAAACGCGCACATAATTTCCAAAAAACAAAGAAAAAACGAGCGGAACCTGAAATGCCCCGACTCCATAATTCCAGCGGAGCATTATTCCTGCTCCCGGCGAAAAAATTGCCCCGCGGTAAACAATATCCGCTTCATTTGTCAATCCCCGGAAATTCGGAATAAATTTGTCTTGCGTCATAAGCGACCAGTCGCCTGTAAAAGTTCCCATCAAAGAAAGTCTATCTATAAAACTTCCAAAACCTGCCGCGCCTTCCGCGTCATTTTTTACAAACTCAGAATCCAATGTCTCATAATTCGCAGAGCTTAAGAATTTTCCGGAAGCAACATAATGGCTTTTCCAGTAGTTTTCTTGCAGGGAAGAAAGTATTACGCCTGTGTTGGGACCGTCGCTTACGGCGGAAATAAAGTGACCGTTCCCGATATATAAACCTACATGACTTATAGAGCCGTCTCCAGTTGTTTTAAAAAATACTAAATCTCCTGGTTCCCGCTTGCTGTCCGGAACAATTTTTACATAGCTGTATATAGCTTTTACAGTTCTTGGCAGCTGATATTGAATTGATTCCCGGGCAACTGTGTAGATTAATCCGGAACAGTCAAAAGCCTCTGGACCGGTTGCGCCGCGCGCATAAGGAGCTCCTACATATTTTTTTGCTTCGGCAACAAGTTTTTCACGGTAAACCCGCGATTCTGATTCGCTTAGCTCTGTATGCGAAAAACATTTTGTCGGCAAAAAAAACAGCATAAAAAGAGCCAAACCGGTCGCCAGAAACAATTTTATTTTTAAAACAAATTCACTCATATCTTATTTTTCGGATTTTTCTTATCTTTTTTTAGATAATTGTACCAGGTTTTTAATTTGAAGTTCAGAAAATAATTATATAGCCTGAATGTCGGTTTTTTTTGCAAATTATGAAAAAACGCTCTCGGCAGATTTCCAATTTGCTCAGATGGATTTGGCTCGAATTCGGGTGCTCCGCACTTTAATTAATTCAA
>OIXL01000461.1_pt1 | contig 20644 bp, 17 predicted proteins | sample 1587761 | NCBI WGS metagenome assembly OIXL01 (sample SAMN03283246) | human gut metagenome | biome: human-associated habitat; material: feces | host: Homo sapiens | place: Peru | collected 2012 | reverse complement strand
GATTATTACAGCAGCAAGGGAACTACCCACGGAGCATGGAATCCATACGATATCCATATTCCTTGCCTGTTTATGGGGTGGGGCATCCAGCACGGCGAGAGTGCCCAGCCTCACTATATGACAGATATTGCCGCTACCGTCTGTGCGATGCTGCATATTCAGGCACCTAACGGTTGCATAGGCACACCAATATTCTAAATAAAAAACAAAAGGCCAAATAATAACAAAGGCTAGGTTTCCCTGAATCGGGAACCTAGCCTTTATCATTTCCTATTCAAAAAAGAATCTCTATTATTCCTCATTCATGATTTCCATATATTCCTCGTAGGAAATATATCTACCACCCATCGACTTGAGATGCGGGGTTTCCAGCTGACAATCTATCATCTTGCCTCCATGCTCCTGCAGATAACGAGCCAGGAAGATGAGGGCTATCTTTGAACCCGACGGAACCCTGGAGAACATGCTTTCGCCAATGAAGACCTTGCCGATGGTGACGCCATAAAGACCGCCCACCAGCTCATCGGTCTCATTATCCCATACTTCCACGCTTGCCGCAAAGCCCTGCTCATGAAGGGCGGTGAATGCCCGGATGATGTTTTCGCCCAACCAGGCACCCTCTTCCTCATAGCGGCCATTGGTCTTGCTGCAGGCACGAATCACAGCATCGAAATCTTCGTTGATTCCTACGCTGTATCGGTTCTTTCTCAGCAGGGTACGCATGGAATGACTGATGTGGATTTCATCCGGGAAGATGACGAAGCGCTTCATCGGACAGAACCAGAGTATCTCCGGCTGGTCGCGAAAGCTATACCAGGGAAAGATGCCGTTGCTGTAAGCCAGCAGCAGGCGGTCGATACTCAAGTCGCCACCTATCGCAAAACATCCGTCATCATCGCCGTAATGCGGATCGGGAAAATAAATCTCTTCCGCATTTTCATCTATCTGTAATATCATCGCTTTCTAACAATTAATCACCAATTCCTTACCATCGAAATCTACGCAGCCCTTGCCAGCCTTCTTGAGCTTGCCGAAGAGCAGAGCCTTCATCAGGATTGGCTTCAGGCGGTTGCCGATGACACGATCCATCTCGCGGGCTCCATATTCCTTGGTAAAGCCCCACTCCAGAATCTTCTCTCTTGCCGCATCGGTAAGCGTAATGGAAACTCCCTTTGCTGCGAGCTTAGCATCGAGCTGACGAAGCTTCTTGGCAAGAATCAGTTCTGCCATGTGCTTATCCATATCGTTGAACACGACGGTATCGGAAAGACGGTTGATAAACTCTGGCTTGAAGGTCTTCTTTACCTGAGCCAACATCGCCTCGCCACGGGTTACATTACCACCGAAACCTACATTTGCCTGCGAAGCATACTGCGCTCCGGCATTCGATGTCATCACGAGGATCACGTTGCGGAAGTCTGCCTTCTGCCCCTTGTTATCGGTCAACCGGGCATAGTCCATCACCTGCAACAGGATGTTGTAGATATCGCTATGCGCCTTCTCAATCTCATCGAGCAAGAGCACGCAGTTTGGTGTCTTGCGGATGGCATCGGTCAGAAGTCCTCCATCCTCATAACCCACGTATCCGGCTGGCGAGCCAATGAGTTTAGCCACGGTATGCTTCTCGGTGTATTCACTCATATCGAAACGCACCAGCTCGATGCCGAGCTCCTTAGCCAGCACACGGACCACCTCGGTTTTACCTACGCCCGTAGGTCCCACGAAGAGCAGCGAAGCCATCGGCTTGTCATCATCCACCAGTCCTGCCTTCGCCATCATCACAGCCTCAACCACCTTATCCACAGCCTTGTCCTGACCGTAGATCTTGTCGAGTATGCGCTGGCGGAGCGTAGCCAGAGAGTCATTGTTTTCATCCTTGATGGCAGCTGCATCTATCTTGCAAACCTTGGTAAGAATCTGCTGGATAATAGCCTTGGTTACGTAAGAACGCTGGCGATATTCCACCGGATGTACCTCCAGATAAGCACCCGCCTCATCCATCAGGTCGATGGCCTTATCAGGCAGACAGCGGTTGCTGATGTATTTGGCACTGGCACGAACGGCATACTCCAGGGCATCCTTGCGATAAGTTACATTGTGGAACTTATTGTATTTATACTGCAAGCCCTCCAGAATTTTGATTGCCTCCTCCTCGGTAGGTTCCTTGATATCTATCTGCTGGAATCGGCGCACGATGCCCTTGCTCTGAGCCATGTAGCGGTTGAACTCCTCATAGGTGGTGGAACCAATGAATCGGATGTCGCCAGCCTCCAGATATTGCTTCAGCATATTGGAAGCATCAGGTCCGCCATCAGAGCCACGACCGGCACCTATCATATTATGAATCTCATCAATGTAGATGATGGTGTTACCTTCCTTCACGGCTCCTTCCATCACCATCTTGATGCGCTTTTCGAAATCGCCACGATACTGGGCACCGGCAAGCATCTGTCCCATATCCATGCCATAGATGCGTGCTCCCTTGAGGCGATCAGGCACCTGATTCTCGTTGATGAGTTTGGCAAGACCATAAACCAGGGCTGTTTTACCTACACCCGGTTCACCGATATGAAGCGGATTGTTCTTCTCGGCACGACAGAGCACCTGGATGCTTCTATCCAGCTCCTGCTCTCTGCCGATGAGCGGATTGTGCTCTTCTACCTTGTCAGAAATACAGGTAACCAGCTGATGCCAATCCTGAGGCTGTCGGCTTCTGCCTTCCTCCTCGTCTTCATCATAGTCATTGTCATAATCGTCGTCATCATAGTCGGCGCCTATGCCCATATTAGCCTCCGCAGCCTCGTTTTCCAGCGGATAATAGCTATCCACACTCGCCAGGAACTCGCCCTGCCGGTCGCCCACATTCTTGCACAACAGGAATGCAGCTTCAGAGTTCTGCAAGCCAAACATTGCCTGTACGAAATGAGGCACGTTCACGAGTTTTCGGTCAGCGGCAGCAGCCAAGGCGCAAGCCGTACCAAACATCGTCTTGAAGAGCGATGAAGGCTCAGGCAGATATTTGATATTTTCAGGCACACGCTCCTGCTTGGCGAGCCATCCCACCAAGTCCTCATGCATCTTGAGACTATCTACGCCTTCCTCCTGCAATGCCTGACAGAAGGCATACTGCCTGAGCAAAGACAGGAGCATGTGCTCCGGCATCACAAACTCATGATCGAAGAACCGAGCCTGCTTCATTGCGTCATCCATCAAGACACTCATATATCGGGTTAATCCCATACTATCCATCTATTCTTTTCCCTTCTTTTTTATGGGGAAAGCGAAAGAAGTAAATATCATTCTAGGGGCTATCGTCCCCAAAAATCACTCTAACTTGCCTTCACTTCCCTCTAAATTCCCATTTATTATTCTGGCATATAAGTGAGCTTCAGGGGATACTTCTGCGTACGGGCTTTCTCCATCGCTTTCTCCACTTTGCTCTTGGCGATGTCATAGCTGTAGGTGCCCACCACGGCTTTCTCTTCGTGATGAACCTTGAGCATGATTGCTTCAGCCTCAGCCTGCGACTTGAAGAAGATGGTTTCGAGGATGTCTACCACGAAGTCCATCGGTGTAAAGTCGTCGTTGAACATCATTACCACGTAACGCCCCGGCTCCTTGAGCCTGGTTTTCTGGCGTTCACGAATTGCTGTCTGTTCTTGAGCCATATCTTAATTATTACTTTGTATAAGCATTGGTAATCTCCACGACATAGACATCGTGGAATCCACCCTTGGCACCATACCACTGCAGCAAGTCCTTGTCGAGGAACTTCTCCGCTGTCATATTGTCCTTATAGAGTTTGCGGCATTCCAGGGTGAGTCGAGACTGTTCGAATGCAATGCTGCCGTTATCGGTCTCTACAGGAGTCAATCCTGTTTCCTTTGCCTTATCGAAATCACGTCCACTCTTAGAACCGCAGAAGTTATATATCTTTCGAGCCTCCTCGCTATTTCCGAGGAAAGAGAGGGTCATAAATTCATTCTCCTCGATGATGCCGTGAGTAAAGCGCTCCGGACGAATAAAAACTACTGCCACCGGCTTGTTCCAAAGCCATCCCAGGCAGCCCCATGAGGCGGTCATCATATTGAATTTCTCCTTATTGCCGGCACAAACCAGCATCCACTCCTTACCTATCGTGTCGAAGATATTATCATTCAGTTCTTTTACGTTGATCTTTTCCATTTTATCTGTTCCTTTCTTTTTATTTACTAATAGTTTTAATGATGAAATCATACAGCATTCAGCAAAAGCCATGCCAAGTCATTGCCGAAGGCTTCTCATATCAGTTGCAAAGATACAAGAATAATCTGAAAAAGCAAATGATTCTTCAAGAAAATCGCAAAATAGATAGGAATAGATTGCATCCTGCTCAAAACAATTGGCATAAAAGCCACTCTCGATTTTACCCTTCACCCTTCACCTTTTCGCCGGACCCCCCTGTGTTTATCGGCATTCCAAGAGGTGAAGGGTGGCGCTAACCCTTCACCCACCCTTCACCCACCCTTCACCCCCCAGTGTTTATCGGCAGCTGCATCCTGACGTTCAGCTTTTTATCTCAGGAGAGCAAAATATTGCCATGCCAAGGGCAACATTTTGCCCCGACCAGGCACAAAACGAAACGTCGGGACAGAAAAAAATATACTACAGGACGATTATTTTTTTCTAGTAAGAGAATCTCCGCATTTAGTGAAGGAACAGATAAAAAACCCTAAGACAACTAATACTGAAAGGGCGAAAACTTCATTTTAAAATTATGGTGCAAAGGTACGAACAAAAGAGAAGACTACAATGGTATAAACGCAGAGCCGCTTACGAAATAAGGTGAAGGGTGGGTGAAGGGTGGTGAAGGGTTAGCGACACCTTTCACCCTTCAAAACCCCAGTGTTTATCGGCATTTCGGGCGAAAAGGTGAAGGGTGAAGGGTAAAAAGCAAATTCGCTTGATTTAAATTAAAACTTTACGATGGAAATAAAATAAATCACATTTTGCTTTGTCATTTCAAGGAAAGACCGTACCTTTGCAGCCCGAATGCCGAAAACCGAGCAGGCTTGCGGCTTCGATTTATTATTCATTTATAAACATTTTATTTAATGTACAAAACAATTTTCAACAAGCGCAACAGCTTGAAGTTCAACCGATTCTCTAACAAGAATTACTCACTCTTCGCAGTTTTGGGAAGAGAGGTTCTTGTTGGTGCACTCAGCGTTGCTACCCTGAGCCATGCTAAGGCAGCAGGCGTAAGCACAGAGGGAGCCAAGGTTGATTCTACCCTCTACAAGGGCGGAAAGGCTTACGAGCTAGATGCGGTGAGCGTTACCGGATCTCGTGCGCCGATGACTGTAGAGCAGTCACCTAAGATTGTGTCTGTCATTACCCGCGACGATATTCATCGTGCGGCTGCGCAGACTATCAACGATGTTTTGAAATTAGCTACCGGCGTGGATGTCCGTCAGCGTGGTGGCTTTGGTGTTCAGACGGATATCTCCATCAATGGTGGAACCTTCGACCAGATTACCATTCTCTTGAATGGTGTCAACATTTCCAATCCACAGACTGGTCACAATGCTTCTGATTTTCCTGTAGCTCTTGCCGACATCGACCACATTGAAGTGCTCGAGGGGGCAGCATCGCGCATATTCGGAACTTCAGCCTTTAATGGTGCCATCAACATCGTGACCAAGAAGGCACAGAATGATGGAGTGTCAGCAAGTGTAGAAGGCGGAAGCTTTGGAAGTTTCGGAGCACAGGGACGTATGCAGGTGGCTTATGCCAAAGGCAAGTGGACACACGCCTACTCTGCCAGCGGAGGCTACAAACGTTCGGATGGAGGAACAGACAACAGCGACTTCGAGAAAGGACAAGGTTTCGGACAGGTTAACCTGAGCTACGACCAGCGTTTCGACATCAATGCTCAGGTGGGAATCTCTACCCAGAGCTACGGTGCCAACACTTTCTACAGCGCCAAATATAACAACCAATATGAGAAGACAGACCACGGTATGGCTTCTCTCAACCTGAGTCTGCACAACCAGGAGAAGACCTGGGAGATTGCGCCTCAATTCTATTATAACAATTTCAAGGACCACTATCAGCTGATTCGTGGAAAGGCTGGAGCTGCAGCAGGCGAGAACTATCACGACCTTGATGTATATGGTGGTGGTCTGAATGCCAACGTGGCTTGGGCATTGGGTAAGACTGCGGTTGGTTTCGACATCAGCAAGGAGTGCATCTACTCTACTGCATTGGGCGAGGAACTCGCAGAGAAAGACTATAAGGATATTTCGGGTTCCGACCGTCAATATACCCGAAAGGGTGAGCGCACCAACACCAACATCATGCTGGAGCACAACTTCATCTTCGGCGGCTTCACCTTGTCGGCTGGTGTCTTGGCTAACAAGAATACAGGTCTTGACAACGACTTCCGCTTCTATCCTGGTGTGGACATGAGCTATCGCCCTAACGACAACTGGAAGTTCTATGCATCCTGGAACAAGGCCTTGAGAATGCCTACCTATACCGACTTATATATAAGTAATGTAGTGCAGCAGGGCGACATCACCCTGAACCCAGAAAAGAACTCCACCTTCAAGGTAGGAACCCAGTATCGCCAAACCGGTTTTGCCGCAACCGTCAGCGGATTCTACGCTCACGGCACCAACATGATTGACTGGGTTCAGACTTCCGTGACTGAACAGAACGACAGCAAGTATCATGTGATGAACATCGGAAAGCTCAACAACATGGGCTACAACGTGGATGCAACTATCTACATGAGAGAGTTGGTACCAAACAGTTTCATTACCCGCATCAAGTTGGGTTATGCTTACATCTATCAGGATCATAAGACCGAGACCAACATTCTGAAATCACTCTATGCATTGGAGTATCTGAAGCACAAGGCAGTATTCGGTCTGGATCATCAGATCTGGAACAAGCTTTCAGCTTCATGGAGCGTAAGATGGCAGCAGAGAATGAATGGCTATCATCCATACACCAAAGTGGATTGCAAGCTGATGTGGGATGAGAAGAAATACAATATCTTCGTGAAAGCCGACAACATCACTTGCCACCGCTATTACGACCTCGCTGCCGTTAAGCAGCCAGGTTTGTGGATTATGGCAGGAGCCAGCGTAAATCTCGGCTGGTAATCTGACCGGATATCAAATAACAAAATAAAACGAGCCTTGATGGAGGATTCATCCTACCATCAAGGCTCGTTTCCTTTAATTCAATTATTCTGGTTTCTGATATTTTCCATTCACTTTAATCGGCTCAAGATGGATTCCCACATGGGTATCTGCCCCGAAGTGCTGCTTCAATCTTCTTTCGATATGAGTAGCATGCTCATGCGCCTCATAAAGCGAAAGAGAGCCCGGCATGCGGACGTGCATTTCTATCGCAATCTTGTTTCCGATGCGACGAGTACGCAGGTTATGAATCTCTCCCACTCCCTTTTCTTCATTTGCAATCTTCAGAATTTCATCTTCCTCAGTTTCTGGAAGACTGGCATCCGTCAGTTCTTTCACAGACTGCATCACCAGTCCCCAGGCGGCCTTGATGATGAAGACACTCACGATGATGGCTGCAAGCGGATCGAGCACCGCCCATTTTTCTCCCAGGATGATGGCGCCACCAATACCGAACATCGTTCCGATACTCGATAAAGCATCGCTGCGATGATGCCAGGCATTCGCCACAACTGCCTCGGAATGATATTTCTTTCCGGCTTTTACCGTAAACTGATAAGCCCATTCCTTCATCACGATACTTACGATGGCAGCAATCAAGGCTACAACGCCCGGTTGCTGGAGAGTCTCGCCACAGATGGCACGATAGGTCTTGGTTACACCAGAATAACAGATCATCACACCCACCACGAAGAGCGAAATACCGATGATGGCTGTGGCAAGCGTCTCGTATTTGCCATGCCCATAATCATGGTCTTTATCCTTCGGCTTATTGCCCAGTTTTACGAATACCAATACCACCACATCGGTAGCGAAATCGGTGAGCGAATGGATGGCATCGGCTATCATGGCGGCAGAATGCCCCAGGATGCCGGCAGCAAACTTCAGCACAAGCAACAGCACATTGATGATGCTGCCTGCTATTGTTACCTTGTAAACTGATCTTAATCTCTGTTTCTCATCCATCATAACATTCATGTTTTTGTATAATTGGGCGGCAAAGTTAGCTTATTTTTGTGAAAACGGAAAAGATAAGAGATTAAAAAAGATAAAAAAATCATGTATTATCTGAGTTACCTACTCGTTCAGGTCTCTCGGCTTGCCTGCCAGGCTCTGGTCGGCAATCTGTTTCTGGTCCTTGGCAAGATAATGCCTGCTGCTGTCGATGGCGATGAACACGCCGTCGCTAACGCCTCTCACACCCTTCTGTGGGGCAAAGGTCACGATGCGGCTGTCGAACTCACCGATGTAGTCGAGACTGCCTGTGGCAGCATCCATCCACCACACATTTTTCCTATCGCCCGACACCTTGCCAAGGTCTATCTTCATGGGCACACAGTTGTAGTTGTACACCATCAGGTAATCCTTGCCACGGGTGGCAAGCAGACGGTTGTAGCGTTCGCCATTCCTGCCCACAATGATGCTCTGGTCGGGCACCCGCTCGAAATAAGGCATGGTGAGCATCAGGTTCTTGAGATGCTTCATCTGATTGAAGCCAGGGTCATCAAGAGCCTGATACCAAGTTTTCTCCGAGCCGCTGATGCCATAACTCGTGGGATAACCAGGCTTCAGCATCTGCATGATGGCGTTATGACCATAAGTGTGACCACAAGAGCCAGCAAAAACACTCCAATAGGCATAGCGACGCACATCGTAGTCTTGCCAGCGCTCTTCACAAGGGTCGTGTAGTCCTTTGGGGATATCCTCATAGCTGGGCTCTGCATCGAGCACAGGCTTCATGGGGTTGTAAGCCCAGGTGGAGTCAACATACATCCAGTTGTCTTCCTCGGTGTTGTCGGGTATGGGATAGTCTTTATTGCCCATACGTTGCCCATACTTGCGATGTCCACTCTGAAAGGCATGGAAGTCTATCCACGGAGCTTTGCTCCACCACTTAGCTGAGGTATAACGACCACGAGGATGATAGGTCATCAGGTGGTTGTGGTCGATGCTCTTGATGGAGCTTGCCAACGACTCCCACACCTCGGGATGAATGTCGCCCTGTATGTCGCCACCCATCACCCAGATGATGTTGGGCGAGTCCTTGTATCGGTTGGCCAGGAAACTGCCGTAAGCCTTGGCTTGCCGGGCATTGATATTGCCAGCCTTCACCTGTGAGCCCCATATAGTCACCATACCGATATAGATGCCGTTCTGCTCAGCCAGTTTGATGATATAATCCATGTGGTCCCAATAGCTGTACACACCATCGGGATCGGCCTTCGTCAAGTCCCATCCAGCTGGCAGCGAGGGCTGTCCGTAGATGTTGTAGGCAGGGGTTCCGTTCATCACCTGCACCAAGACAGTGTTGAAGCCTGCCGCACGGCATTTCTGAAGGTAATACTGTGCTTCCGAACGGTCGAGACGTTCGGGCAACAGCCAGCCCGTATCGCCCAAAAGGAAGAAGGGGTTACCATCTTCCAACTGAAGGTAGCGATGGTTGGCAGACACCATCAGTCTACCATGACTCCAGGGCTTTACATGGGTTGCGGCATGGACTGTGGCAGTGAGTAGGCAGACCACAGTCATGATGGTCAAGGTCTTAAATGTTTTCTTCATTGTTTTTGTAGCTTTAAGTCTTCTTAGACTTATAACGCAAAAAAAGGCTGGTTATTGTGATTCTGCGGGCGTAGATTTCTTGCGGACTGCCATCATGATGTAGACGAGCAAGACGAGGAAGGCAACAAGAATGCTCAACATCTGGGTTGTCGAGATAAAATCACGAAGGAAACTCTTATCTTTTGAAGATGCTACGAACCACAAACCAGGCATGAACAAAGAGCGTAGTGAGCAGCCCATAATGGGTGCGCATCACCTCGAAGCGCTCGCGAAGAGAAGCACGATGGTTCTGCACCGACATACCTCCATCGAGATAATGGGTGATGACAGCACCCACATTGCGCAATGGCAGGTGAAGCCTTGCAGACTCTTTCATCACACGTATGCACCAGTCTACATCGGCTGAATAACGATAGCTGAGATTGTAATGGATGGCTTTCGCTAAGTCGGTACGGGCATAGAATGACTGATGGCAAACCAACATACCCCAACGAAACGAACGCCAAGACAGGTGAGCAGGTGGCTGCAAACGTCGATGATGCAGAAAGCGCCCTGTTGCATCTACAATGTCGGTATCGCCATAGAGCACACCAGGAAGCACTTCACCTTCACCCACACAACCTGCAACATACTCCAATGTTTCGGCAGATGGAAACACGTCGCCTGCATTGAGAAACACTAAATAGTCGCCCGTGGCTCGGTCTATCGACTTGTTCATCGCATCGTAGAGTCCTCGGTCGGGCTCCGACACGACAACGATGTCGTGGGCATTCTCGCCCTTGCTTATCTTGTGCTGGTAGGCTCTTACCATGGACAGGGTCTTGTCGGAAGAGCCTCCGTCCATAATGATGTGCTCGATGTTGCAATAGGTTTGTTTCTTCACGCTGTCGAGGGTTCGCTGCAGCACCCGTTCTGCGTTATAGGTACAGGTAATGATGGTGAATTTGATCATATATGGTAGTTTTTATAGGCCATCGCCTGATTGTAGACTTCGATGTACTTGAGTGCCACGACGTGCTGCGAATAGCTGGACGACACCTTGTGCAGACAGTTGCTGCGCACCTCGTCGGCATCGGCTTCGAAGAGCACCCAGTGGATTCCTTCAGCCAGATCGGCTGCATCACGATAGTTGGCCACATAACCGTTCTTGCGATGATCTATCATCTCGGGAATGCCGCCTACCTTGAAACCTACGCTGGGCACGCCGCAAGCCATCGCCTCCATGATGGTATTGGGGAGATTCTCGGAAAGCGAGGGAAGCACAAAGACATCTGCCGAACGATAAATATCGGCGATGCGACGGTCGTCGCTCACGTATCCCAACGAGATGGACGGGAAGGGCAACTTGCCCTCCAGTTCCTCGCTATGGCCGCCAAGGATGGCGACACAGGTGTTGTCGCGCATCTCGGGATATTTGTCTGCCAGCTGCTGGCAGGCTTCCATAAGATAATTCATGCCCTTGTAGGGATTGGTGGCTCGCTGGGCTATGAAGAGGATGATGCGCTTGTCGGCTGGCAGGATGGCACGGGTGCGGGCTTCCTGACGATCGGCTGGACAATATACTCGGGAGTCGATGGGATTGGGGATGCTTACCACTTTCTGCCCGGAGAGAAGCAGACTCGACTTCGCCTCGCCTGCCAGCCACTTGCTGCAAGCCACAAAGAGGATGTTGTTCTGCCTGTAGAGATTCTGCTTGCGGCGCCACACCTTGGCTGCCAAATCGCCCCAAAAGCCTCCCGAGGGCAGATACTTGCACTTCGTGCAACCGCTGCGGAACTTGTTGCACCCCATGGTGAGATGACACAGCGAGGTGGCTGGCCACATGTCGTGCATGGTCCACACCACGGGCTTTCCGCTCTTGAGTATCTTGCGGATAGAACCCAATGAGAGCATGCCCTGATTGATCCAGTGCAGATGGATGATGTCGGCCTCCCTGAACTCAGGCAAGCCCGTTATGTCGTAACCCGAATTGGCGATGTCGATGTCGAAGAGATGAAGCTTGGAGAAGCGCATGTGCCAGAAGATACACCAACGCTCCCACAGGAAATGCCACTGTCCGAAGATGGAACGTGGCATTTGAGCCACTGTGATCGACTCTGTCTCCTTATCGCGCACCAACATCTTGGCCTTAACTCCATTGTTGTTAAGAGCATCCATCAGACGGTTGGCTGCTACTGCGGCGCCACCGGTCTGCTCGCTTGTATTTACTATGAGTACTCGCATCGTTTGCTTGTTTTTATATTCGACTGCATGCTTGCCCGGCTCGACACGGCAGGACGTATGCAATCTTACACTTGTGCAAAGGTAATGCAATTTAGGGAAAACACAAAACAAAAGACACTACAAAATGATAAGTGTCACTAAAAAAACACGCTGCAACTCTCAACGAGCTGCAGCGTATCATTATGTTTAACTTTAATTTTTCTAATCCAAAGGCAATCTCACGATCCCCTTTGTTATCTGTTAAACAATCTACCTTAAAACCTAATAACTAAAAACCTAAATCTATTACTACTAACCTAAACAATCTATTAACCTTTTGACGATGCAAAGATACAACATTTTTTGCTATATCACCAAACATTTTGAAAGGAAAATGATAGATTTTAGTGTTTATTTGATATAAATCAATCAGATGTGCCCGAACACAACACATTTTAAGCATCCATTAACGGTCGTTAAGCTTTCACTATGAGAACCGTGGCATAAGCCGATATTCCTTCCATTCTGCCCGTGAAGCCCAGCTTCTCGGTAGTGGTTGCCTTGATGGAGATGTTGTCCTCGTCGGTGTTCATCACTTCTGCCAGACAGGCTTTCATGGCTGGCACATGAGGATTGAGTTTAGGGCGCTCTGCACACACCGTGGCATCGATGTTGCCCACCTGATAACCCTTGGTGGCTATCAGTCCGATGGTCTTGCGAAGCAATATCTTGGAATCGACATTCAGCGTCTCAGCAGAAGTGTCAGGGAAATGATAGCCGATATCGCGCATGTTGGCTGCTCCCAAGAGCGCATCGCAAATGGCATGTATCAGCACATCAGCATCGCTGTGCCCCAACAAGCCCAACTCATAATTTAGTTTGATGCCGCCAAGCCAAAGCTCGCGCCCTGCCACCAACTTGTGGACATCATAGCCGAATCCTACTCGAATATTCATCTTATTGGGGTTTATCTTCTCTTGAACAGGTCCTTGATACCGTCCATATCAAAGGTGAGCGAAAAGCGCAACGTCTGGTCGAGCGGATTGCTCTTGGCAGTGGCTACTACATAACCGGCATCGAGCTGGAACACACTCATCTTGAAACCTGCACCGACGGTAAAGTACTTGCGGTTGCCCTTGTTCTCGGCTTCGTGATGATAGCCTGCACGGAGCGAGAACTTGTCATTATAGGTGTACTCTGCTCCTACGCCATAGTAAATCTCCTGCAGCTCTTCCTTGAAGCCGCCAGGCGCATCGCCGAAACTCTTGAAGATGCCTCGGATGGCTGAAATGTCATTGTACTCGCGGTGCACACGGTCTTCGTATTCTGAATTGTCCTCGCCCTCTTCCTGCTTGGGAACGGTGGGTACCAACAGCTTGTTGGCATCGGCTGCAATGGTGAGGCGGTTGTACTCGTCGATAGGAATCATCAGCGAGGCACCCAATCGGAGGTTGGCTGGCAAGAACTCGCTGTACTCATTGCCGCTAAACTTGATCTTGCTACCGATGTTGGAGATGTTGAGACCGATACCCAACTGGCACTCACGCTGGCCGATGTTGATATAGTTCTGATAATAGGCTGCAATGTCGGCAGCAAAGGCGGAAGCGGGAGAATTGTCCTCGCGCTCATCAAAACGCATGTCGGAATAAATCCAGCGCAAAGCGGCAGAGAGTGAGAATGTCTCGCTCAGCATCAGCGAGTAAGCTACATCGAGCGACATCTCGTAAGGATTGATAGTGGTTCCTTCTCCCGACTCGGCTCCCTCGTAAGAGGTGTAGACTTTACCCAGATTGAAATAGCGCAACGAACTCGACACGGCGCTGTGGTCGCCAATGCGGTAATAGCCTGCCAAATAGGCAAGGTTCATATCGTTGACCAACGAGCGAAGCCAAGGTGTAAAGTTGAGCGCCACTCCTGCACGCGAGATACAGAAAGGATATTTGGCGGGGTTCCAGTACTGAGAGTTGACATCTGGGTCGGTGGCCGCACCCACGTCTCCCAGACCGCCGCCACGGGCATCAGGAGCTATGGTCTGCGAAACGACCGCATAGTTGACTGGATTGAAAAGATCCTTCTTTTCCTGAGCACTCGCCTGCAGAGAGAGCTGCACCATGAGCACCGCCAGTAATATTCTGAATGCTTTGTTCATATCTTCTTTGTGGTTTATTATTCTGTTGCCTAAAATAAAACGCAGAAGCAGCCTTTTTATTTTGCCGTGCGCCTTATTTGTTGTTAATATCCTCTTATTTTCTCAACTTTCGCTGGGTTCTGAAGTTATAGAAGTTCTGTTATTGTTTTATCGCCTGTCTTATCTGTTGCTGATGACAATGAGCTTCTTCGTCTTCGACACATAGCTGCTGCCTTCCGACGACACTTTGACACGATAGAGATAGACGCCCGTCTGCAGGGGGCGGCCACCATCTACCGACAAATCCCAGTCGACCGTATAATTGCCCGTAGCCGACACTCCGCTCTCGGCATGACGCCACATCTGTCTGCCTGCCGCATCGAAGAGTTCGATGACCACATCCATGTTGCTCTCCATACGGTCATGACTGATGATGAACGTGGTGGAAGTACGGGCTGGATTGTTGGTCACGCCGATGTTGAAGAGCTGCGGACGCAAACCTTTCACCACGTTGAAGTGAAGCACGGCTGTAGAGCTGTTGTTCTGAATGTCCCATGCGCGGAACTGCAGTCGGTGAGGTCCTTCCTCCAACTCAGGAATACTATAAAAGGTGGAGCCACTGGTATAGGTTCCGAAATCGTAGCTGAAGTTGTTGTTGAGCGTATAGGTCTTCGCCATGTCGCCATCGATGACAAGCTGAAGGTCGTGACCTATTCCGCTGCCGGCTGCATTGATGCCGTCCTTATCCTTGATCTCTGCCACAAAATAAGGCGTGCTGTTCACATTTCCACCATCGACAAACGAGGGCGAGTTGAGATAGCAATAGATGGAAGGGCCTACCGAATCGTTCTTTGCCTCGGCACTTCCTCCCACAATAAACTGGTCGCAGGAGCCATTGGCTCTGATGGTCTTATCGGTATTCAGGGCATAGAGATTGATCATTCCCTGACCATCGGCATAGTTGATGTCCTTGGGCACGGCAAACGTCAGTTCGAAACTGCTGTTGCGAATGCTGTCGGAACCATGATAGAGCGTCTTGGTGCGGTCTAAATACTTGAACGCCACCTCTGCGCCGTCATTGCTGGTGTTGTTCAGCTTACAGGTTATCTCTTCCCGGGTGTCGCGCACCGTTGCTGTCACCACACCATTGAATCCTTCTACTCCTGCCACATGTCCTTTCATCTTGATCACAGATCCTGCCTTGACCGTAGGCATCGTTCCTGAACCGACAGCCACGCCGTCAATCTCGTCGACCACAACCTGAGCTGTAGGAAGATTGAGCGACAGGGCTGGATCGCCCAACAGCGAATACTGCAGGTGGTTCTCGGTATTGTCCTGTTCGGGACTCGTCTTGTTGGGGTCTTCCCGGGTAGGGGTCGGATAACGGTTGGTTCCCAACATCACATCGTTCTGCGCCAGTCGGTGAGCCTCGCCTAAAGTAATGGGCTTGCCGTCCTGCAGGGAGAGGACACGCTTCATGAAAGCATGGTTGATGTATTTGTTGGCGGATGTGAAAACGGTACGGGCGGTTCCATAGAAAGCTACGGCTCCGCCTTTCTCGTTGAGCACGGCAGCCTCGCCTATTGTCGCCGTAACGCCGTCGAAAGCCATAATGTCGCAGGCTGCTGTCACCCACAATGGCAGATTGGAGGTGCGCGACTCGCTAAAATCGCTCAGTCCAAGTACTGACTCGTGCGAGATGGAGGTGGCGTTGCCATGTCCTCCATAGTCCATGACCAAGGCTCCGTTGGCCTGTTGCTGGCGGATGATCTTGCTCACCTCTGGATATGTATTGCCTGTGGCTGAGCTCTCACGGGTATAGGCGTCCCACATCACTTTCTTGATCAGGAAATTGGGATAATCCCTGCCCACACTATTGGCCACAGAGTCGACATCCTTCATGTGGATATTGTCATTTCCATCGTCACCCATGAACATGATGGTGTTCTGCCAGGCTCCGCCATTCTGATTCTTGCTGTAATTGATGGTCTTGTCGACCATGATCTTCGCCTCGGCTACTGTGGTTACCGGGAATCGGCCAACGCCAACGTCCTGCAGCTCACGTCGTGCGTCGGAACCTGCACCTTCGGCCAGAATGCCCATCCAGCTGTCACCGGCATAGCAGGTTGTCTCGCTAAATGAGTTCTCGCTCTCATAGACGAGAAGGTAATCGTCTGGATCAAACCGCTTGCAGTCGGCTGTGAGCATGCGGTTGTCCCAAACGCAGTCGCCAAAGAGCAACAGATACTTAGGCATGTCGGCCTCTGTCGCAGCTCTGTCCTGCAACATTCTGAGATAGCGACGATAGGCATTGGCATCGGGTGTGCCACTCGAGAACTCATTGTACAGCTGGTCGGCGGCAACTATATTCACCCGCATACCGTCATGACTTTCATGGAACTCCTTAAGTCGCTGTGCCTGCTTCAACAGTGCGCCTGAAGAGGGAACGATGATGACCAAGTCGGCCTGACTGTCTGCATGAAGATCCTGATTGGAAATGTTCTTCACATAAGTGGCTGTAGGATGCTTTCCCGACAGAGGCGACAGCGGAATCGCCTTCTCCCAAGCCATCGACACATAATCGAGACGGGCTATCTCTCCACTCACATTCTGAATGGTGATCGTATCTTTGCCACCATCGACTTTCAGATTGTCGAGCAGATAAGTGCCTGAGTCCTGCCCTGCCTTGCTATAATCCAGAATACGAACATTCAAGGTACCTATGTCCTTGCCGTTTAGCAGAATGCGTATTTGGTTATTCCCTCCTGCCGAGACATTGACGGTAAGGCGTCCTTTCTGACTGCCAGTGGTGTTGGTGATCACTACCTGCTGACTGCCGCCCACGCTGATGGGCGTTGGGTCGAAGAGATTTCGTCCGCCATTATACCAGCTGTAGCCATCGACCTCGTAAAGCGAATGATAGTCATCGGGCGACGGATAGAAAGAGGAAACAAAGGCTGCCGAGTCGACCGTGGCAGGCTCCTCGTCGCTCTGGGTAATAAAATAATAACCGTAATCGGAATAAGGATTGCGTCGGCGGACAGTCGATGAGTTGGACGTCCAGCTGACAGGACCCTTGGCATAAAACAGATGTTTTCCGCCTACGACACACTGGGGCACTTCCTTCAAATCATCGGTGCGGGCCAGGTCGTTGGCATAAAGAGCCTCGTTCTGCAAATTGCCGCCATAGCCATAAATCTTCACCTTATTGATATTGGAGAAGCCTGCCTGACGAACCGTGGCTTCGGTAAGCTGATAGACACCTGAAGAGCTGACTCTTATCTTTGCCCACTTGCCCGAGGCAAGTAAAGAATGTTCGGCATAGATGTCGGCTGCCGAGGCATAAGCCTTGTCGTTCTTGCGCTGGCGCAGCACGCTGTTCTTCACGGCCTTTGCCTTGACATCGAGCATGAAACTCACCAGCATCTGATATTTATTGTTGCGGAAAACCAATGGACAGAAGGAAACCACAAGATATCCTTTCCTTCGGCTCACGGAGATATTCTGACTGAGAGGCACCTGCGAAGGCAGGGCTGCCCCGGATATGCGATTGTAGTTGGCCACATCGCTCACGGTCATATCCATATATTCGGGATATTTCACCGAGACGGTGTAGACGGAGTCCTGATAGTTTTCGGGCAAAGGAATGGAATACAGAAAATGTGGCAACACAGAGTCGACCTTGACCTCGTCGGCTGTCAAGTTAAAGAACCGCTGCTGTGCCTTTGCCGGCAGAGCAAGAACCAGCAAGGCTATCCACACGAAAAATATCCTAACTCTTTTATTCGTCATATCTTGGAATAACAAACTTGTTTCTTATGAGGCGGAAGATAAATTCCACCGCCCTGTTCTGTAAACCCGTACTGTCCTTTCGAGTGGCTTGTTAAAAGCACTTACTCAGAAAACCTTACGAACAGCTTTCATCGGGTTGTTTGCAAATGTAACTACTTGCAATTGAAGTCGAGCACCTTCCAGTCTTCAAGATAACCTTCGAGATGGTCGTCAATGCTGACAGGTCCGCAGCCGGTAGGACAGCCTGTATAAAGCAAATCGCCCGTCTTCAGCGTGAAGTACTGACTGATATAAGAGATAATCTCGTCCACCTTGTAGAACATATCGCTGGAGCAACCTTCCTGTACTGTCTTGCCATTGATGTCGAGATGGAAATGAATGGCCTGTATGTCGCGAAACTTCTGCACATCCATCCATGAACCTATCGCCGCCGAACCATCGAAGCCCTTGGCAAGTTCCCATGGCTGGCCAGCCTCACGCAGCTTCTTCTGCATCTCGCGGGCAGTGAAGTCGATTCCTACCGTCACCGCATCATAATATCTGTGGGCGAAGCGCTGCGGAATGGTCTTTCCCAACCTGCAGATGCGAACCACCAACTCTGTCTCGTACTCTATACGCCCCAGATGATCAGGGATGAAGAAGGGTTTTCCATCCTTCAGCAACGCCGAGTCGGCTTTGGTGAAAATGACAGGTCTCTCTGGTTTAGATAACGTGTCATGTAGCGATTTATTGTGTTCGGCATAGTTCATGCCTATGGCAAATATCTTCATAACTTCTTAAACTTCTATAACTTCTGAACTTGCTAAAGTTCAATAAAAAAGAAATGGGAGTTAGAAGCAAAGCGTAAGCCTTGACTCCATAACTCCCGGATATTCTAATTTAACTATAAGTCAAATTATTATTATTCTTGCCATGCCAAGCATTTCGTCCGCAACAGCAGATTACTCAGCAGCAAGAGTGAAGCGCTTGTAAGCAACGATCTTGAGATCCTTGCTCTGAGAAGCGAGGTACTGAGCAACAGTCTGCTTGTCGCCATCACCGAACTGGAACTCCTGGTCAACGAGGCAGTTCTCCTTGAAGAACTTAGCCAGACGACCGTTAGCGATGTTCTGGATCATAGTTGGGTTCAAAGAAGCAGCCTTCTCCTCACCTACAGTCTTCTTGATGTTGCGAGCCTCTTCAGCCTGCTCAGGGGTCAACCAACCCTTCTTGGTGTTGCTCTCGATGTGATCCTCAGAGTCAACGTGAGCTGGGTTGATGCCAGCCTTCTTCAATGCTGCGTTAACAGCCTTCTCTACGAGCTCTTCCTTGGTCTTAGCCACAGCTACCTCGAGCTCTGTCTTCTTAGTCTCCTCAGAAACAGAAGACTCGTCGAGAGCTACAGGACGCATAGCAGCTACCTGCATAGCAACCTTGTGACCAGCCTCCTCGTTGTTCTCGTTGAGCTGAACCATAGTACACAGAGTGTGCTTGTTCATATGGTCGTAAACCTCGATGTTCTCACCCTCGAGAACACAGTAGCCGTCGAGCTCCATCTTCTCGCCTGTGATACCAGAGCGCTGTGTTACAGCAGCCTGAGCATCAGACTCGCCAACCTTCAAAGTCTTCACCTCGTCGAGAGTGTGAGCCTTGGCAGCGATAGCAGCATCGAGGATGTCAGATGTCAACTTGATGAAGTCAGCACCATTGGCAACGAAGTCTGTCTCGCACTTGAGAGCGATGATAGCAGCGAAATCGTTAACCTTCTTAACGAGAACGCAACCATTAGATGTCTCGCGGTCAGAACGCTTTGCAGCGATAGCGAGTCCACGCTCACGGAGCAACTCCTTTGCCTTATCGAAATCACCTTCAGCCTCTGTCAGAGCCTTCTTTACGTCAGCAAGACCAGCACCTGTCATAGCGCGAAGTTTCTTGATATCTTCAATTGAAACAGCCATAATATTTTTCTTTAATTAAAATAGTTAATGTTCTATTTGTTGCTATAGCACTGAGCCACCCCTTTCCTGGACGATGGCTCAGAGCTTATTAAGCCTTTGTCTGATTACTCAGCAGCCTCAGCAGCCTCTTCCTTGCGGGCAGCCTTCTTCTTAGGCTGATCCTTCTGCTCGGCAGCAGCCTTCTCATCAGCCTTCTCTGCCTTGCGCTCCTCAAGACCCTCAGCGATAGCACCGCAAACAGCAGAGAGAATTACCTCTACAGAATCCTTTGCATCGTCGTTGGCAGGGATGATGTAATCGATATTCTTAGGATCAGAGTTGGTATCAACGATACCGAACACTGGAATACCCAGACGGTTAGCCTCCTTAACAGCGATGTGCTCCTTCATTACGTCGATAACGAAGAGTGCGCTTGGAAGACGAGTCAGGTCGGCGATAGAACCAAGGTTCTTCTCCAACTTGGCACGCTGACGGCTTACCTGAAGCAACTCGCGCTTAGAAAGGTTAGAGAATGTACCATCATTCATCAGCTTATCGATGTTTGCCATTTTCTTGACAGCCTTACGGATTGTAGGGAAGTTAGTGAGCATACCACCTGGCCAGCGCTCAATAACGTAAGGCATGTTGACAGAGGCAGCCTTCTCGGCTACGATGTCCTTAGCTTGTTTTTTAGTAGCGACAAACAGGATTTTCTTACCTGACTTGGCGATTCCCTTAAGCACCTCAGCAGCCTCGTCTACCTTGGCTACAGTCTTGTTAAGGTCGATAATATGAATACCGTTACGCTCCATGAAGATGTAAGGAGCCATTGCTGGATTCCACTTGCGACGGAGGTG
>OIXL01000459.1_pt1 | contig 20650 bp, 21 predicted proteins | sample 1587761 | NCBI WGS metagenome assembly OIXL01 (sample SAMN03283246) | human gut metagenome | biome: human-associated habitat; material: feces | host: Homo sapiens | place: Peru | collected 2012 | reverse complement strand
TCAAACAGGGCGGTGATCCGCAGAATAAAGCCTGTCAGCCGCACGATGCCGCCCATCTGCGGGGCAGCGGTGGCTTCCTGCATCGTGCTGCGCTGCTTGAGGGAGATCTTTCGCCCGGAAAGCAGCGCAAAGGCAGCCCCCACCGTAATGACGCCCAATCCTCCGATCTGGATCAGAAGAAGAATTACGCTCTGCCCAAAAGCCGACCAGTAGCTGCCGGTATCCTGTACCACAAGGCCGGTCACGCAAAGGGCAGAAGTGGAGGTAAACAGTGCCTCATGGAACGGTGTAACGCACCGCTGCTGTGCAGCAATCGGGAGCATCAGAAGCAATGCGCCCACCAGATCAACTGCCGCAAAACCTGCAATAATGACCTGAAAAGAAGAAAAACGGTGCTGCCTGTAACGAGGATATTGAATCATAAAAGCTCCTTTACCTATCCGTGTGCATAAAGATTAGCATGGAATAGATAAAAGAGCCGTAAAGAAAATTGTAGAAGTATAAAGATTCCATTAAAATTGATCGATCAACACCAAATAATAAATGCTGGACATCACCAGCTCAAAAAAGCGGTAATGTCCAGCATTCATTCAGATTTCTAACCCATGGCTCCCGGCCGCATTCTTCAAGTATTCCTCCGGGTCGCCATTCAGAATCAAATCCGCGTAGCCCAGCGGGTCATTGTAGATGAGATAGTCCAGTTCAGACCGCTGTGCGCCGCCGCCCTGTTCAAGCCCTCTTATCCGCTGTTGCAGCTAAAGGGAACCGGTCATGTAAAACAAAAAAGACAGCTATCAAAAGCTGTCTTTTTTGTGGTGCAGGAATGCAATCCAAATCCGAACCATTTCCCTTTGAAGCAGCTTCTGCCGCTTCCTCAAATGTGATGGTCTGTGTACCTTCTTTATAGTTAAAGGTGATGAGAACCTTATCATCATACAGATAAATCGAATTGACGAAGGTATCCACCAATGCCTGCCGCTGGTCTTTCAGGCTCATGTCCAACTTGCGGAAGCGCATCAGCCATCGCAATCCAACTTTTTAAGCGTTTGCAACATCGTTGGATTGCATATCGCAAAATATGCCGGTTAGAACAGTATTCCAAACCTGCCCTTGCGATTGAAGCGGATAAATTCCTCTTTGATTTTGGGTTTTGCCAGCTTTTCTTCCGCAATGCGAGCTTCAAGCTCACGCTTGGTTTCTTCGAGCTGCTCTAGCCGCTCCTTGGTGGAGCTGGTGAGGATTCCAGCTTGAATCGCATTGAGCATATTCTGGATACCCGATTCCGCATCCCGGAGCTGCTTTTCATAAAGAGGAAGATTGGTATTCTCCCGGTCTTGCAGTTCCATGACCTTGGCGATGATGGATTCCATGGCGGCATCGTCCCGCACAAGCTGCATGGTCTGGTTGACCACCAAATCTTCCAGCCACTGTTTGCGGATGGTTTTCTTCTTGCAACCCTTCTTCTTTTTGGCGGTGGCACATTTATAATAGCGATAGACTTCTCCCGTCCGACTCGTGCCGCTTTCACCAAACATCAGAGCACCGCAGCAACCACAGTGCAGCTTGGTAGTGAGCAGATAGCTTTCCTCTGCCTTATGACGGGCAGGGGCCTTCTTATTTTTTGCCAGCTTTTCCTGCACCTTGTTGAACAAATCTTCTGACACGAGAGCCGGGATCGCATTGGGCTGTACCACATCCCGCAAGCGCAATTCGCCGATATACCGGCGATTACTCAGCATCCGCTGAATCGTATTGTAGGACATCTCCCCGCCCATCGAATTCTTAATGTTGTGCGCCTTTAAAGCCGTTCTTCTCCGCATAGGCAGTGCATTCACGAATCTGGCCTTCGATGGATTCTTCTCGCTGGTTGTCAGTGGAATAACGAGCGTAGATCACGGCAGTCATGGCAGACACCTCTCTTTTACATCAATGAACGGTGGAGCGTTCATTCAAAATTTTGATTCGTATAATGATATACCATATTTTGCGGAATAATGTAATAGAAAAATCCCCTGTTCTGAAAAAAGGCCCACCTGTCTGCTATGCTCGTCGTTGCAGCAGACAGATGGGCCTTTCTCATTTACAGATTCTCGCTGAAGAGTTTTTCCATCGCGGTTGCTCTGGCTTCTCTATTACCTCCTCCAGCCAATTATATCCTGAACTAAACCAAGGAATCAATAACCAAAGGCCAGTGCTCCGCCATCGACGGCAAAATCCTGTCCGGTGATGTAGGATGCACCGTCGCCCACCAGGAACTCGGCCATCTTGCCCAGATCGCGGGTGTCGCCGTATGCGTGCAGCGGCATCCGGTTCAGGATCTTCTGCTCGCGGGCGGCATCCACCACCTGCTCGTTCATCTTGCTGCGGAACCAGCCCGGAGCAATGCTGTTGACGGTGATGTTGTCCTGTGCCCACTCCACAGCCAGTGCGCGGGTCATGGCCAGCACAGCGCCCTTGCTGGTGCAGTAGGGCACCACTTCGCTGAAGCCCAGATGGGCGCTCATGCTGGTAATGTTGATGATGCGGCCCTTGTCGGCACTCTTTTTCAAATAGGGATAGCAGACAACGCTCATCTCGAACAGGTACTTGACGTTCACGTTCATGATGTTGTCAAACTGCTCCATGGGGAAGTCCTCGGCGCGGCACTTGAAGCTGACACCGGCGTTGTTGACCAGAAAATCAAGGCAGCCGCCGTGCTTTGCGGCAAGGTCTGCGGCCATGACCTTCATGGCCTCTACGTCGCCCACATCGCCTTTCAGGTGTACGACACCGGGGGCGCTTTCACCCACGCCCTCTTTGGGCTTTCCGGTACGGCTGATGACATAGACCGTTGCGCCGGCCTCGGCCAGCACATTCGCGATCTGGAACCCGATGCCGCTGCTGCCGCCGGTGACGATACCGGCTTTTCCTTTCAGATCTGCCATAGTGCTCTCCTCCTATCAGATCTCGACATTGAAGTCAAAGAACTCGTTGACATTGTTGAAGCAGACATTCTCAATGGTCTTTTTCAGCTCTTCCTCGCCGGAGAAATACTCTCCGCGCTCCACCAGGCTGCCCAGATAATTGCACAGCACACGGCGGTACAGCTCGTGACGGGGGTAGGAGATGAAGCTGCGGCTGTCGGTGAGCATACCCACGGACAGCGACACCGGGTAGAGGTTTGCACAGGCCTCGAACTGGCGCTGAATGCCAAAGGCCTGATCGTTGAACCACCACGGCGCGCCCAGCTGGACCTTGGCTTTGATGCCGTTGTCGCAGAAGCCTGCGGCCAGAATGGCCCAGGTCTCGATCTTGGTGCCGTCCAGCGGGTAGAGGATGGTCTTGGGCAGCTCGCCGATGGTGGTCAGGTTGTTCAGCAGTTCGCCCACGCCCTTGACCGGAGCGGCATCGTCGCAGCAGTCAAACCCGGTGGACTGACCCACGCTCTTCACATGGCTGGTGTTGGCATCCAGATAGGTGCCGATGTGCAGCTGCATGACGTAGTGATTGCGGTTGTAGATGCGGGCCATCTCAAACAGGAAGGCGCTCTGGTACTGGTCGATCTCGTGCCGGGTCAGCTTGCCGCCGCTGCGGGCCTTGGCAAAGATACCCTCCACCTCGGCAGGGGTGTAATCGGCCCAGTTGAAGTAGGGGATGCCGTCGTCGCTGACCGTGGTGCCGGTGACCTGCTGGAAATACTGCAGGCGCTTTTCCAGCGCACCGAGCATGTCGGCAAAGCTGCCGATGGGCTGCTGGGCGGCTGCAGACAGCTTGTCCAGATAGGCTGCGAAATCTGCATTGGTGCAGAACATGGCCTTGTCCGGGCGGAACGCCGTGATCACACGGGTGAACATCTTTTCTTCGTTCAGCGCCTTGTGATAGCGCAGATCGTCGATGGGATCCTCCGTGGTGGACACCAGACGCACATTGCTGTGCTCCATGCACCAGCGGCGGGTCATGTGCTTTTCGGTGATGAGCTTCTTGGTACGGTCGTAGATCTCCTGCGCATTAGCAGCGGTCAGTGGCTCGTCGATGTCAAAATAGCGCTTCAGCTCCAGTGCGCACCAGATGTAGATGGGGTTGCCCACCAGCTGGGGCAGGATCTGGGCAAACTTCATGTACTTTTCGTAGTAGCTGGCGTCACCGGTGATGTACTTCTCGTCGATGCCAAAGGTGCGCATACAGCGCCACTTGTAGTGGTCGCCGCGCAGCCACATCTCGCCCAGATCTTCAAACTCCTTGTTCTCGGCGATCTCCACGGGCTGCAGATGGCAATGGTAATCGATGATCGGCATATGCTCTGCATACTTGTGGTAGAGCATCTTACCCGCCTCATTTGTGAGGAAAAGTTCTTCGCTGAAACAGTTATTCATACCAGATATCCTCCAAAAATGCCCACCCGTCTGTTCCGGATGGGTGGGCGTGTTTTCATCAGAAGCCGATCAGGGCACCGCCATCCACGGGGATGCAGGTGCCGCTGATGTAGCGGGCTGCGTCACTGCACAGGAATGCTGCGCACATGCCGACGTCCATGGGGTCGCCCACGCTCTTGGCGGGGATGCGGCCCATGATCTTGGCCAGACGCGGCGGGTCATTATCGGTAGCTTTGTGGAACATCGGGGTGTCGATCCAGCCCGGTGCGATGGCATTGGCGGTGATGCCGTACTCTGCCAGTTCTGCGGTCAGGGTGTGGATCAGGCCCAGATAACCGGCCTTTGCGGTGGAGTAACCTGCCACCTGCGGCTGACCGATGTAGCTGGTCATGCTGGCCTGGAAGATGATGCGGCCGTGGCCCTGCTCCTTCATCTGGGGAACAAACGCCTTGGTCAGGGCAAAAGCACCCACCAGATGCACATCCAGCACGCTCTTGTAATCCTCCACGGTCATATCCCAGATGTACTTCTTGCAGTGGTTGCCGGCGTTATTGACAAGGATGCTCACCGGGCCCTGCTCGGCAGTAATCTTGTCGGCCAGCTCCTGGGCATGGTCGGTGTCGGTGATATTGAACTGATAGTACACAGCCTTGCCGCCAAACTCTGCCAGAGTATCGGCCACCAGCTCAGGAGCGCGGGAAGCCACAATGGCCACCTTTGCGCCTGCGGAAACAAGGCACCGGGTAATGGCAAGGCCCAGACCCGTTGCACCGCCGGTGACAACAGCCACCTGGCCGGACAGGTCGTACCAGTTCTTGATGCTGAACTCCTTCATCTGTTCTTCGGTAAATGCTGCCATGGAAACAGCCCTCCTCATTCTTCGCAGGCGCGCTTGAAAGCGACCTGCTTTTCCTGATATTTATACGGTACAAAGAACTCGTGGTGGCCCTGCGCTTCGCTCTTGGTGGGCTGACCGGCGGCGGTCTTTACCACCAGCTCGGTCAGGCGGCGGGCCAGCTCGCTCTGGGTGCACTCGCCCTTCAGCACGGGGTTGGCGTTGAAGTCCATGTCCCCTTCCATCCGGGCATAGGTCGCACCGTTGCCGGTGATCTTGATGCATGGTGCCACGGCGCTGCCCACCACATTGCCGCGTCCGGTGACGAGGAACACGATGTGGGCACCGCAGCTGGCAAGGTCCATCAGACCTTCGTTGTCATTGGGGTTGGTGATGCCGAACTGCATCCAGTAGGGGTCCGGGGTGGAATCCAGCAGCCACAGGCCCGGGTGGGGTGCCGGGCAGGACACCTTGATGACGCCCTGAATGGGCCGGGAGCCGCTCTTGATGACGGCACCCATGCTCTTTTCTTCAATGGTGGACAGGCCGCCCGCAAAGTTGCCGGGGCTGACCGAATACTGCCGCACACTGCGGCAATAGTCCAGCGCCTTATCATAGGTATAGCGCAGCTCCTTTGCCGCCTGCTCCGAGGCGGCGCGTTTGAGCAGCAGGTGATCCAGACCGATGGCTTCCACGATCTCTTCAAAGATCGCGGTGCCGCCCTGATCCACCAGCCAGTCATAGAAGCGGCCGACCACGACGTTGCCGGCAAGACCGCTGGTGTAGTCGCTGCCGCCGCATTCTGCGCCGATGACCAGATCTTTTATCGACATCTCCACGCGGGGCGTGTTTTCCAGCTCTTTCAGGGTATTCTGCACCCAGTCCACACCCTTGCGGATGGCCGGCTGCGTGCCGCCCTCGTTCTGGATGAACATCCAGCTGGTGGGCTTGCCTTCTTCGTCCGCGATCTTGGACAGCCATTCCGGCTGGACATATTCACAGCCAAGGCCCACCGCCAGCACCGCGCCCACGTTGGGGTGGCGGATAAAGCTGATGAGCAGGTTGACGGCATACTGATTATCGGTGCAGCCGTCGAACCCCAGCAGCTCCACCTCGGCGCTGCCGCTTTTTGCCACGATCTGCTGGGCCACAAACTCGGCGCACTTGACCGTATAGATCACCAGCACCCGGTTCCGGATGCCTTTTGCGCCGTTTTTGCGGGCGTAGCCGGGCCAGGTGAGGCTTTGCAGTTCATTCCAATCCATAAAAAAGCCTCTCCTTTACTCGTATTTTGTATCCTTGGGCGCACCGGTCCGGACATCCAGATGGCTGGATCGCTGGTCATACACACTGCACATCACGTGCAGATGCACCCAGCTACCCGCCGGGATATCTGTTGTTGCGCGGCCAATGACCACACCGTACTTCACGATGTCCTCGCCGCTGCGGATATCCCGCAGGGCGATCTTGTGCCCCACCGGCACTTCGGTGGTGGCCTGCACCTCCGGTGCGCAGGCATCGCCGCGCAGCTCCACAGGACCGGGCACCAGCGGTGTCAGGGCGGTTGCCACATTGTCCGCAAGGTCGATCTGAAAGGCGTTCTGCTTTTCGTCCATGTTACAGCACTCCGAACTTGGCAAAGGCATCGGTGACCATCATGCCGTCCTCAATGGCCTTGCGCATGGTCTTTTCGGTGCTGGCCTTGACCAGCGCCTTCTCGATCACTTCGGGGGCGACGTCCTTCGGGATGATGAGCACACCGTCGATGTCGCCAAACACGATATCGCCGTTGTGGATGGTGACCTGTCCGATCTCGATGGGGCAGCGCCACTTGAACACATAGGTACGGACGGAAGAATCCTGTGCCCAGGTGCCGGAGCAGAACACCGGGAAGTTCTGCTCAATGACCTTGGGGGTATCGCGGGTATAGCCGTCCAGCACAGCGCCCACAGCGCCGCGGGCCTTGCCGCAGGCGGTGAGCAGCTCGCCCCACAGGGCGCTGTTGTGCGCACCGGTGGCAATGTAGATCTCGTTGGGTTTCAGATCGTCCAGCGCCTCGGTCATATAGCCAAACGGCTTATCCTCGGGGTACTCAAAGACATCGTTTTCCAGAACGGTGCAGGCGTAGCCAGCCACCTTCAGGCGCTTGTCCTCTTCCTCTCCGGGCAGGATGTAGGGTGCGGTAGGCACTTGTGCAGCCAGCGGGCGGATGGAAGCAGGCAGGAACTGGTGCTTATAACCCATCTGGTCCAGAATATCGCCCACTACGGGGGTATACAGCTTTTCTTTCATCAGGGCGAACATTTCGTCGTCGTTTTTCCACATAGCCATGGGAAGTCACTCCTTTATTGTTCTCAGGGTATCCAGCCATTCCAGGCACTGCCCAAACCAGCCGGCAATGTGCGGGTCTGCAAGGCGGTGTTTTGCCGGTTCGTCCACTTCAGGCGTTGCCAGACTCAGACCGTGCACCCCGCGGGGGTAAAGATGCATTTCGTAGCGCACACCGGCCGCACTCAGCGCACCTGCCAGAAGCAGGCTGTTCTGCACCGGCACTTCCGGGTCGGTGACGGTATGCCAGAAGAAGGCAGGCGGCGTATCTGCCGTGATCTGCGTTTCCAGCGAATACCAGCCCGGATCGTCCGAACCGGCCAGATTTTGGATACTGCCGCGGTGGGCGTACTTTCCGGCGGTGATCACCGGGTAGCCCAGGATCATGCCGTCGGGGCGGGGCAGGCCCAGCTCACGCCAGTGCACGCCCAGACTGGCTGCCAGATGGCCGCCTGCGGAGAAGCCACACACCAGCACCGGCAGCGCCGGGAAGTGCTGTTTTGCGGTCTGTACCGCTTCGCCCAGCTGCCGCACCGGCAGAGTGCCCAGCGGAGGCTGTGCCGGCGTTTCACGGACGGTGTAGTACACCACCGCAGCCGCCCAGCCGCCTGCGGTAAAGGCGTTGGCCACCGGCTGGGCCTCACGCGACGAAAGCCACTGGTATCCGCCGCCGGGGCAGATCAGGATCATTCCTTTGGGGTCTTTGGGGGCATCTGCGATCCAGAGCCGCGCCCCCAGCGGCAGATTCATTGTTTCCATACGCGCTTAGTACAGCAGGTTCGGCAGCCACATAAAGGTCTGCGGGAAGTAGGTCAGGATGATCAGCGCGATGAACATGGTGATATAGAAGGGCACCATCTTCTTGGACAGAGTCTCGATCTTGATGCCGGAAATGGCGGAACCGATGAACAGGGTAGAGCCGACGGGAGGGGTCAGCAGGCCGATGCCGAGGTTCAGCACCATGACAATGCCCAGATGGATGGGGGACAGACCCAGCTGCATCCAGATAGGCAGGATGACGGGGGTCAGCATCAGGATCAGGCAGGCCATCTCGATCAGGCAGCCCAGGAACAGCATCAGGATGTTGAGCAGGATCAGGATGACGATCTTGTTGCTGGTGATGGAGAACAGGCCGGTAGCGATCATGGTGGGGATGCGCAGATAGGTCAGCAGGTAGGTGAATGCGCCGGACACGCCCAGCAGGATCAGCACCTTACCCAGAGTCTCCACTACGTTTGCAAAGATGTGGGGGATATCCTTGAAGGAGAAGCCCTTGTAGATGAACAGGCCGACGCACAGCGACCACACAACGGCAGCAGCGGCGGACTCGGTGGTGGTGAAGACACCGGCGATGACGCCGACGACCACGAACATAACAGCCAGCATGCCCCAGATGGCCTTGAAGAACGCCTTGATGCAGTTCTTCAGGTTGAACTTTCCGGTGACCGGGATGTTCATCTTCTTGGAGTAGTAGTAGGAGTAGATCATCAGCACGATGCTCAGCACAGCGCCGGGCATGTAGCCGGCCACGAACAGCTGGCCGATGGAAACGGTGGTGACGCCGGCAGCAGCCAGAGTGAAGATGACCATGTTCTGAGAGGGGGGAACCAGAATGCCTTCCACGGAGGACGCCATGGTCAGGCAGGTGGAGAACTCGCGGTCATAGCCCTGCTCTTCCATCATCTTGATCTCGATGGGGCCCAGAGAGGCACAGTCGGCAGAAGAAGAGCCGGAGATGCCGCCGAAGAAGAAGGAGGCCACCACGTTGACCATGGCAGCACCGCCGCGCATCCAGCCGACAAGTTCCTTTGAGAAAGCGATCAGGGTATCGGTGATGCCGCCGGCGCTCATCAGCTCACCCATCAGGATGAAGAAGGGCACGGCCAGCAGGGTATAAGAGTTCAGGTTACTGACAAATTTCAGAGCCATCTGCATGGGGTTGATGTTCAGATAGAAGAAGTCCAGCAGAGAGGCTACACCGATGGCGTAGACCACCGGCACACGGAGAAACACCAGCACCAGGAATACGCCCAGCAGCAGGATGGTTGCGATCGTTGCAGTCGACATTTACTTGCTCTCCTTTCGACCCAGCACCCAGTGGCCCATCACGGCAAAGATGTTCAGCATGCCGGTCACGGGCAGTGCGCTGTACATGAAGGAATACGGCACATTGATGCCTGCCATGTTGTTGTTTGCGCCCTGCTGTGCCAGCTTGATGCCGTACACGATCAGGAAGATGGAAAAGCCCACCACGCAGACAGTAGACAGGATGTCGGTGAGGAACACACCGGTCTTGCCCAGCTTTTCGTCAAACATGGTCACGGCCAGATGCTCGTTCTTGCGCACCACCAGCACGCTGCCCAGCAGGCTCAGCCACACCAGGCACAGCAGGGAGAACGGCTCGCCCCACATGGGAGAGTTGTGCATCACATAGCGTCCGAAGAAGATGTAAAAGACCACAGCCACCAGTGCACCCAGGATCGCTGCGCAGATATGACGCAGAATCTGGAACAGTGCGGTGTCGACCTTTTCCCACACGGCTCTGAATTTGTCCATAATCGGCTCCTTAATTTTTGCTTTTTCCAAAATTCCCCGCTGCCGCTGTCGGCAGCGGGGAATGCTCGTACCGGATCGATCTGAGCAGACTTTTAGTAGTTGCCGCCCTGGATCTTTGCGATGATATCCTGTGCCTCGGTGCTTTCCTTCTCGTACAGGGGTGCGCAGGCTTCCTGCCACTTCTCGATGTCGGGAACTTCCAGCAGGGTGATGCCCTTTTCGCCGAAGGAATCGTAGCATGCCTGCTCCTGCTTCTCATTGTATTCGTAGCAGGATGCGCGGGCTGCCAGAGCAGCTTCCTTGATCCAACCCTTCTCGGTGTCGTTGAAGCTGTTCCACTTGTCGGCGTTCATCAGGATGACACCGCAGCCGAAGGTGTGCGCATCGGCGATAAAGTAGGGCGCGACCTCGTTGAAGCTGTTGCTCATGTAAGAAGTGACACCGTTCTCGGCGGCATCGACGACGCCGGACTGCAGGGAGGTGTACAGCTCCGAGTAAGCGATTGCGGTGGCGGAAGCTCCCAGAGCATCCATGGTGCTGATCATCAGGTCAGTCTCGGGAACGCGAACCTTCAGGCCTTTCATCTTGTCCAGCGTGAAGGCATCGGGTTTGCCAAGACGATCGTAGACCTTCGGGGTGATGAACAGGCTGCGGGGGCCTTCGACCAGCCAGCCCAGAGCCACGTAGCCGCAGTTTGCATCCTCGACGCTCTGCAGCAGCTCGTCGCCCAGGCTGCTCTCGGCAACATCCTCAAACTGTGCCATGTCCTTGAAGACGTAAGGCAGGCCGGTGGTGCCGATCAGTTCCGCACCGTAATTGGGCAGGGAGGAAGCGTTGCCGCGGAAAATATCCAGAGTGCCCATCTGGATGCCCTGCATGGACTCTGCCTCGGAACCCAGAGTGCCGTTGATGTACAGGTCGATCTTGATGTGGCCGCCGGACAGTTCTTCAATCTTCTCGGCAAAGGTGTGTGCGCCCACGGTTGCGCCGTAGTCCTCACCGTTGACCTCGTTCCAGGTCAGGGTGAAGTCGTTGCCGGAGCCGCCCTCACCTGCGCCCGCTGCAGAAGAAGCAGCGGTGGAAGAGGCTGCGGTAGAAGCGGAAGAACCGCCGCATGCGGTCAGGCCCAGAGCAGTCGCAGAAACACCAACGACCTTCAGGAAGTCACGACGAGAAATTGCCTTTTTCATAAGAAATCTCCTTTTTTCTCTCTTTTGAAATCGTGTGTGGAACCGGGGTGGGTGCAGCGTCCTCGTGCCTCGCCGCGCCCTGCTACAAAAAACGTTTTTGTAGTTTTCATTGTCAATATCTTAACACGTTCCCACCGCAAGGTCAATATTTTTTAGATTTTTTCGTCTGTTTCGCCTTTATTTTTGACACATAGCACAATTTTTATCAAAACCGTTTTTGCGAAGTGCCGATTTTCTTTCCGAAAATCCGAAGCATCTTTACTTTTTTTGATGTTTGAATTATAATTATGCAAAACGTTTCGCATTTTTTATCAACGTTATAACGTTAAAGATTCTTTGCCACAAAGCAAAGATTCGGCCAAGAATTTCTCTTCCCTCACACCGTACCAAAAAGAAAGAGGTGCTTTTGATGATTATTACCAAATTCGAGACATGGTGGGTCGAGCGCGGCCGCTGCCTGTTTGACGAAAAGCGTCAGGGCGGCGCTAAGATGGGCTGGGATGTGATCGCCATCAAGCTGACCACCGATACCGGCATTGAAGGCGTTGCCACCTGTATGGCTGCCCGCAGCGGCGCTGTGAGCGAAGCCTACCTGCAGGAGAGCATCGGTCCCGTGGTGCTGGGCCGTGATCCCCATGACCGCGAGGCCATCTTCCAGGAGCTGTGGACCATCGACCGCCACGAAGCGTTTTTCCCGGTGTTCCTGCCCGGCCCGGTGGATGTGGCCCTGTGGGATATCTGCGCCAAGGAAGCCGGCCTGCCTCTTTATAAGTATATCGGTGCCTGCCGCGACAGCCTGCCGGTCTACGCCAGCGGCAACTTCCACGGCACAGTCAAGGAATACGTGGACGAAGCCCTGTACTACCAGAGCAAAGGCATCCCCGGCTACAAGGCACATCCGGGCGGACCGGTCAGCTTTGACATGGAAGTGCATCAGGCTATCCGCGATGCTGTCGGCCCCGATTACCTGCTGATGAGCGACCCGGTGGGCGACTATACCCTGAACGAGGCCGTTACCGTTGGCCGCCAGCTGGAAAAGCTGAACTATAAGTGGTTCGAAGAGCCTTTCCGCGACTTTGAACTGTACAAATACACCGAGCTGTGCCGCACGCTGGATATTCCCATTGCTGCCACCGAGACCACCCGCGGTTGCCACTGGGGCGTGGCGCAGGTCATCGCCCAGCACGCCGCCGACATCGTCCGCGCGGATGTCAGCTGGAAGGACGGCATCACCGGCACACTGAAGATCGCCCATCTGGCCGAAGCCTTCGGCCTGAACTGCGAGATCCACACCACCACCATGAACTACATGGATCTGGTCAACCTGCATGTCAGCTGCGCCATCAAGAACTGCGAATACTTTGAGTACTTTGTGCCCGAAGAGAACTATACCTTGCCCATGAAGGGCAAGCTGCCCATCGATGAGCACGGCATCATCCATGTGCCGCAGGGCCCCGGCGTCGGCGCCGAGCTAGACTGGGATCTCATCGAGAAGAGCTGCCGCAGCTACCGTAAGCTCGAGTATAAGGGCTGATCTGCAAATCGCTATTTTCTTACCTGCTCATTTTTCTCTCCCATTTACCCCATTATCTCCATGGAAAAAGGACTGTTGCACAAGGATATAAGCCAGTGCAGCAGCCCTTTTTCCTGCTTTATCCGTTTCATTTCGTACTGTCAACGTTAAAGCAAAAGACCAGAGTTGTAAAGCCTTTTGGCTAAATAACTCTGGTCTTTTTGTTGGAGCTTGTGCAGCAGCCCCTTTTCGTTTGCATTCTGTTTTAAATCAGAAGCCCCCGGAAGTTGCCGCTGTCATACATTACGGCATTGCTGCGGAATACCACCTCGGAGCCAACATAGATGGTATTCTGCTCCGGCGCTTTGCCCTGCACCAGATACTCCACCAGTGTCTTGATGCCCAGGTATCCCTGTGCATAGGGGTTTTTCTGCACCAGATTGTTGAGTACTTTGTCCTGCAAGGCCGTCATGTTTTCCGCAAACACATCGCTGCCCACTGCAAAGATCCGGCCAGCCTTGCCGCACTGCTGCAGCGCCTGCGCCAGCATCACGCTGCTCTGCGAAAGCACGCTGCAGCAGGCTGCAACGTCCGGCTTTTCCAGCAGATGCAGGATGGATGCCTGCGCCTCCGGGCTGATATAGCAGGAGTGATCCAGATAGATGCGGTTCTGTGCACCGTTCTCCTGCATGTAATCCTCAAAGCCCTGCACGATGCGGGCGTGCTGCTCCCATTTCGGGCTGCCCGCGCAGAGCACCACGCTGCCGAACACAGGAATATGGCTGAAGATCAGCTCGGCCATTGTCCGCCCGATGACCTCGTAGTTCGGCTGTACGCTGCACAGCGGTGCCGACTGCGGGTTGCTGAAACCCACCTGCACCACTGCCACACCGCTGTCGCGGACATGCTGCCACTCCTGCCGGCTCAGTGCTTCCAGATGGCCCACCGTCAGCAGGCCGTCCAGTTTGCCTTCTGCCAGCAGGGCGCGCACCTGCTCCACCGCGCCGGAGGAAGCCGGGTCAACTTCATTCGGAAAGCGGAATTCCCGGCACTCCACGTTCAGGTCTTCCGAGCTTTTCAGATAGTCCCGCACGCCCTGCCACAGAGGCGGGTAATAGAAGCGGTTGTGGCCGCTCTCATCTGGCAGCAGCACAGCGATGTGCTGGGTGCGGCGCTTTAGGCCGGAAGCCATCTTGTTGGGCCGGTAGCCCAGATTGTCGGCGATCATGCGGATGTGTTCCCGCGTGGCATCGCTGACGCCCGGTTTGTCGTTCAGGGCCTGATGCACTGTACTGATAGAAACGCCTGCTGCCTGCGCAACGTCACGGATCGTGATTTTCTTGTTCATGCGGAATTCCTTTGTTCCCTGCTCACAATTATGAATCGGTTGTACTCATTATATCGCACTTTTTCCAACAATCAAGCAAAAGCGTTCAACAGCTACAGTAATATCCGCTATTATTGTGACTTACAAAAGGAACAAACCAATCAAACTTTTCTTCATGGTACTTTACTCATAATCAAACGGTGTTTGTGCCTTTATCCAAGTTTCGAGGGTATAAGCTCTACCATCATTGCTTTATCACGATAAATTTTGCAAAACTCTCTTGACGCACCCACACTTCCATGCTACCCTTTATTCCAAATCCTGCCGAAAAGTGGTGGTTCTCACCGTGATAACCACCGCTTTCAGCGGATGACTGCCCAGAAAGAACGTACCGCCCCGCAACACACCCGATCATTTTGCCGCCGTTTCACCCCGACAAAATTCTTCGCCTGTACTGCGTGGCGGTATTTTTCTTTTCTGGAAAGTTGCACCTTGACAACCGCATGAGCCGTCTGAACGTGATACCGTGCCATGACCTCACACTTTCTGTGGGCGAGCCGGAAAACGCCGCTGCAAAACAGGGGCAGGAACTTCGCTCGGAACAAACGGTGACCCCATTACATGAGCAGCACCACCTCTACTTATTTTTTGCGTCTTAACAATTCGGAAACATTTGTTGAAAATGCATTTTAAGCGCAGCGGTAGAGGGCAAGAACCGTCCCGTGGCCACAAATTTTCAATTCTTGAAAATGTTGTGCTCCACTGGGACTTCACTTCTGCAATGCGTCTGCATTTCCGAAGTGATCTTGTTGGGGCGTGCCTGCCCCAAACCCTGCTCATGGTTCGCACCTGACGGTGCGAACAGCAACGGCGTGTCGTGCTTACATAACTTCACCGAGGAGTTATCGAACAGACAGGAGGTACAATGACCAAAACGAATGTTCAACCGATTCCTAGCAATTCCCAGCACCACGACACGCCGAACAACAAAACGCACGTCATCAAGTTCCGTGTGACAGCGGAGGAAAAAGCGTCACTGGAACTCACTTGCAAACTCCTGAATCTCTCCCTCTCCACTTTTATCCGCCGCGCCATCCACAACGTCAAGATCGAGAAAACGGTCATCGTTGCCGGCGGCGGAGAAGAAACCCTAACCGCTGTTTCCACCCTGCTTGCCCAGTGCAGCAAGGTGGGCACCAACCTCAACCAACTTGCAAGGCACTTCAACTCCGGCGGTGCAGACACCGCGCAGATCCGGGCGAAACTCCTTGACGAACTTGCAGACCTGACCGCATTTCGGCTGCACGCCGAGAAAGTTCTGGGTGAACTGTATGGCAACGCTCAAGCATATCGCCTCTAAAAACTCGGACTACACCGCCATCGAAGCGTACCTCGTTTACCAGCACGATGCGTTCACCGGGAAGCAACTTCTGGATGAACAGGGCAAGCCGAAGCTGCGGGATTCGTACCTGCTCGACACCCTTGAGTGCGGCGATTTCTCGTTTGCAACGGCCTGTCTGCTGGCAAACCGCAAGTATGGTAAGAACACCCAGCATGGTGATATCAAAAGCCACCAGTATATCATCAGCTTTGACCCCAGAGATGCAGCCGACAACGGCTTGACCATGGAAAAGGCACAGGCACTTGGCCTGAAATTCTGCGAAGAAAACTTCCCCGGTCATCCCGCCATCGTCTGCACTCACCCCGATGGGCACAACCATTCGGGAAACATCCATGTCCACATCGTGATCGGCAGCATCCGAATGCGAGAAGTGGAACGCAAGCCCTATATGCAAAAGCCCCGCGACTGGTGTGAGGGTATGAAGCACTCCAGCACGGCCCAGACCATGCGGCACTTGCGTGTCGAGGTCATGGAGCTGTGCGAAGGTGCTGGACTGTACCAGATCGACCTGCTCAACGGCTCGAAGGTTCGTGTGAGCGAGCGCGAATACTGGATGAAACAGCGAGGTCAACTGAAACTCGACCATGAAAACGCTGCCCTGCTCGCAACAGGTCAGCAGCCCACACAAACGAAGTTTGAAACCGCAAAAGAAGTCTTGCGGAGACAGATTTCGGAGGTTCTCAATGTTGCAACGAGTTTTGAAGATTTCTCGGACAGGCTCTTGCAGCAGTACGGCATTACCGTCAAGGAAAGCCGTGGACGGCTCAGCTATCTGCCTGCTGGAAGGACAAAGTTCATCCGGGCGCGCAGCATCGGTGACAAGTTCGAGAAAGAACTTGTGCTTGCCGCTCTGAAAGCCAATACCGAACGCAAGCGCACTATCCAGTCCAAGTCTGACCGCATCGGGAAACTGATCGATATTCAGGCGAAGCTGAAGCAGGGTAAGGGCATCGGCTACGAGCGTTGGGCGAAAAAACACAACCTCAAAGCTATGGCACAGACCTTGATCCTCTTGCAGGAAAATGGTCTGCTCAACGAGGACGCACTCGACCAGAGAATTACAGAGCTTGATACCAAGTTCCACGATTCGCTGGCAGTGGTGAAAGATCTCGAAGGTCGCATGAAAGCCAACAAAGAGCTGCGCTATCATGTCGCAGCCTACGCCAGCACCAAGAGCGTCGCACAGCAGTTAAAAGCTGCAAAACGACCCGCAGCCTTTGAAGAACAGCACCGTGCAGAGCTGACAGCGCACCGGGCGGCAGCAGCCTATTTCAAGGCAAATGATATCACCAAGCTGCCCAGCCCGAAGAAACTGGAAGCCGAGTATGCGCAGCTGGCATCCGAAAAGGCACAGTTCTACGAGCAGTACAAGGAAGCCAAGAACGAGCTGCTCAAGCTGAAAACCGCAAAGCAGAATGTTGCGTCCTTTTTCCGGGAGGAAGAACCGGCGCAGCAGGAGAGATAAAGGAGTGTGCGTATGATCAATCTGAAAATCGACCCGGAGTTCCAGTCCCAGATTCCTCCTCTGACCGATGATGAATTTAAGCAGCTTGAAGAAAACATCCTCAAAGAAGGCAAGCTGATTTCTCCTTTGATTGTCTGGGGTAATACCCTTGTTGATGGACACAACCGTTATGAAATCGTTCAGGAGCATCCCGAAATCTCTTTCTCCACGATGCCGCTCCCATTTGAAAGCAGAGAAGAAGTCCTCGCATGGATCTGCAAGAATCAGCTGGGGCGGCGCAATTTAACTCCGGAGCAGAAGAAGTTTCTGATGGGCAAGCAGTATTCCTCTGAAAAGTGTACCGAAGCATTTCGCGGCAATCAGCATACTGTAAAGAAATCTGGCGGTGTTCAATCTGAACACAACCAGAAGCCCATGAAAACCTGTGAGCGCATTGCACAGGAAAATCACAGCAGCGCAAGTTCAGTCCGCCGTGCAGAATACTATGCCCACGGCGTTGACGTTGCGGATGAACTGTCTCCCGGTTTCCGTGATCGGTTCTTCCGCGAGGAACTGCACATTCCCGATTATCTTCTCGAAAATCTCGGCAAGGCCAAGCCCGAAGAACAGGCTGAAATTTTTGAGGAAATCAAGAATTATGTGCCGAAGCCGAAGAAAGTCAAGCCTAACAAAGTAACGGTGAAGCAGGCAGAGAAAGCCGCCAGCAACACCATTGATGAAAACTATGATGTTCCCCAAAAGTTTCTCGAACTGTACTACCGGCTCCACAATGCTGAATCTCTCATGCGAAAGAGTTGGGAAGTTACGTTCGACTTGAACCCGAAACTTCTTACGCATCCGGAACAGGTCAAAGTTCTTCGCTTTGCCTTGAAACCTCATCTTGAATTTTTGAAAACGCTGGACGAAGTTCTTGCAGAATCCAGCGGTGAATCCTCTAAAACGGCATAACGACAGGCACTTGTAAGCCATCAATGAGCCACCAGCCGCAAGTACAGGGCGGAAAGCATCCGCGCCCTTGCGCCTGATAAAAATTGAAACTTTGATTTTCTTGCCCGGCTTTGCCACGGTGGGACAGTCAAAGGAGCGTGCGTTTGAACAAAAAGAAAAAGTCCACAAACACTTCCCCTTACCCCGATGAAGTCATCGACCGTCTGGCACGGGCGTTCTACCCGGCCATCCTTGCCTGCTGGAACAGCGAGGAAGGCCAGCGGGAGTTTGCCGCATGGCAGGCAGAGCAGGCTCATATTGCAACCAAAGAAAAACAGGAAGTTCCCGCTGGGGAACTCCCTGTTGTACATATCGCTGTCGTATGTGGATTTTTCAGGGTGCGTCCGCAGGGCGCACCCTGTTTTTTGTTCTAAACATAAAACTTACAAGCCATATAATGTGTTGACTACATTACCCTTAGACGTTTTGGACAAGCAGTCAAGAAAATCCTTCTTATTATCAGGATGCATTTGGTCTACAATTACGGGATAGTTTAAGTACAATATTTCCAGACAGCTTTCTACGGTTCTTACATATATAGAAGATATTTCTCGATGCAACGACCGATCGTATTGAGGCAACATTGATAAAGCGGTTACCGGTTTCACTACTTTAGGGTCACTATGCACCGTCCGGCAGAGTATCGAGTAAACATTGTGCAAAGAGTCAACGCAATCTTGTCCTAGCGGCGTGTGAAAATGGCTGTCATCTTTTGCTACATCAAAGATGGCATAAACACTTTTTTCTTTAATTATAGCAGGCGTATTAATCATTATCTGCGATTTCAAAAAATTCTCTATGCAACAGCGAAGTTGAAGTTTAGCAGGCTTGTACATTCCCTGCGTGATACAAAATAAAGAAAGCAGCAAATCAGAAGCCATTTCATCCAGAAAAACGACCGAGTTAGGATAGCCACCTTGTATCTTGAATTCGGCATTAAAAACAAGCAAACCAAACAATTTTTTATGCATTCCTTTACAAGCCTCGATTTGTTGTGGAGCAGAGGCGTATGAAGTCAGGCTGTATTTAGAGAGAAATTTCACAAACTCATCAAAATCTTCACCAATACGTCTACTCATTTTCTTTTCCCACTAACTTTTGTATTGTTTCGTTCCAAGAAAACATATTGCCAGATGTCTTTGCTTTACTCTGCATTTCACGGACTTCTGTTTTATTCTTTAGAATATTTGCTGCCCATTTGGTCAGTATATCCAGTCTTTCTTTATTAACATCTTCCACTTCACAAATTATCAAGCCAATTATTTCGTTCCTTGATTTCTTTTCCCAACGAGGGATGCTCAATGCCAGTACTTCTTCTGCGAATTGAACCAGCTGAGCATTGTTTTGAAAAATATCATTATCCTTCAATAGCGAGGGAAGTACACCAATTAGATTATACGCATTATTTGATGTCCCACTAACTATTGCTCCATGCACAGCCCAATTTCTATACTCACGTAAAAACTGGGATGCTTTTTTGAAATTAAGATCTTTGTTTGATTCTAGAAGCCAACTAAATTCCTCAAAGAAATTAATAAACTGCTGACGTTCATATTCTGGATTGGCTTTCCGTTTATTTGTACCAGCCATTATTCTCCCTCCACTCTCCTTAAAAACTCTTGCGTAATACTAGAGAAATTGAGATTCAAATCGGTTTTATCAAGATCTAATATAAAAGTACCGGCCAACTGTCCTCTGGCAATATCAACACGCTTTGGAACAGGCGTTTTATACAAGTAGTCTTTCCAATTGGCAGCACCTGAAAAATAATCAACTGCCTTCTTGTACACAATAGTATTCGTTTCAACAATAGTTAATACTAGTCCAGCACATCGACAGGAACAGCCATAATTCTCCTTTCTTTCCTTTATAATACCCTCGAGCAAATCCAAGCCTGTCATACTAATGGGATCTGGCTTGGAAGGTATTAAGTAAAAATCAGAAGCAATGAGAGCACTCGTCATCCAAACGGATGGTGTAGGCGGGCAATCAATTATGCAGATATCATATTTGCCGGTTTTTCTTATATAATTCAGATAATTTTTTAACTTATTCTCTGTTCCCTGACCAGGAGCCATTTCAAACCTAAACAAATCCAGTAAACTCGGAATGAGGTCAAATCCACGAGTGGTTTTATACGGAATAATACCGGAATAGGGTATAGGTTCTTTTTCAACTGCCCCTCCAACCACAGAAACCGATGCGGAATTTTTGTAATTAAAAACATCCTTTATAGTCGTACCGCCGTTTTTGATATATTTAACATAGTCATCGCCATTTATCATACATTGCGTTGCATTAAATTGAGGATCAACATCAACCAGCAGTACCTTTTTGGAGTGTCTATGCGTAAGAAAATCAGCAATATTGACAGCAAGAGTTGTTTTACCAACGCCGCCTTTCATATTAACAAAACTAACAACCTTCATATTTATCATCCAATCTATATTCTTGTAGCCATGCTATTTCACGAAAAATTCACAGTTATGTGTGAATACAAACACCCACTAATATAAATATATACCATTCATTTCACTTTTTCAAGAATCAGCTGTTTTTCCGGTGCAATCCAAAAGGATTTTCATCCAAGTCTTGTCCTCCTGAAATCATTGTCTGGCTTGTATTGGTCAATCTATGATTTCGGATTTCATCTTCCACGGACCCCTGCATTGAGCTTTCCGAAGAAAACAAATAA
>OIXL01000458.1_pt1 | contig 20664 bp, 25 predicted proteins | sample 1587761 | NCBI WGS metagenome assembly OIXL01 (sample SAMN03283246) | human gut metagenome | biome: human-associated habitat; material: feces | host: Homo sapiens | place: Peru | collected 2012 | reverse complement strand
GGAGAATCTGAAGTAATTTCTGGATATTCAGTAAATGATAATAAAAAACAAGAAGATTATTTTTGTTCAAACTATTGTACTTGTCTTTCCTTAACGGAATGCTTTTCGGGTAAGCATAAACTTACAGAATTTGGAAAGCAATTTATTAATTTTATTGGTAATTCATTTCAATCCATAAAGTAAAAGTATATTAGTCATCTTCTTTTATCGAACAAGGAAATATAAGAATACCGGTATTCTTATTAAATGATAAATCAATATCAGCAAATATTTTTATATTTCTATATGTATTTTCTATATAAACTTGTAACTCTTCTTTTGTAAAACATTCTGCTTCGTCTTTTTTTCTAAAACAATCATCTTCTTGGATAAAATCCTCTTTTATTTCTTCAAAACTAGGTGTTGAAAATTCTGTTCTAAAATTATCTAATGAAATTGATACAGAATTACTGTTTAAAGCCAAAATTTCTCTAAACCATCCCAAAATGTATAGTTTAGTAAACTCTTTATCATAACGTTCCAATAATTCCAGATTTCTATAATTATGCGGAGCAACTAAATCTTGTGGTCCAATTAAAAAATTCAATGAATTATTGGATAAAAAATCTAAGTAGTCTTTTGAATTTTCTGTATTAATTCTGCATTTCGTTATTATTTTGTTTTGAATAAAATAATCTGACATTATAGAAACTAAATTAAATAATAGTGCATCCATTGACATTTGACTAAAATTTTTATCTACAAAACTAGTTAATAATTGATAATCCAATAAAAGTTTATTTACCAATTTTATTTTTTTTTCTTTTTTTGATTTTGATTGTAATGTGGCGAATGATCGTTCTAAAAAGACTTTTATCTGTTTTATATATTCATTTCCTAAAACTTCTTCAGAATAACGAGTTTTATATAGTTTCATTTTTTCTTTTGAGTCTATTAGTTTCTTTTCTGTGAAAATCTTTTGTAGTGCTTTTTTTAAGAAATTATATAATAAATCCGAATTTGCAGTTTCATCATTAATAAAAATCCTTAAAAAATCTTTGAATAAAGCTTTCTTTTCATTTTCTTTAGTTATGTAAGATTGATAGTATACAGTATTTAAATTTTGTTTAATAATAGATGATAAATCATTTATCTGATAGCAACTAGAAACTAATAATGAAAAAATAAGAAAATCCCTTATAATTACAGGTAAAGTCATTGTTTTACCAATTTCATCTTTTGGCATTATTTCTGCTTCTTGAAGAAAAAAAATGAGATAATGTTCTTTGATGAACGAATAATTTAGTGTCTTTAGGTACTTTCTATTTTTTATTATGATTTTTTTTAATAATAGTTTTGCTATACTTTTCTTCTCTTTATCTACTAAATTATCTTTTTCTCTATATCCGTAATAATACAAATAACAATTTACGGCTAAATGAAAAACCTGGCAACCTACAGTTTTGTTATAATCTATATCCCATGAATCATTAAACAAATCATTTTCAAGAAGTTCTATCTTTCCACTATTAAAACAACTAATAAAGAAAAAAAATAACTCTTTATACCGTTGTAGTGAGTAATTATTATGTTGCTCTGCAGTCATGTTATATGACCAATCAAACATTCTTTTATCACTTAAAGATTCTGAAAATGGGTTAGTTTCATTCTGCATGCAAAACTCCTTATAAAAGTCCCATCAATATTGCTATACGTAAACTTGCATCTAATTCTTGTTGGCGGTATTTAATTTTGAAAGTTATGGATACGGTATCTACATAGCAAGTGAATACATACCAGTTGAAATTACTATTTAGCCAGTTTTTTGGTACTATTTTTATGGCCTCAAGAAATTCTTTTGTGATATTTGCTACTATTCCGAAATCTTTCATAAAATCTGAATTATTAGTTTGTTTACTATCAATAGAGGCCCAAAATGTTTGATAAACACTTTTAAGAAAAAGAATACCTTGTTGTTTTTTTATTTCTTTTGAAGATAGTAATAAAGAAACAACAAGCACTCTGGTATTATTGCATATGCATACTATACAATTTGAATCATATTCTTTTAATAGATAATCGAGAAATTGTAAGAACTCTAATTTGTATTTTTCAAAATCGATTTCGGATTGTTCAAGTATTATTTTTTCCCAGCCAGTGCAATATGTATTGAATAATTCAATCTTTTTTGTTTTGTTATTTTTCTTATCGAATTCAGAATAAAACATTTGTTCTATGTCTTTTTGAATCGCTGAATCTCCATTGAATATATAATAAATATTAAAGGTCTGCCATAAGATAATAATAAGTGTTGCTACAAAAATTGCTATTGTAAAATTATATAATTCGAAAAATAGTGAGAAAAAAGATATAAGAATAAACAGAAGACCTAATGCAATAATGACTTTGCTCTTGAATATTCTGTTTTTCTTGTTACTGTAATAATCTGCAATAGATATACCCCAATAGGATTTATCAGTATACGAACTGATAAGGGAAAGTATTGAAAATGAAAGAACAGCAACTGTTGATTGTATTCCTAAAAGAGTTTTGACTATATCTCTAAAATCTTCTATTACTAGCCAGATAAAAAGCTCTTTAATAACGAGATAATCAGCCAAAAGACCGCAGAAAAGAATGAGAATCAGAATTATTAGAAGTACATAATCTGACTGTAACTTTCTCATATAAAATTTTATATCACAATGCAAACTGAAATTCAATTATTTCTTAATTGAAATTAAACCTTTCTTAACCCCAAATAAACCCCACCTCTGCTTATAATTCTCCTGATATGTTGTGCCATTTGTCAATGACAAAACAATAAAATATAAAAAAGAAAAGGCTTTAGAAATCAAGATTTTCGGCACTAGACCATCCTGATATTCGTGGATTTAGGAGGACACTTTGTTCCACCATTACCGACAGGTCAATGATCCGCCAAAAGTTCTTTCTGTCTATTAAGCGGGAATTCGCAAGGATTTCTCCTTGTCTATCTCTGATAAAGATATTTTGTTTTGAAAAATGTGCAAAAACGAAAGATTCTCTTCGGGATTCCGGTCTGCAAGCATGCTTATACTCAGACAATAAATACTCTCGGACTTATAAGTTTGGAATACTTGCTGATCTTAAACAGCACAAACTGTATATTTTTCACAGATTTCTGGACGTAATAAGTGAAAAAAATAGTGCTTTTGAAAAGCTACATGGAAAAGGAAGAAAATAAAAATTCTTTTTATAAAAGAATTGTCAGATTGTGTTGTTAGTCAAAAAAAACAAATGATGGAGTTGAAGCAATGGCTGGAAAAAATGAAAACAGATAAAAAAGCCTCTTTATTGTTTGAAAATGCAATATTTTATTCAATGCAGACAGATTCAGAAATAAAACATCACGGCTATACTTTTTATATCTTTAATATCATCAAAAATTCCAGCATTTCTGATATTCAAAAAGGACAGGTTCTGAGGTCTATATCGCTTTTAAATGAAACAGAAATTCTTCTGCTGATATATTTAGGACATGACAGGTTTTGTTTTGAAAAGTCTGATTTTTCATAGGGTTGTAGTTTAAATTATTCGGGGAGCAGACAAAGATGTTTACATATGGTTCTGAATAGTCGCATTCATGAATTGCAAAAAAAAGACCAATGAGTGGGTCTTCGCTCCAGTCAAGTAATGTTGAAGGCAATCCATAATGCTGTGCGAGAAAATACCATTCCATGTCATTTACAGGATTGCCTATGTTTACTTTATTCTGTATGCAATAGTTTTTAAATTTTTTCAGTAATTTTGGAATGGGCGGAACTAAAACTATTTGGCCATGCCCGAAAGAATAATTTGGAGCTTCTATTAGTAGAGGTCTTCCGAATTGATTTGCGACCTGTATTGCATACCATAATAATGATGGCTGCAAATCGTAGTAAGGTCGGTTTTGTCCTTGAACCAAAACTGGAGTGTCATTTTCATGTTTCTTTATTTCTGAGATGGCTTTTATATACTCTTCTATGGATTTTACTTCAAAATGCATAGATGTATTTTAGCATGGAAATAGTATTATTAAAAACGTTATTAATGACCAAAGCATATACTTATGATACAAAGAAAAAAAGCGATTCAAAAATGAATGTAAGTTTACTTTTTCCTTTAACAGAAACATTCTTAGTGAAATGTGTTCATTCATTGGCTGGGCTTTTTTGGTAACGGAATAATTGTTGTAAAAGACTATGGTACTAACATTCTTTTAAATCTTTTTTGCGGAACTGTTATGAATGCGGCTCGTGGTGTTGCGGGGCAAGTGAATAATGCCGTAGTGAGTTTTGTACAGAATTTTATGATGGCATTGAATCCGCAGATTACAAAAATCTATGCAGAAAAAGAATATAATACAATGCACAATCTTATTATACGCGGACAGAAGTTCAGTTTTTTCATAATGCTGGTACTTTTTACATTATTTATACCTAATATTGAATATATACTTGGACTTTGGCTAAAGAAAGTTCCTCCTCATACAGCAAGCCTTATAGTACTTATTCTTCTTTATTCCCTTACGGAAACCTATACGAGTCCGCTTGTTACAGGAGTTCTTGCGAGGGAAACATTTGGACGCACTTTTAAAACAGTTGACAGTTCAGAATGAGCATTGCATTTTTACTCAGTCGCTTTTGTTCTGGTATCGCCTTTCCTCGGTGATTCAGTATGCAAAGACAAAGAAAACTGCGATAAAAACTCTTTTAGACAAAGCGGTGGTTGAGCTTGCCTAAACCACTGATAAAGGAAAATAACATGACCGAACCTGTCCAAACCGAAAGAATTACCTATGCCCGGCAAAAACTGCTGAATCTAGTTCAGAATCGTGAACTCCGTTCCTGGTGTATGGAACGCAACCTGCCCCTCGCAAGCTTTTACAAGCTGGCAGTAGGGCAGAGCGTACCCACTTTCAAGGCAATCAGCTACCTTGTACCATATATTTTCCCCCCCCCTGCGGAGTGGCTTTTATTTACGGACGAAGAAATCCCGTACCCTATCCGCACACTTCCTGAATGGAATTCCGATGATACATCTGTTTTTATTCAGCAGCATAAAAAGGACTGGAAATAGACCGCCTGGAAATACGGCATAGAGGAAGAAAATGCCCGGAACATCTTTGTTAACAGGCGAGCAAACTTCACTCTTTTGCAGATGCGGCGAATGGCGGGGGAGGTGAACCCGGAAGAGTGGTTTAGGAAAGAGATTCTATAAAAAAACTTGTGTTTTAGGAATATAAATAAGTTATGAAAGTTTAATTGAATCGATATATCGACAAAGTTTTTATGATGTTTGAATATTCACAAATTGAACAAATTGACAAATGAATAATAACAGTATACTATGAAATTAGATGAAACGCAATGCAATTCTGATAGGACATAATGATGGAATTATCTCGACACCTTTAGACCTTTCACGAATGAAATCATTTTTGATGAGTAATAAAGGTGGTGCTTGGCGAGAATCTGAAATTTTTTGCAAGCATAATATTTCATATGCAAGTTTAACTTCTTTAATATCCTCTGTAAAATCTAAAGAATTTGATTATCTTATTTTTTATTTTAGTGGTCATGGGGAATATAAGAGAGACACAATAATAGAATTGAATCCAAATCATGAAACTATAGAAGAAAGATTTTTATCCAAATTAGCAGTGAGACAGTTAAATATTTTTGATTGCTGTAGAGCAGAAGAAGATGATTCTGCTATTACAGAAAGTGTGGAAAGTATTATAAACTTTTCAGCACAAAGAGAATCTACCATAATTCGCAGAATGTATGATAACAGAATTATGGCAGCTTTGCCACAGCAAATGTCCCTTTATTCATGCCGTATTGGGGAATATTCACATGATTATGGTGATGGCGGTATTTTTACAACAAATTTGCTTGAATCAGTGAAAGCTTTTAATGAAGAATATTTATTGGTCTCGGAAGCTTTAAGTTTTGCTTATCAAACAACAATAGATGAAGCGGAAAAACATGGGGAAAAACAAACTCCCGATTATTTTATGCCAAAGTTTCGTTCTTCCCAACAGTTGATTTTTGCAATAAATGATAAACATACGAGGTCTTTATAGTAATGTGTATTGATACAACCCTTATATCTGCTTTAGTTTCTGCTATAATTTCAGGAATAGTTAGTTTTATTGTTACAAAAATAGTAAGCAATAATGAAAAACAAAATCGGCTTGATGCTCAATTAGATGAAATAATAAAACTCTCGATACAATATCCGTATTTTGAGTTACGCTCCTTTACAAATTCTTGGAAACAGGATTCTGCAGAGAATGATGAAAGATATGCAGCTTATGAGCAGTATGCAACATTAGTTTTTAATTATTTAGAAAGATATTGCAAGTTTTATAAATACAAAGTAGAAAAAATAGAATCAGAATTAGGAATTAGGTCATGGGTAAGAATCCATAAAGAATATTGGAGAAATCCAACTGTACCAAATGAAAATACAGATTTATACGAGAAAGAATTTGTAGATATTGTAGAAAATATGTTACGGTAAGGAAAAGTTATTATGAAACGTCTTGCAATGCTTATTGGAAATACAAATGGACTACCTGGTATCCATAAAGATTTGGAAGATTTCGGTAGATTTTTATGTAGTAATACTGGCGGTGCATGGAATCCAGATTTAGAGATTATAAAATCCTATAATATATCACTTGAAGAATTAAAAAAAGCTCTTGATGAAGTAAAAAATGCGAAACTTGATTATTTTATATTCTATTACAGTGGGCATGGTGGATTAAACAGAACTTCTGGAGAAACTATTCTTGAATTAAATAAATTTGGCGAATGTATTGATGAAATAGAAATTTCAAATCTTGCAGATAGACAACTAAATATATTTGATTGTTGCCGAGCATTGCCAGAAAAAATAGAAAAAAGTCTTGTAGAAGATTCTGCACAATTTAGTGCAGAGAACTGTAGCTTAAAAATCAGGGATATTTATAATGCAAGAATCATGCAGGCATCTAAGCAGCAAATAAGTTTATATGCTTGTTCAAAACTAGAATGTGCAAATGCTACAGGTGAAGGCTCGATATATACACAAAATTTAATTAAAGCTGTAAAATCTTGTGATTCAGGTGAAGTTCTTGTTCTCGATGCACATAGAGCGGCTTGTACTCCTACTAGGCAAAAGGCTTCTAAATTGGGAGAAAAACAAAATCCGGATTATAAAGCAAATCCTTTTATTCCAGAAGAAAAACAACTTATTCTTTCTATATCAACTTTTCATCTTCAAGGGTAAAAAATAGGTTTATAAAATGGCAGATACAAAAAGAATTGCAAAAAATACATTAATGTAAAGGAAATCCGCCAGCTGTAGCTGGCAGTCTGGCAAAGTTTGACAGTTCATGGAATGTAAATAAGAGAGAAGGGACATATAATCACAGTGTGAACCGATCAAAGCAACACACTGGAGGAAAATATGCCCGACTACGAAAGTTTAAACCATACGACATGGGATTGCAAGTATCATATTGTGTGGATACCAAAATACCGGAAGAAAAAGCTGTATGAAAAAATACGGATAGACTTGAGTGGGGAGATAAGGCGGCTTGCGGAGTGCCGTGAAAGCGAGATTGTGGAATGGCACATGATGAGCGACCATATACACATACTGATGAAGATACCGCCAAAATATTCGGTGTCGCAGGTAGTGGGATATATAAAAGGAAAAAGCGCGATTTATGTGGCAAGAAAATACGGAGGAAGAGAAAAATATTTCAGCGGGCAGTATATGTGGGCGCGCGGATATTTTGTTTCAACAGTCGGAATGAATGAGGAAGTGATACGGAAGTATATACAGAATCAGGAAAACGAAGACAAGAGGATGGAGCAGGATTTGGGACTGTTCCCGGAACTGGAATAGAAACTAACCGCTTTGAGCGGTTCTCATTTCAAGCCACCACCTTTGGTGGTGGTAGATGACTTGCCAGATACATTACCTTGTATATCGAATTATCATCAGGGAAACTTGATTTATTTCTGGTGACTTTTCTCAAAGAAAAGTTCAGAGACTCGATTGCGTTGTGTAAATAGCTCGTCTTATATCCTTAGGGTAATTGAAGAACTCGGTCAAGTCATTCCAGTTGCGTTCCCAGGAGGCCTGAATCATCGGATATTTGTCATTCCACTTTTTGCCGAATTCTTCCAGAGCTTCGTGTCCGCTTGCTGCATTAATTGCAGAATAAACTTCTTTCAGATCACGGCAGGCTGCCTTAAGGTCTTTGTAAGAAACAAACTTCGTAGAATTACGGACCATATGGACAATACAGTGCTGAATGTGAGTGTCAGGAAAGACGGCTTTCACGGCATCAGGAAATCCTGTAAGTCCGTCCATGCAGGCAATGAGGATGTCTTGTCTTCAACACCGCGGTTCTTTATGTCTGTGAGAACACTCATGCGGCTCCGCCGCGCACTGCAAGGTCATTATTTTACTGTCCGCTCACGCGGACTGCGTGTCCAGAATTTTGCACCTTCAGTATCAGCAAGCCAGAGCCCTAAAACCTCTTTCCTGCCTTCCCAGTTGATTGCAAGGGCCACATAAAGGGCTTTGTTGATATTTTTGCCGTCCTGCCTTGAGTTTACGCGTAAGGCGTCCATAAAAAGTATCGGATATGATTTTTCAAGCGGTATGTTCTGCCATTCACGAACATCGGTCATGACTGATTCTGTTATGTTTGAAATCGTTTCAGGCGAAACTTCAACTCCGTAAACCTGCTGCAGATGTCGCTTAATATCACGGGTACTCATTCCGAATGAATACATCGAAAGAATCTGGTCGTTGAAAAGTGGTGTGCGTTTTTCGTGTTTTGGAATTAATACAGGTTCAAAGGTACTGTTTCTGTCTCGCGGTACCTTAATCTCTATCGTGTCATTGTCATCGGTTATGACGGTTTTGGTTGTATAGCCGTTTCGGCTGTTGCCGGAATTATCACCAGCATTGTCATTTTTCTTGTAGCCTAAATGTTCGTCCATTTCGGCATCCAGGACTTTGGAATAAAAAAGGCTTGTCGGTTTTTTGAGCAAACCGTTTTCTCCCGCTAATTCTTCTGCTGTCATTCCATGGAAATCAATCTGATCCAGCAACTGGTCGATGACATCTTTTTCTTTTGTTTTGGCCGACATTGTACTCCTCCTTAAGAGTATCATATTTGTTAGCCATTTACACAGAAAATTTTACAAGGTCAGAATAATAGGTTCTTGAGGATTATTGCTCATCTAAAATAAAATCGATATGTTCTCTATCTGATTGTAATTGTTTATCTTCTGGTCTCATAAAATGTATTGTTAATTTGCATAAAAGAAGATAAAAGCCAACAAGATTAAGAGAATGTTTTATATGCATTGTTTTGTTTTTTATACCATCATCAAAATATTGTTTTGGCAATGATTGTATATGTGAAAAATCTGCAAACATTTCTTCTTCAGATACGTCTGGAAAATACATTTTTCCAAAGAATCTGTTATTTTTTAATTCTGTTATTTGAGATTGTGAGAAATCGCCTTCATTAAAAAAATAAAATGGAGCAATTAATATATAATCATCATTTTCTATATCACAAGAATTTGAAATTATTAAAACAGTCCGTTCCGCTATATTGATAGAACCGTCCATTCCAATGATTGGGACTTTAACATTTTCAATGATATCTCCCTGACATATGGCATCAAGACTTTTTGTATTATAACATTCAAAAGTTTTTCCATGCTCATAGAATTGTTCCAAACTATGTTTTGTCTGTTCTTGAATATATGGACTTATTGAAGGAAATAGTGATGTTACAAAATCAATGAACGAGGTATCAAATATCAAATTATGACCTCTTAGAACAGTTTCATACCTGTAGGTTTATAGACCTTGCTGATTGCCTGAGTATATTTTCTTTGTTCTTCAGATGTAAAAGAACGCATATCAGGAAACAAAGAAGATGCCATAGAATAAGCTGATGGTGCTTTCTGGTATGAAATAATTGGAGGCATAGAATTACAATTACTATGTACATCAAAATTTGAGAAAGTAACCTGAGTATCACAAACTGAATTATTCAATCCAATAATAACCATGCCTAACATTGTATTTCCCCCTTACTAACCAGATTGTCTAAACCTGATTTTAATACATCATCAGCAATTATTAATATTTTTTCAAAAGATTCTTTTGTTGAAAAATAGGCTCTTGATCTATTTGCTATTTTTCTATCATTCATATCAAGAGTTATACCTATTTTATTATTCATTTCAGGTAAAATCTGAATATTTTCTAAATTGGTCATTTGATTTTGTTGATATCGCTGATTTTGTAGCTGCAAATTAATAAAATATTTATCTTCAAACTCAAAACTCTGTTTTATTAATACATCATATAAATTTAAATTTGAAATAAATTTTTTCTTTAAGAAAAGATTTTCAATTTTTGTTACACTTGAATTATCAACTGTTAATATAGAATTTACTGTCAGCCCACAATATTTTGGGTTCATATTTAATACCTTAAAAAAGCTGAATATTAAATTCACTTTCTTTTCTAAATATGGTTTACATCGTTCTATCCAATCTTCTGAAAAATTGTTATCAAATCTTGTTGATAATTGTATCATATTTGAAGTAATGACAATCGTTGAAAATTTGTGATGGCTAAATAACACGAATCGTGGAATTTCTACAGGGGCATCTTTTGGTGTATTGAGAGATGATATTTCAGGAAATTCACTTGAAAAAACATCTGAAACTAATGTAGTTTTAGATGAAATATCTGAAATATTGCTAAAAATGAAGGTTGCTGTACTATATAATACACTCATTTGCTAAAATATATCCCTTTTCTTATAAAAAGTCTATTAGGTCAAAAAAGTTACAACATTATGTTGTCCTTTTTAGAACAAGTCATATGAACATTTTAAAAATGAAGAAAATATAATGAACTTCAAATATAGAAAAGCGTATGCCTGTAATAAAACACATCCAAATTTCAATTGCCAATTTGAAAGTCGTATGCAGAAATTTTACAGGGAAACGGGAGTTTTGAAAAGCTGCATGGGAAAGGGGACAAATAAAACTATTAATTTTTCAACATGAACTCTTGAAAAAAAGTCCATGTTGTTGTAAAAAATAATTAGGCACTACAATAAAAAATATTAGATGAAAAACTGCCAAATAATAATCAACACGTCTAGTGAGATTATTATTTATCTTTTGTTTAACTTTTCTTTTTTGTTTAAAGAGTCCCATTTCATTACTATTTTTCTCACAGAGCGGGCTTATTGTGCCTTCAAACTTTTTTTGAGGTGTAGTACATATGGCACTTACAAACACGTATGACTATCTTCGATGTAATATAAACACAATCGAAGAAACTATTGGTTATAGATTTCATGATAGGAATCTATTAATTCAAGCATTTACTAGTAAATCATTTGGAGCAGAAAATCCTTCTTTTGAGGATAACGATGTGCTAGAATTTTACGGAGATGCAGAACTTTACAAATTTTTATCTGATTGGTTATATGATTCATTCACAGTCTATCCAGATGGTAAACGTAGTAATCAACTTACATCAAAAAAGTCAGTTGGCGAACTTTCAGAAATAAGGAAGAATTATATTAATAAAAGGACCTTAGCAAGGTGTTTAAGATTAAAGCATTTGGACCAGTTTGTATTACTTGGAAAGAGTGATCTAAATAATAATGCAGCTGGTAGTGATTCAATTTTGGAAGATGTATTTGAGGCTCTTGTTGGTGCAGTAAAAGTAGATTCTACACGTAATAATCCTTGTGGTTTAGTTTATATAAATACAAAAGATGCTGTAAAAACCGTATGTCATAATCTGTATGAGATGTATGAGTTTGAATCGGACTGGTATCAGGAAGTATTGGATTTTTGTAATTACTATGAAGTAAAATTGGATGAATACAAATCTGGTTATTCAAATAATTATATCTATTATCTTGAGATACCTGCCTTGCAATTTTCTTCACAAGGAGAAGGTAGAAGCCCTGAAGTTGCCAGACTGAAGGCGGCTGAAGCACTCATGCATGATTGTGAAATTTATGACATGAAGCAGGAAGTAGGAGAGGCTGATTTCGATACATCTGTTTCTCAGTTAAACGAACTTTTTCAGAAAGAATACATCACTCAACCAGAGTACTCGTTTAAGAATACAACGGATTCTGATGGACATCAAATCTGGCGTTGCGAATGCTTTATCTCATCATATGAAGACAAAGAGGGATATATGCAACGAGGTATCGGAGAAGAGAATTCAAAAGCTGAAGCTAAGAAAGCTGCGGCCTTTGATATGCTTCAGTTTATTTATGATGAAAGATAAGGAGCTTGAATATGATAGATTTTTTTCAGACTTTAAATGTAAAGCGATTTGTTTTCGCTGATGGTGATAATGTAAACAATCCAAAGGTATTCATTGACTTTCTCAATGAAAAGAAATTATTAGAACTTGATACTCAGATTATTTGTTTCATTGGTGCAAATACAAATCAAAATACCTGGTATAATACAGCAGTAAAGTATATTCAGTCATTAAATCAGAAAACATCTTTTAATTTGACACCAATAAGAATTCTTACAGAAGGTTCAAATGCCTTGGATATGGTACTGTCATCTTATGTTGGTCTTGCAATGGGACAAAATTCAAGAGCTGAATTTATAATTGTTTCAAATGACAAGGGGTATGAATCTGTTGTAGAACACTTTGGAAGTCTTGGAGTAAAGATTAATAGATTATCGATTAATAATACAAAGCAGACAGAAAAGACAACTCCTGCTAAGACAAATAAATCAGAAAATAAGTCTAATTCTTTGAATCAAAAAATTGTAAATGAAATTGTAGATTCTTTATTGAAGTCAGACAAAAAGAAACGTCCAAAGAAAAAGACAACGCTAAAGAATGTTATTCAAAATAATTTCCGAGAAAAGATAGCAAAAGAAAACTGCCAGGCTTATGTAGATGCAGTTCTTAACTTCTTGAAAGAGAAAAATAAACTAAACTTAGATAATCAGTCTCTTAACTGGAAATAGTAAAAAATCCACGTGCAGTTTACTACACGTGGATTTTTTACTCATCAAATACAACATCTTTCCCTATGAAACACTGGTTCTCACGTAAGTATTTCATAGGGAAAGGACTTACCGTGTATTGTCCATTTCTAACAAATTCTACGGTAAGCATGTGGGCAAATTCATCCAAAAAAATATTATTATTCATATAATGAAAAAGAAAGTTCATTTTTGATTCCTGCGATTGAACTGACTCATTTTGCTGTTGATGAACGGTATAAGACAGTTGTAGTATCTTCATCTGCGTTAAGAATAGGTGAGTTCATATTCTGGAATCATATTGTTCCAGGCATTAAGAAAGCTCAAGAATACTTGGCATTGCAGGATTTATTTGCTTTTTCCATAAATACACCAAAATTAATTGATTATTATACAAACAGGCTCGGGTTCAAGGAAATTGAGAATTTAGATGACAAGTTGTTCTTTGAGTATGCGGTTCCTGACTATGATGATGCCTGTAAATTCTTATATTTTCCTTTGGGCTGAAAAATCCTGTTTTATATGAATTTCCAGAATCGTAATAAGCATTCTGTGCGTTTCTTTCTGCAATTTATAAAAAAAATCTAAAATCTCCATAAAAATATCATAAAAATAAGATTCGGCATATTCAAATATATTTTGTTTTTCAGTTATAATTTGGAAGGTTGAAATTTATTACAATAATTATTACAGGTGGATTTATGGGAGTTTTACGCAAGTTTTTTTTATTGCCGGCTTTTTTGTTTTTTTTATCTGGTCTTTTTGCTGGTGAGCATACACTTTTCAATGTGCCGAAAGATTTTATTGGAACTTATATGCCGGTTCAGATGGAAATGCTTTTAAAAGAGTATATGTCTTACGAAAAAGCCCTGAATACTATTGCAGCCTCTCATTATGATGTTTTATCTCTTGAGGATTATGCATGTTATTCTCAGGTTTGTTTTTCTGATGGATATGCGGTCTATGCAAAGGATTTTGAAAAGTGGTCGTTTGTAAAACGTGGAGAAGAAAGATACATTCTTGATGAAAATGGTTTGTCATATCATAGAATTTCAACAAAAAAGGCTGACTACGAGGCTTATGCGGAAAAAGTCCTGCATATAATTTTTGCAGATGCGCTTCATAATAAAAATATTTCTATAAGCGGCAGCAATGTTACAATTTATAATATGCAGTATAAATTTGACTTGTGGCCAAGTTATGCGGATGATTATGGCGCTCTGGTTTTATCAGACTATGTGTTAAAAATAGAAGGGGTTTCTGCAAATATCTACAGTACAGAAAGTGTTGGAAAGTGGGAATTAAAACGGACTGATAATATAATTCAGACAATTCCGTTGTTTTATTGGAATGATTCTGACTATGGGCGTTTGAATGTTTATAAATACCGCGGCTCGAAAAAATCTTTACGTCTGTTGCGGAACCTTGTCTATGCAAAGCATGGCTATAAATTTAAATCAGCGGACTTGAATAAAATCTTTTCTGAATTTGACTGGTATAAGCCTGACGACAATTTTTCTGAAAATTCATTTACAAACCAGGAGTTAAGATTAATAAAAGACATTCAGATGTATGAAGCTGAATAAAGTGCCCTTTGAGCGGTCGCGTCTGTTTTGCAGATTATGGAGCTGATGGGACTTGAACCCACTACCTCTACAATGCCATTGTAGCGCTCTAGCCAGGTGAGCTACAGCCCCGATATTTTTATTATAGCAGTTTATAAGATTTTGAATCAATAAAAAAAACTTATAAATTGAATATTTTTCTGCCGCGGTTACATCGAAAAGTCTTTTCCAAGGTAAATCTCGCGGGCAAGTTCGGAATCTATGATTTCCTGCTTTGTTCCCTGAATCATAATCTGGCCTTTGTTTACGATGATTGCCCGGTCTGTTATTTCCAGTGTGTCGCGGACATTGTGGTCTGTAATCAGGATTCCGATTCCGCGTTTTGCCAGAAGTCCGATCATCGATTTGATGTCGGCGACGGCAATAGGATCGATTCCTGCGAACGGCTCGTCCAGAAGAAGGAATTTCGGTTCTACGGCAAGCGAGCGGGCTATTTCTGTGCGCCGCCGTTCTCCTCCGGAAAGTGTGAAGGCATATTGTTTTCTTATCCGCTCTATGGCAAATTCTTCAATCAATTGTTCCAGCCGCTGTTTTTTTTCCGCCTTTGTAAGGTCGAATCTTGTTTCCAGAATCGACCAGATGTTTTCTTCTACCGTAAGTTTTTTAAATACGCTTGGTTCCTGCGGAAGGTACGAGATTCCTTTTCGCGCGCGTTTGTACATCGGAAGCGGAGTTATCTGCTCGTCGTCCAGAAAAATTTCGCCGGCGGTAGGTTTGTAGAATCCTACAATCATATAAAATGTTGTGGTTTTTCCTGCTCCGTTAGGACCTAAAAGTCCAAGAACTTCGCCTGATTGCATTGAAAAATCAATTCCCTGCACAACTTTTTTCTTTCCGAAACTTTTAAAAAGGCTGAATGCCTTTAGTGTGTGGGTGTCTGTTCCGTTCATTCCGCTTTCTCCTGCGCAGTTGATTTTTCTGTATCTTTTCCAGTGTTATCTTCGGTGCTCTGGCTTACAGGATTCTTTCCGCCGGATGAATTTTCCGCATCCTGGCTCTGGCTGATGTTTTCCGCGGTCTCTTCAGTCTTTTCCTGTTCTTCAGTCTGTTCTGTGCCGGTGTTTTCTGTTTCAGCCGTTTCTTTTTCAACTTTTTTCTCGTCGATTATAGAGCCTTTTACGCGTCCGTCCAGGGTTATTTCCTGTGATGTCAAGTCCAGGGTGATTTGCTGCGCCCGGAAAGTGTCCTCTCCCTGCTTTATCTGGGAATTTCCGCTAAGCTCGAGCATCTGGTCGTTCTTGCGGTAAATTGCGTATGCTCCGGTGCAGACATTGTTTTTCTGGGTAAGCTGGATTTCTATCTGCATTACCGCGGTTTCTGTGTTCTGGTTGTATTCAATTATCTGGGCCTTTGCGTTTACGTCGTTTTTTATGTCTTTTAAATCTACGTTATCAGAAAGCTCGGCTATTTTTGTTTCCCGGTCGTATTTTAGTTTATCGCAGGTGAACTCCAGCTCAGATTCCATATTCTTTCCCTTTATGTTTCCATGCGCTTCTATAAAACGGAAATTCTTTCCGGAAAGTCCTATCTGGTCTGCGAAAATTTCCATTGAATCTGTAAGCACGTAGGCCTCTCCGTTCAGTGTTGTTGAATCAGATTTGTCCCCGACAACGCCCGTCATGCTGTTTGCGGAAAAAGTGATTTTTTCGGCGTTTGCTTTTCCGGCGGCAAAAACAGAAAACAGAAAAAGTGATATAACCGCATAAAATTTACTGATTTTCTTCAACCTGTTCTCCATCGTCATCAGAAATGTACTGGCCTGTTACAACACCATTGAAAATAAACTTTTTGCTTACTCCGCTTGCAGAAAACCCCGAGCCCTGGATTGTTGTGTTTCCTTTTTTTATCGTAACATTATCGTTTCTGCTGCTTGTAAGCTGCTCTGATTTTCCGTTCCAGCGCAATGTGCCGGCGGAAACCTTTATATCGTCCTTTGTGTTTTCAATTTCAATGTTGTCGTAAAGCGTGTATTCTTCCGTGTCTGTGTTTGAAGAAAGAAGCCCGCACGAACCTTTTGTTAAAAGCTCGCCTTCTTTGTTCATGACTTGAAATTCAACGTCTTTTGCGTACATCGATTTTCCGTCTGAATACTGTTCAAGCCTTGCCGCCGAAAGGTTCAGCGTTTTCTTGTTGTTTTCGTAACGGCTGTAATTTGCGTCCGTAAAAATAAATTCCGGCACATTTTCTTCATCCTGATAGTTTGTGCTGTATTTAAGCGAGCAGCCTGCGAAAAAAAACAAAAAAATCAACGGAATAAAAGATAAATGTGGATTTTTCATTATCTGTTCAGCGCGGCTCCTAAAAATGCCGTAAAAAGAGGATGCGGTTTTGCCGGCCGCGAGATAAATTCCGGATGGTACTGCACTCCGATTCCCCATTTGTGGTTTTCCCATTCAAAGGCTTCGATTCTGTCGTCGTCTTCTGCGACTGCCGAAATAATGAGCCCGTTTTGTTTCATTATCTCTGAATATTTTTTGTCAAATGTATGTTTATTGCGGTGGCGCTCTGTAACGGAACTTTTTTTGTACGCCTGATGCAATTTTGTGTCCTTTACAATTTTTACTCCCAGCGCGCCGAGCTGTTCAGAGCCTGCTACGGAAAGTCCGGCCTGTTCTTCCGGAAGACTTATGATTGCGTGTTCAGAATTCTGTATGAATTCTGTGCTGTCCGCATCCGTCCAGCCTATAAGGGAGCGCGCTGTTTCTATTGCCATAAGCTGCATTCCAACATCTATTCCAAAGTAAGGAATGTTGTTTTCGCGGGCAAATTTTACTGTCTTCAAAAGGCCAAGGAAGCCGCGCTGGCCGTAATTTCCAGGAATTATAATTCCGTCAACGCCTTCAAAAGCGGAGGCGACTGTATCTGTTACTTCCAGGGATTCCGCGTCGATTTTTTTCAGTTCAAGCTGTGCGCCGAAAGATGTTACTGCCGCATGGAAAAGCGATTCGCGCACGGATTTGAAACATTCGTCCAGATAATCTTTTTTGCCTGCTATTGCAATTGTGATTTTAGGACCGCCTTCGTTCAGTTTTTTTATAAAGCTGGTCCACTGCCGTATGTTCGAATTTGCGGAATCTGTTTTTAATGCAAGTTTTTTTACGATTGCCGCATCCAGGCCTTCTTTATGGAACATAATCGGAATTTCGTAGATTGATTTTTCAACATTTGATGAGGTAAAAACTGCGTTTGTTGAAACATTGCAGAAAAGCGCGAGTTTCTTTTTCATGTCGGACTCAACTTCTTTTTCGCAGCGGCAAAGAAGAATGTCCGGCTGGATTCCTGCTTCCTGAAGCTGCTTTACGGAATGCTGCGTTGGTTTTGATTTTAGTTCGCCGCCTGTAATCACAGGAATAAGCGAAAGGTGAATCGTGCATATTTCGTTTTTTGGAAGCTCGTGAACCATTTGCCTTCCGGCTTCAAGGAAAGGAATTGATTCAATGTCGCCTACGGTTCCGCCGATTTCAACAATAACAACGTCTGCCTGCGTCTTTTGCCCGATTGAGAAGATTCTTCGCTTGATTTCATCCGTGATGTGCGGAATTACCTGGACAGTGCGTCCGTTGTAGCGTCCCGCACGTTCATTTCTGATTACCTGGTCGTACACTTTGCCGATTGTAATGCAGTTGTCGCTTGTGATTGTAACGCTTGTAAAGCGCGAGAAATTTCCTAGGTCAAGGTCGGTTTCCGCGCCGTCTTCTGTTACATAAACTTCGCCATGCTGAAAAGGACTTATATTTCCTGCATCAAGATTTATGTAAGGGTCGCATTTTATCATTGCGATTTTTAAGCCATAACCTTCAAGAAGACTTCCAATAGTTGCCGAGGCAACACCTTTTCCAAGACTGGAACAAACTCCGCTAGTAACCAGAATGTATTTACTCATAACTCGATATTCTATCATTAAGAATGATTTTAGTAAATTAAGCCGGAAAAATATAAGCCGTAAAATGCAGGGTTGAATTCCGCTTTTTACAAAAAACTCGACATTCGGGCAAATTAACAAAAAACGGACAGCCGCCGGTGAAATCACCGGAAGCGCGGATGGCGCTTGAATCAGTTGAATTCCGGCAATGTCTTTAGCATTTCCACAAGCGCTCTTGTCGCTTTTCCGCGGTGGGAAATCGCATTTTTTTCTTCTGATGAAATTTGTGCGGCTGTTTTTCCGTACTGCGGCAGAAAAAATATAGGATCGTAGCCAAAGCCGCCTGTTCCGGCCGCATCTTCAATGCGCTCCACAATTGTTCCTTCCATAGTTTCCTGGGAAACAAAAATTCTGTCTGTTCCAAGGTACAGAACCATGGCGCAGGTGTAATGCGCGGAACGCAATCCGTTTTTGAATGAATCAGAAGTTATTCCTGATGCGACGGCGGCGTTCAGCGATTCTATAAGGAATCTGTTTTGCAGTTCCTGCGGTGTTTTTGAGCCGTCTGGTTTTCCATGCGGAAATTCCGGTCCGCCGTAACGGGCGGAATAAATTCCTGGAATTCCGTTCAGTGCGTCTACGCAAATTCCTGAGTCATCTGCGATTACAGGGCAGCGGACAATTTCATACAGCGTTTTAGCCTTTATTATGCTGTTTTCGTAGAAAGTCTTTCCGTTTTCAATAGGATTAAAGTCAATTCCCTCGTCTGCAGGAGTGATGACTGTATGCGGGGAAAGAATTTGACTCATTTCCCGTTTTTTGTTCTTGTTTCCGGTTGCTAAATAAATTTTCATAGACAGATTCTATTCAATTTTTTTTTTCTAGTCTACGAGTTTTCGGAACTGTCGTTTATTTCTTTTATGATGAATTCTGCCATTGTCTCCGCGTTCTTTATATAATTTCCAACCTGACGTTCACCGATTCCCAGCACATCCGCTACCTGTCTGTTTGTCGGACATAGTTTTATGGGTTTTGTCATTAAGCGGCTGTTTCTGTCCTGCCATTTTTTTGTGTGATATTCATATTTTTTTGAAAGCTCTTCTTTTTCGCTTGTTTCTACTGCCTCTGAAAGCTGTTTCTGAAGCTTTATGTGATAATTGAATGATTTTACAAGTCTGTCCTGCATCTTTTCCAGTTTTTCATGTTTTTCCGGTATTTTGCTTTTTAATTCATCTATTGTTTCCTGCATAAGTTTTTTTGAAATTGCGCAGTAATCGCATACTGAGTCGATGGTTTCGTCCGTTATGTAGTAGCTTGATTTTAGTGCGAGTATAAGCGCTGTTTTTGCCTTTGGAGATCTTCTGTTTGCCCAGTAGGTTACAAGGTCTTTTATTTTTACCTTTGGTTTTTCTCCGGAAAAATGCTCCGTATTTTCTGCGCTTGCTTTTTTTCCGGCGAGCCTTTTTTCCTTGCAGGTGATTTTATCCTCTGTTCTTTTGATAAAAGGTCTCAGGTGCGCGATTTTGAAGGGCGCTTCATCCATTTCGTATCGTTCTTTCTGTGGTTCGTATTGAATCTGGGGACATTCCCTTGCAAATGTGTCGCCAAAACATTTCCGTCTGTTTTCCCGGATGATTGTAAGAATCTGGTACTTGAAAAAGGCTAGCAGATAGGTCTTGAAAGAACCTTTTTTCTTTTTGTAGTTTTTGAAAATCAATGCCCCGGACTGCAGTATGCGCACGCTCAGCTCTCCGATAATATCTTCATCATTTGAAATCAGGTGATATTTTTTAGGATTTCGGATCAGGTCTTCTGCGACCATTTTTGCCGCATTTTCCGGCGTGATAAAACCGGAATCAATCATCTCTGGAATTGAATTCAGGTCGATGCAAAGTTTTTTCATTTTAATACTCCACTTTTAAATAATTTATAATTATTTGAAAGCAAGTATCGTGCCAAGTTTTTGTTTTTACGGCGTTTTTTTACATTATCCGTGAAAATTCTTTTACGACGGACGGAATCAGCGTTTCAAGTTTTCCGTTGCAGCTGAAACCCGATGCGTTTTTGTGTCCTCCTCCGCCAAATTTTGCGG
>OIXL01000456.1_pt1 | contig 20712 bp, 16 predicted proteins | sample 1587761 | NCBI WGS metagenome assembly OIXL01 (sample SAMN03283246) | human gut metagenome | biome: human-associated habitat; material: feces | host: Homo sapiens | place: Peru | collected 2012 | reverse complement strand
TTGCCTTCGGCACTTCCCCCGAAGGGGGAAGCAAGACGTTACGTAGCTAACGATTTCCTTAACTTAATAGCATTACCTAGAGGGGAAGGCTGCGATACGAGAATACCATCTTCTAAAAAAGGCGGCGAAGCCGCCACGAGAGCCCTGAACCCTGAACCCTGAACCAAATGAAAGAAAATAAAAAAGGGGCTGTGAAGAAATGAGGATTCATTTCTTCACAGCCCCTTTTTTATTTTCTATAGCTCATGCGTTTCCTTGCGATTTTTTCTGCTTCGCGGGCGGCCTCGCCCTGATTCGGGTGGGCTTCCTCGTCCATTTCATACTGCCACATGCGCGTGGGGACCATTTCGCCCTCAGGGCTGCTGGTGTAGCGCATGGACTTCGGCATGGTCTTTACGGTGGAGAGCGGGCTTGTGAAGCCGCGGCCGATGACGTCTGTGGTATTCATGATGAAGAGAAAGGCATGCGGGTCGATTTCTTCGATGTAGTGACGGAGTTTCGTGATCTGTGTCAGATCGACGATGGCAAAGACGATGCGCTTATCCATGCCGGAGAAGGCGCCCTGCCCATAGAGGAGAGTCGCACCGTGGTGGATGTTGCGGAGGATGGCGTCTGCGATCTCAAGCGGCTTGTCAGAAACGATGAAGGCGGCTTTCCGCTGGGCGAAGCCGATGACGAGGCGGCTCGAGAGATTCGCATTGATATACATCGCGATCAGGGTGCAGATGGCGAGCTCCAGGGCAAAGATCCAGGCACTGGCCATGACGATCAGGAAGTTCAGCGCAAAGACGACGTAGCCGATTTCCAGATTGTAGTATTTCTTCAGGATCGCGCCGATGACATCGAGGCCGCCGGTGTTGCTGTTGTAACGGTAGAGGAGCCCCATGCCAAGGCCGAGGATGACGCCGCCTGCGATGGCGGAGACGAGCGGCTCTTTCACGGAGGACATGGTGGCGAGCGGTGCGGTGAGGTCGATGAAGACGGAGCAGAGCACGGTGCCTATGATGGTGATCAGGGTGTAGAATTTTCCCATGAACTTCAGGGCGAGAAGAAGGATCGGGATGTTCAGGATGAGGTTCGCGATACCGATGGGGAAGCCCGTCAGGTAGTTCAGGATCATCGCGATGCCGGTGAGCCCGCCTGCGAGGAAGTGATGGGGGACATAGAAGGCATTGATGCCGACGGAGTAGAGAAATGTACCGACCACAGTGATGGCCAGAATGAATAACAGCCGCTGCCAGAAAGTGGGGCTTCTGTAGTCAGCCCCCAACGGGGTGTTCATGAGTGGGTCCTTTCTTTGGAAAATGGAAGCACCAAGGGTGCGGTGAGAATATTTACATCATATTATTATAGCATGAGGGGCAAGGGAAAATGAGGAATGAGGAATGAGGAGTGAGAAATGAAGGTGGCGGCTTCGCCGCAATATATATGAGGCGATGCCCGAAGGTGGCTTTTTAGTCACCGGTCACTCCGATGATACGAGTAGGCCCTTGGAGAAGGGCCGCGCCGAAGGCGCAGGATAGAGTGCCTCGGAGAGGCACAACTCTACGCAGCGGTGTGAAAAACGATGTGAGATGATCCGCCTTTCTTGCGTGTCATCCCGGCCGAAGTGGCAGTGCAATAAAGATCGAGGGCTGCGCTTGGGATGATGAAACGGGGGAAGGAATAGTACCGCATAGAGGGCATTTTTTCCTTTGATAAGCACGCGAAAAGCGCGCCTTTTGGAAGAGGCGCGCTTTTCGCGTACTTATATTATTTTCTTTAAGTAGCGCGGATGAGGTGATTATTTCTTCTCTAACAGGAAATCTATGATGTTTTTGCAGCGGATGCCATTAAAATCAGAAAAAATCGTATGATCCATGGTCAGGATGAACTTTTCATAATTGTCGGAAATGGCTTCGAGAGGAGCCAGCTCGCGGCGTCTCGTATTTTCATCCATGATAGAAGCCGAGACCTGGATGTATTTTTTCTCATCTGTTTTTTCTGCAATGAAGTCGATTTCCAAAGTCCCCAGTTTTCCGATACTTACCTGGTAGCCTCGGCGGAGGAGTTCAAGGTAGACAAGGTTTTCGAGAATGTGCCCATAGTCTGTGTTTCGGAAACCGAGTAGTGCATTTCTAAGGCCTATATCTGCGATATAGTATTTTTCTTGCGTTTTGAGATGCAGTTTTCCTTTGATGTCATAGCGGCTGATTTTGTGAAAGATGAAAGCACTCTGCAGCATACGCACGTAGTTGTCTATGGTGAAGGTACTGGTCTTGCGTCCCACACTGGTCAGATAGCCGCTGATTTTTGGAGAGGAAACTGGATTTCCCACGTTGTCAGCAAGGAAATGCACCAGGGCGTCCAAGAGGGCTGGATCGCGGACCGCGTTTCTTTGCACGATGTCTTTCATGAGGACGGTGTTATAAATACCCGAAAGGAAGAGACGGATGGCGTCATTTTCCTGCGGAAGAAGGGGGATGATCGGGAGACCGCCGTACTTCAGGTATTGCTGAAAGGCTAAGTCTTTGTTTTCTGCTTTCGGTGCCGGAAGGAACTGAAGGTATTCCTGGAAGGAAAGCGGGAGAACCTGAATCTCTATGTACCTGCCAGAAAGGAGTGTTGATATCTCGGAGGATAACAGGCTGGCATTGGAGCCGGTCAGATAGATGTCAGCGTTGCCTTCCATGAAGAGGGAATTCACGGCTTTTTCCCAGTGTTCCACCTGTTGTACTTCATCGAGCATCAAGTATACATGAGACTTTCCCGTCATGCGGTCTTTGATCCACGTGTAGAGCGCGCGATAATCCCGGATCTGGTCGAATTCCATGGATTCGAAATTCATTTGGATCAGCTGGTCTTTGTGAATTCCTTGGGAGAGGAGGTCTTCTGCAAAGAGTTTGAGCAAGGTGGATTTGCCGCTGCGCCGCATGCCTGTAATGACTTTGATGAGTGGCTGGTCTTGAAAGGCTTTTAATTGATTCAGATAAGTCTCTCGTTGTATCATATGCATCACCTTTACTAAGTATACTTATAAAAGTGGCATTTGGCAAATAGTTTTACAGGTATATTTAAAAAATTATAAAATCAAATGGTTTTTAAGGGATACTTTGAAATTTAATCAGCGTTTCCCTAGGTGAGTATGCAAAAGCAGGGTTAGCCCTGGGGACGTGCTGCCACTTGATTGTGAATGAAAGCTTTACTCGAATGAGAAATCAGGAATGAAGGTGTCGGCTTCGCCGCCTTTTTTTAGATGATGGTATTCTCGCATCGTAGCCTTTCCCTAGAGGGGAAGGTGCCCCGCAGAGGCGGATTGGGCAGACATGGATGCATGGATGCGGAATTGGTATAGATATATCGAAATTTGACAATATAACCGGGGGGGGTACACTGTCGGTAGGAGTATCTAATGGTTGTGATAGAGAGTTGTCATCTATTTCTTTTTATTTTTCCGAGAGAGGGGAATATGGTATGAAGAAAGAAACGAAGAGACTCATTTTGGCTGGATTATTCGTGCTCCTTGGTTCAGGAGCAACGCATGCGACAGACTATACAGCTGCGATTGGTGCGGGTAATTATACGGATGATATTTTTAATATGAATGTTAAAAATGTCGGTTACCCAATTGATGCAAGCGAAAGTAAGGATATTTCAATCACAGGGAAAGAAATCCATATCAAATCTACGGCGGATCAAAATGGGCAGCTTGTTGGGGCGGATTCTTGGTCTAATGCCACGCTGTCACTCGGCAGTGATAAAACAGAAAGCATTACAGTGGATGTACAAAATCCCAATATAGCTTATGTAAATGATGGGAAACCTGCGAAGTGGGTATATGGTATTGCTTCTATTGGCAAAAATGATCCTTCGAAGCCATTGACCGAAGTAAATGTTACAGCAAAAAAATTATATGTTAATACCGTTGGCTCCACGGATTATCAGGAAGTTGCTGCACTTTTTGCAAACAACTCTACAGATGGCGTGACTGCGCCGCAGAATGCAGCACAACTTAATATAAATGCACAGGAAATTGAGTTAAATTCCTCTTCTATTGGTATAGGTGCTTTCTCTAATGGTCAAGTGAACATCAACGGCAATCTCACGGTTAATGCGAAGAATGCACTGGATGTACGCGGTCGCTCCACGACGAACATCAATACAGACGGAAAACACTCCACCGTGTTGAATGGGGATATCGTATTCGAAACCCCTGCAACACCGCAAAATAGTCACGATAGCGGGAATATTATTGATGCCTATGTAAATGTGAACTTGACGGGCAAAGACTCTTCCTGGACGGGCAGCGCTTATCAGGAATATAAAACGAATGAGGCTGACACTAAATACCAGCATGTCATCGAAATGGATACTAACCCATATCAAGGCAATGTCACCGGTTTCAAGCTCACCATGGCTGACGGTGCTTCGTGGAACATGACGGGCGACAGCTTTGTCAATAATGTCGACGCTTCGAGTGACAGCGTGATCCATGTCGGACGCGATGTCAAGACGGCGAATATGCAGAATGTGAAGCTCGACAAGGCGACCATCGACCTCGCGGGCGATCAGCAGACGGTCAATGTCACGAAGAAGCTCTCCGGCAACGGTACGATCGCGACGAACAGCCTCAATAATACACTCAAGGCAGTGGATGCGGCGGATGCAGATATCACTGTCAAAGGGACCGGCAATATCGCTGACTTGATCGCAAGCGATAGCGCGAACGCGCAGAAACTTGCGGATACCGCGGTGGGGGCAAATGGTAAAACCATTGCGAAGAAGATCAAAGCGAGTGCGGCTACGATTGCGGGGGACTACGAAGCACAGGTGGATGCAAACGGCAAGGTCGTCAATGAAGTGAAATCTCAGAACCAGACGAACCTTTCCATCAGCAAGCTCGGTGCGCTTTCTCTCATGACATGGCGTCAGGAGAACAATGATATGAATAAGCGTCTTGGTGAAATTCGTGACAGCCAGGGCGAGCAGGGCATCTGGGCGCGCATGAGCCGCGGCGAAGCGAAGTATGGCTCGCAGGGCGTGAAGAACCAGTACAATTACTATCAGCTGGGCTATGACCACAAGATCGCGGATGACTGGATCCTGGGCGGTGCTTTCACCTATACCGATGGCGAAAACAATCTGATCGGCGGCAGCGGGACCAATAAGAATACGGGCTTTGCTGTGTATGGCAGCAACCTGCGCGATGATGGTAGCTTCATCGATCTCATCGCCAAGTACGCACATATGAAGAATGATTTCGATACCATCGGCGGCGTCGGTATCGGCGAGTACAGCACGAATGGGTATGCGCTGTCTGCGGAATACGGCAAGCGTTTCCAGCAGGATGGCTTCTGGATCGAACCGCAGGCTGAGCTGACTTACGGCAAGGTTTCTTCGGCGGATTTCACCACATCTGAAGGGGCGAAGGTTCATCAGGACAGTCTGGACAGCCTTGTCGGCCGTCTCGGATTCTCGCTGGGCAAGGATGTCAAAGCGGGCAATGTATACGTTCGCGCGTCCTATCTCTATGATTTCAAGGGTGATGTGGCTATGCGCATGAGCAATGGCGTGGCTTCTGATACCTATGATCAGGATCTCGGCGGCAGCTGGTGGGAATTTGGTGTCGGCACGAATCTGAATTTCGGCAAAGATATGCATTTCTACTTCGATGTGGAAAGAACGGAAGGCGGGAAAGTCGATACACCGTGGCAGTGGAATGCGGGCGTCCGTCTCTCTTTCTAAGGAAACAGGATGATAGGGAGGCCTCTCCATCAGAGAATAGCATGTCATTATGATTCTAAAAAAGCATCAGCCTTTTTGGCTGGTGCTTTTTGTGTTTACCAAGCGATGTTGCGCTCGTTTTTTCTCGTCGTGGGATTTCATCCGTGCTTCCCTAGCTTTTTCAACCATTGTTGTATACAATAAAAGCAGTGAATGCCGATGCATTTCTGGCTGAGGCGTTCATATTTTATGAACTAAAGTCCGATCGTAGGAGTGATAGTATGACAAACAGGCACTGGCTGAAGCGCGAGGTGCCCGCGTGGGTGAAAGAGAAGCTCATCAGTGAAGAAGAGGGGAAGGCGCTGCTGGCCCGGTACCGGAAGGGGGAGCCGGGGGCGTACAGGGAGGCTTTCTTTGTGATGGCGGTGGTCTGCCTTTTGGGCGGGCTGGGATTTCTGGGAGCGGGGCTGTGGAATGGGCTCACGCAGGATGAGCGTTTCCTCTTGGCGCTCGTTCCTTTGCTGCTTTCGCTTCTCTCGGTAGTCTCGATGGTAGTGCTGGATCGGAGGATCCCGGATGATCCGGTCGCCGTGAAGGGGGCTGAGGTGCCCTTTGGCGCGTCGGGGGTACTCGATGAGGTGTCGGACTCGGCGGGGAGTCTGGACAGGGCGCAGCGCATCGGAAAGAAGGCGCAGCTCTGGGGAGCGCTCATGGAGGAGGAGCGTCTGGTACCGGCGAAGACTTGGCATCACCGTGTGCCGGTCTTCCTGCGCGAGTCGGCGGCTGCCTTCCATGGCGTGAGCATTCTTGCTGCGTTCTGGATGGTGGCGGAGTCCTTCAAGCTGACGGATGATCTCTATGTGGGGCTTTCGCTTTGCGGTTTTCTGCTTCTGGTGCTGACGCTTGTGACAAGCTCAGCGGCTTCCGGCATCCTGTATATGATCGTGTCCGTGGGTATCTTCTATACGGCGCCGGTGCGCGGCTGGCCGGAGTTTCTTTCGTGGTTTTACATGCTGACGGCGCTGGGGATGCTGGCGCATCTGCTGCGGGAGCGCCGCGACCGCGCGGTCGTGTGCTTCTCCTGGGTCTGGGCGGTCGGCATTCTCCTTCTGATTTTCTGGTCGGCGGGAAATATGCTGTGGCAGACGCTTTTCTTCTCGCTCGCGGCGTCGCTCACATGGATGGCGGGCGGAGCGTTCCGTTCGTATGGCGTGGGCGCGGCTGCGCTGCGTTTCTTCGGAGGCATCGCGGTCTTTGCGGTGCTGCTCGAAGGCTCGTATGGGGCGGTCTGGGCGGATGTGTCGGGGAGCTACGCGCTGTGGATCCTTTTCCTGCTTTTCCTCGCTGCGGATGCGGTGCTTATCGTGCGTATGGCGGTCAAGAAGGAATGGCTCTCGATCCTCGCGGGGCTTACGCCTTTCATCATGGCGGCCTCGGCGATGATTTCTATCTTCGAATCCTCCGGTGCGCTCTCTGCGACGGTGGTTTCTATTTTCTGCGCGATCCTTTCGGTGGCGGTCATTGCACGCGGTTTCCAGATGGATCGTCCGATGCAGCGCTGGGGCGGCGTCGCGCTCCTTGCAGCGGATGGCGTGATCCGTGTGATGGATTCCGCGCTTTCGCTCTCGCAGAGAGGGCTCTTTTTCCTGGTGGTCGGGTTGCTGGCAGGTGCCGTCTGTTTCCTGCTGTACCTGCCTGCGAAGAAGAAACGAAAAGCGGTTCCCGCAGAGGAAGGGAAGGAGGACGACCATGCTGAGTAAGAAGATGTCTCTCATTCTCCTCGCGGCGGCGGCAGTCGTCGAGCTGACGAGCCTTGTCTGGATTCGCGGCGAATATCGCAGTACGATGATCGATGGAGCCGAGTATCAGGTGCCGGCGGCGATCGATTTCAAGGGGGATTTCTATGAAAGAAATTATCTCCCTGTGACAGTGCCTCTCACCGAAGCCCCGTGGCACGGAGAGAAAGCACCGGAGAAGGGGGAGGAAATCTATCTCGCGCTCACCAGAAATGCCGATGGCATGATGGAGATCACCGGGGCGCAGGATACCCGTCCCGGCGGGGACTACCTCATCACCCGTGCGCTGTCGTACATCGACGGCATGGTGCATTTCCATTTCCCAGTCGATAGGATGTACATGTCGCCCGAGCAGATCGCGAAGCTCTCGATCGTCGAGCTCTCCGAACGCGTGCAGGTGAAGAATGAGCAAAAGAAGACCACGGAGACGCATATGAAAAATGAGCTCTCGGCACTGATCCATATCAAGGATGGCCGCGCAGTCATTGCGAAGGTCCTCGCCAATGGTTCGCCCGTCGAGCAGACCTTCACCACGGTTGGGAAAAATATCAATGTGACCTATGCGAAAAGTGCTAAAGAACGAGATCAGTATAGTACGAGAATCAATAAAGAAGAGAAAACGCAGCGAGACTAAGAGACTAGGAGACGTCAGATATCAGAAATCAGACGTCTGATTCGGGTTTTCGGACTTTGCGGGTGCTTGGTCTATCGTCTTTTCGTCTCTGAGCTGGATATATCCGCTTTGTTCTTCGCAGTCTCCAAGCTGTATCCTTTTTGAGTCTCATTTACACATTACCAAGGAGGTCATCTATGTACATCATCCTTATGCGTCACGGCGAGGCAGAGCCGGAGACAGAAGATATCGCCAATAAAAATCGTTCCCTGACGCCGAAGGGCATGCGTCAGGCACGGAAAAGCGCGCGCATCCTCGGCAAGTTTCTGAAGGATAATCCCATCCGCATCTTTACCAGCCCTTACCAGCGCACGCGTCAGACGGCGGGGATCCTCGCGGAAGAGTGCTTCGCCGAGGAGATCCATACCGCGGAAGAGCTCCTCTCCTCGAACTGGCAGATGGTGCTGAATCATCTGATCTCCGACGGCAGTCCCATTGCGTTCGTATCCCACCATCCCTTCCTGCAGTCCTACCTGCTCTCCGCCTGCAGCGCGGCAGTGAAATTTGACCTCGCCGGTATCGCCGTCATCGACTACGACCTCCGCTGGCGGCAGGGGAAACTCGTCGGCTACTTTACACCGTCGCTGAAACTGATGAAGAAAGAGTGACTGGTGGCTGGTGGCTGGTGACTAGTGACTGGTGACTAGTGACTGGTGACTAGTGACTGGTGACTAGTGGCTAGGGACTAGGGACTAGAATATTCCTCCCGCGCGTAGGCCCTAGGAGAAGGGCCGCGCCGAAGGCGCAGGATAGAGTGCCTCGAAGAGGCACAACTCCCCTATAGTAAAATGAAAGCCGATGTGAGGAAATCGTCATCTGGAATCACCGCCATTTGCAGAATACGGTATTTCGAACAATCACCCATATCCGCTACAAAGAAATTCGAAAGCTGGCGCTTTCGTCTATCCCGGCCTTTGGCCGCGCCCTTCTCCAAGGGCGAACGCGTCTGACGATAGTCGCATATGGCAGGTAAGCGGACTAGGGAAACGCTGATTAAATCGCAGAATCAGATTTTACAAGAATTTTTATACATAGCTTCGTCATAACCTTCCTTAAATAGCTCGCTATTCGCGTCAGATTATTCCTCGCTATGCATAAAAATTCAAGAGTAAAATCTGACAACGATTTAATCAGTGTTTCCCTGGCATGATAACGGAGCAGGATATATCCCATGTAGCGGCATGAAAACGCTGCGAGCTGATCCACGGACTGCTGACTGCCCACCGCCAATAACTATTTCCAAGGAGGTACCTATGAAAAAACTACTCACCATCGCGGGCTCCGACTCCTCCGGCGGCGCCGGTATTCAAGCCGACCTGAAGACCTTTGCCGCCCTCGGCACCTACGGCATGAGCTGTATCTGCGCCCTGACCGCGCAGAATACGACAGGCGTCCGCATGGTCGTGAATACTCCGATTTCCATGGTCAAAGTCCAGCTCGAAGCCATCTACGACGACGTTCCGCCTGACGCCGTGAAGACCGGCATGCTCGGGACAGCTGCCATCGTGGATACAGTTTCCGATTTCCTTGGAAATCACCGAAGTGCGCCGCTCGTCGTCGATCCCGTCATGGTCGCCACCAGCGGAGACAGGCTGCTCGAAGACGATGCCATCGCACTCTATAAAGAAAAACTCATCCCCCTTGCGACACTCATCACGCCGAACATCCCCGAAGCCGAAGTCCTCTCCGGCATGTCCATCACGAGCGCTCCCGACCGCCGAAAAGCCGCCGAAATACTCATGACCTTCGGCTGCGAAGCCGTCCTCATCAAGGGCGGCCATCACATCATGGACGCCGATGACCTTCTCTATGATGGCAAGGACTTCATCGCCTACCCCGGGCGGCGCATTGACACGAAAAATACCCACGGCACAGGATGCACCCTTTCGAGCGCCATCGCGGCAAGCCTCGCCAAAGGCCTTCCGCTCGAAGGTGCGGTCGAGGCAGCCAAGGACTACCTCACCGGCGCCATCGCGTGTGCGAAGACAGACTCCGTCGGACACGGCCATGGCCCTGTCCATCACTTCTGGTTCTACGGAGACCACTGGGGGAGAATGAAATGAGCTATCCCTTCTTTGCCTACATGTCGCGCCTGAAATACATCGCCCGCTGGGGTCTCATGCGCAGCACCATCCCCGAGAATGACGCCGAGCACACTCTTCAGACTGCCATGATCGCCCACGCCCTCGCCCTCATCCGGCAAGACATCTTCCATGAGTGGGCAGATCCCGAGCACTGCGCCATGCTCGCCCTCTACCATGATGCCAGCGAAGTCTTCACCGGCGACCTTCCGACACCTGTGAAATACTTCACCCCCGGCCTCCACGAAAAGTATGAGGAGATCGAGACAGAAGCCAGGAAGAAACTCCTCGCGACACTCCCCGAAGAACTGCAGGAAAGCTACGCATCCTATCTCGTCACCCTTGAGCGGGATCCCCTCTGGCCCCTTGCCAAAGCCGCCGATACCCTCTCCGCCTTCCTCAAATGCGCCGAAGAAGTCCGCGATGGAAATCCGGAATTTCAAGAAGCCTATCGCACGACACGAAAAAAACTCGAGGACATTCATATGAAAGAAGTCGACTGGTTTCTCGCTCGTTTCGCCAAGAGCTTCGAGAAGACGCTGGATCAACTGAATCAGAATCAGTAAGAGCAGCCCCTTGCGGGCGGCTCTTTTTTGTTGTCAGAAGTCCGAAGTCAGAGGTCAGAAGTCAGAAGTTAGATGTCAGATGTCTGGTGTCAGATGTCTGAAGTCTGATATCTGAAGTCTGACGTCTCCAAGTCTCTTAGTCTCAAGGTCCCCGCACTCTCAAGCATGCGTTATTGTCATGGATGTATAGATTTCTATAGAGATTTGCAAAAACATAATTTAATACTTTACTAACGGGGGGGGTAATGGTATCCTAATGACATGAAAAGGAGTTTATTTTTACTTTTATCATGGTAATATCCGGGAGGGATAGGTATGAAGAAAGAAACAAAGAAACTCATTGCCGCTGGTATCGTGATGGCGCTCAGCTGCGGCGCTTGGGGAAGTGTGTCGGCGGCTGATAATGCTGCGGTTGCCGGTGAAGATAAAAAGGTGAATAGCATTTATTCGGATGGTAAAATTAGTAATGTTTATTATGGATTGAACGCTAAAGGGGATCCTTCAAGCTCCCAAGAAGGAAAGATATCTTTAACGACGCCAAAGGTTGAGATCCATGCTACTGGGATTGGAATCCAAGCGACCAAATGGGGATCTGTTATTGTGGGCAATACAGATACGCAAAATGTCAGCATTTCTGGCGCTTCGCAAGGAGTCAAGCTGAGCCAAGGCGGATATGCGGAGATTACTGGTGAACAGGTAAAAATATCTAATGAAAATGGGAAAAGAGCGTTAATTGAGGTTGACAACGACTTTCCCAAAATGAAAAGACCTGCTCTGTTGATAGTCAAAGGAAAACAGATCGAGCTTGTGTCTGTTGGTCAGGTCATTGACACGAACTCAAGAAATGGCGTGCCCAATGCTAGCGTTACTTTGGGGGATGATTCTACGGAATTACTCACTATGACAGGTGGCAAGGGAATTAATGCTAAAAAGAACTCTGAAATCATCGGAAAAGCAAAAGATATCAGCTTGGTGGTCAATTCAACTGCGATTACGCAGGGAGTACAAGCAACAGGTGATGAAGCAAAGGTGCAGCTGACAGCTAAAGACCATTTGCTGGTAGATGTAACTGGCGCGGGCGCAACGGCAGTGTATGGTTCTACCTCTGGAAAGGTGGAACTCGCCGGTAATGACACAAAAATCCAGGCAAAGGGAGAAGGTAGCAGTGTTTATGGTGTCCATGCAGAGACGCAGTCGAATGTTTTGATTTCAGGGAATACGGCAGACATTCGTACCGTTGGCGGTAAAAATGGCCCTAAAGGCGAATTGGGAAGTTCTGCACTGTATGCCAACAATGGGAATATCACTGTTGATGCGGATAAAGTAGTCGTTAATACCACGAATGCCAAGGAGCATGCATTTGCTGTTTATAGCAATTGGGGCTCTGATATTAAACTTGGCAAAGATGCAAATTCTGAAGTGCAGATTTCAAGCAGTAGCGAAGGGACAGCTATGGGTGTTGCGGTAGCTTCAGCTGAAGGTGCTAAACCCCCGGCACTGGAAGGTCTCAAAGGGGAGACGAGCAGTACGCCGACAACTGGGGCACCAGATGGCAAAGTGACGATCCAAGGTGCAAAGATCAATGTATCCGCAGAAGGTACGAAGGCTCGCGGTTTATATGCACAGGATAATAACAAGATCAGCGCCGGTAATGCCGGCTCTGATATCCAGATTTCTGCCAAGGGCGAAGATGCTATTGGTGTACTGGCTCTTGTTCATGGCTCTGTCGATTTGAATGGGAAAAATGCTGTAATCAAGGCGGAAAGCAGTGGGAATCTAGCATCTGAAGGGATTCATGTCCAGAATAATGACATGACAGATACGGCTCATCGTGCTACAGTCAACGTAAATACCGAGAATACGACGATTCATGCCGATTCGGCTCTCGTTGCCATGAGTAACAGTGTGCTGAATGTGAACAGTAACTTGGTAACCCATGGCAAGAATGCCATCCTGACCCGCGGCAATTCGGATGTCAATATCAACGTGGCTGGTAAGCATACGACACAGCTGAATGGTGATATCGTATTCAACTATGATGGTGCAAGTAGCGGTACAGTCATCGATTCGAATGTCAATGTGAATCTGAATGGGGAAGGCTCGTTCTGGACGGGCAATACAAAGGCGGAATGGAATAACGGTAATGAAGGGAAGCCTGACGCCGACAAGATGCAAGTCTCTCATATGACGTTGCAAGTAGAGAATGGGGCACAGTGGAATCCAACCTCTGTTAAAGAAGTGGGGAATGACTCGGCTTCGGCGGGCTCACAGGCTGTGGCGTTGAACAGTTTGAAACTGGACAATGGCGTAGTCAATCTGGATAGCGACAAACTTGATGCAAATTCTCCCGTCAAAGTTGAAAAGATTAGCGGTAACGGTACTATTACCACCAATTCCCTCGATAACAAACTTGTCATCGATGACAAAGCAACAGGTACGAAGCTCAAAGTCGAAGGCTCGGGCGAGATCGGCGACAAGATCCTGGCGGGCAAAGCCACACTGGAAGACCTCGCTGGCACGGTTAAAATGAAGGAGGGGGATAAAACAGCTTCCGATGTGGTGGAGACACAGGATGGTATCATCGCCGGCAAGATGTTTGCCAAAGTAGGTACTGATGGCACGATCGATGCTTCGACGGTCAAGAGAGCCATTCAGCAGCATAACCAGGCGGTCAGCAGCATGGCGAACCTCTCCCTCATGACATGGCGTCAGGAAAACAATGACATGAATAAACGTCTCGGTGAAGTGCGTGCGAGCGAAGGCAGTCAGGGCATCTGGGCCCGTATGGCACGCGGTCAGTCTAAGTATGGACAGCAGGGCATCAAGAACCAGTACAACTACTACCAGCTCGGTTACGACAGCAAGATTTCCGATGACTGGATCCTGGGCGGTGCCTTCACCTATACTGATGGGGACAGCAGCTATACCAATGGCAGTGGTACGAATAAGCACACCGGCTTTGCGGTATATGGCAGCAACCTTCGAGATGACGGCAGCTTCATCGACCTCATTGCCAAGTATGCACACATGAAGAATGACTTCGACGTGAATGGCGGCGTAGGCAGCGGCGACTACAGCACGAATGGCCTCTCCTTCTCCGCGGAATACGGCAAGCGTTTCCAGCAGGAAGGCTACTGGATCGAACCGCAGGCGGAACTGACCTACGGCAGAGTCTCCTCGGCAGACTTCACGACGAAGAGAGGAGCGAAGGTCCATCAGGACAGCATGGACAGCCTCGTCGGACGTCTCGGCTTCTCGCTCGGCAAGGATATCAAGCAGGGCAATGTATACGTTCGCGCGTCCTACCTCTATGATTTCCAGGGCGACACCTCCGTGACGATGTCTAAGGGCGGAGCAGCGACCTCCTTCAAGACCGACCTCGGCGGCGGCTGGTGGGAATTCGGCGTCGGCACGAACCTTGACCTCGGCCATGATACCCATTTCTATCTGGATGTAGAAACCACCGCAGGCGGTGATGTTGATACGCCGTGGCAGTGGAATGCAGGGGTGCGCTACTCCTTCTAAGGAAAGAGCGGATGCGCCGGCAATCATTGAAAAGTACAAAAGAGCCTACTGAGGATGTTTTCTTCAGTAGGCTTTTTGTATAGAGAAATCAGATGTCAGACTGGGAGACAAGGAGACGATAGACTTCGAGACTGCGGGAACAGATGGGAGACATCAGACGTCAGAGGTCAGACTGAGAGAGGACACGTTGGTGCGTAATCTAAAGTCTAAAGTCTTCAAGTCTTACTGAGCATCAAATGTTTATACTGCGTGCAACAGAATGAGTTCTTGCTAATGGAAGACAAGGGGTGTGGAGTGTTATAATAGTAATAAGTATCAGTAAAAAGCGATCTAAATGGCGAAGACTGAGAGAGCAGGAGACATGAGGTATCTGAATTTCCCCGTCTAGTGCCATTTAGTCTCTCAGTCTGACATCTGATATCTGACGTCTAACATCTCAAATACCAAAGGAGCAAATCATACATGAAAATACTTGTTACCGGCGGAGCCGGATTCATCGGTTCCCACCTGATGCGGACACTCGAAGCAGCAGGCCATGAAGCCATCGCACTGGACAATCTCTCCACCGGCCTTCGTGAGAACCTGCTCCCGCATATGAAGCTCATCGTCATGGATGTCCATGACAAGGCGGTCGAAGACGTTTTCAAAAAGGAACACTTCGATGCCGTCGTGCATCTCGCAGCACAGACCCTCGTCTCCGACTCCATGACTGATCCCGAGCACGACATGCATGAGAACATCGCCGGCACGGTCCGTATCCTCGAGTGCTGCCGGAAATACAGTGTCAAGCGTATCATCTTCTCCTCTTCGGCGGCGACCTATGGGGATGTGGCCGATAGCGCGCTCCCGATTTCCGAGACCCTGCCGCAGCAGCCGCTTTCCTTTTATGGCCTCACTAAAAAGACAGCCGAGAATTATCTCGAGCTTTACCGCCTCGCCTATGGCATAGACTATGTCATTCTCCGCTTTGCCAATGTCTACGGCGAACGGCAGGGCGACGGCGGGGAAGGCGGCGTCATCAGCATCTTTGCGAAACGCATGGCAGAAGGGAAGGACATCACCATTTTTGGCGATGGAAATCAGACCCGCGACTTCGTTTACGCCGGTGATATCGCAGACGGCATCCTTGACGCGCTCACGACCGAAGCGGCCAATACCGCCTACAACCTCAGCACTTCCGAGGAAACCAGTTTGAAAGAACTGGTAGCCATCCTCTCCAAAGTCTCCGGCAAAGAGATCGCCCCCGCCTACGACAAACCCAGAGAGGGCGACATCTACCGCTCTTCCCTGAACAACGCCAAAGCCAAATGCAACCTTCATTGGGAGCCTAAAATCTCCCTCGAAGAAGGTCTCCGGCGCACCTACGAAGACTTTGCGAAAAGGGAAGGCAAATAGTAAGCCGTCGGCGGCATGAAAGCCCATGTGAGATAGTCCCTGGTGAGTAGGCCCTTGGAGAAGGGCCGCGCCAAAGGCGCAGGATAGAGTGCCTCGGAGAGGCACAATTCGCCGTAGCGGCATGAAAGCCCATGTGAGATAATCGTCATCTCACATCACCGCCATTTGCAGAATACCGATTTTCCGACAATTCCCTTCTCCCGCTACGCAGAAATTCGAAAGCTGACGCTTTCGTCTATCCCGGCCTTTGGCCGCGCCCTTCTCCAAGGGCGAACGCGTCTGACGATGGTCGCATATCGTCGGAAAACGGGTTAGCATGACAACAGAGCAGGATACATCCTACAGGCGGCATGGAAGCCCATATGAGACAGTCCCCGGCGTGTAGGCCCTTCTCCAAGGGCGGTCGCATTTGAGAATTGTCAAATATTTCACAGAATGAGGATATCAGTTATGTTCATTCGTCAAAATCCCCTCCTGAAAAACCGTGCGAGTGAGATGCGTAGCCACATGACGCCGCAGGAGACGCTCCTCTGGAACTATTGCCTGAAGCGTCTTCCTGTGCAGATCTACCGGCAATATGTCATAGAAAGCTACATCGTCGATTTCTTCTGCAGGAAAGCACGGCTCGTCATCGAAGTCGACGGCGCGCAGCATCGCTCTTTGGAAGGCATGAAATACGACGAAAAGCGCAGCAGCCGCATAGAGAAATATGACATCCTCGTCATCCGCTTCTCAAACCTTGACATCGAGCACAACCTCAAAAACGTGGGGCAGTATATAGAAAACATCATTCAGGAACGTTTGCAATCGCTGGAAACAGAATCCGAACCATAAACCGTAAGACGTAACAAGCGAGCCAGTCTCAATGAACCAGTCCCCTAGAGCCGGCGCGGGATAAGAGCTTTCCCTTTTTGCAGATAAGAAAGAACGCATCACACATATGGAGGATGCGTTCTTTTTGCGTGCAGTCAAGGAGCAGGAAGCCGGTTTTATAAGAGTGGAAATGAAAATCTCTTATTGTCAACGTTGAATAAAGCAGGAAGTTGTTATATGATATGTATGTTAACTTGATAAACTTATGGTAATAACAATCGAGGCGATGAAGATGATCAGAGGAGAAGCAGTGGTGGCTGGCGGAAGCCGGACGAAGGAGATGGTGCTCTTTGGATTGTTTACAGCACTGATCGCGATCGGGGCGTTTATCAAGATCCCGGTGCCGGTGTGTCCGTTTACACTGCAGCTTTTGTTTACGACGCTGGCGGGGCTTATCCTGGGGAGCCGGAACGGGGCTTGTTCGGTGGGGCTATATGTGCTTCTGGGGCTCGCGGGGGTGCCGGTCTTTACGGAGGGCGGTGGGCCTTCGTATATTTTCCAGCCGACGTTTGGATACCTCATCGGGTTCATCGCGGGGGCATGGCTGACGGGTTGGATCTCCGAGAGGAGCGGAGACTTCTCTTTCGGCAAGACTCTTTTTGCGAATCTTGCGGGGCTCCTGGTGGTGTATCTTTTCGGGATGGTGTATGTGTACATCATCAATAATTTCTATCTGGGGACGCCGATCGGGGTCTGGCCGGTGGTGCTGTACTGCTTCGTGCTGGCGGTGCCGGGGGATATCTGTCTGTGCATTCTGGCTGCGATGCTGGCGTCGCGGTTGAAGAGGGCGATCGGAAAATAGCGGAGGGATCCTTTCTGCATTTTCGGACGCCGTGTGAAGGTGAGGCGCATGGGAAGGGCTCGGCGCAGGCTGCATGGCTCTCGACCGATGCCGCACATGACATTTTCTTTCACACAGGATGATGAATGGCGTTTGGGTACATGTTCAATGGTGAAGGGATAAACCCGTCACGTTTTATACGAAGGAAGGCATAGCAATGAGCAAGGGACTTTTTATCACGGGGACGGATACGGATATCGGGAAGACCTATGTGACGGCGCTTCTGGTAAAGACGATGCGTCAGAATGGGTATGATACGGGCTACTACAAGGCGGCGATTAGCGGCGCACCGACGGTCGCTGCATCGGATGCGGGCTTTGTGAATGAGTTTGCGGGGATCCATGAACCGGAGGATATGCTCTTGTCGTATCTCTATCAGCATGCGGTGTCTCCCCATCTGGCGGCGCGTCTCGAGGGGCATCCGCTGGAGAAGGATGTGATCCTTGCGGCGTGGAAGCGGGTGACGGAGGCGTATCCGTATGTGACGATGGAAGGGTCCGGCGGCATCGTGTGTCCGATCCGCCACGATGAGAAGGCGGTGTACTATCTGGAGGATATCATTTCCTGGCTGCATTTGCCGGTGCTTGTCATCGCAGATGCGGGGCTGGGGACGATCAATCATGTGGTGACGACGTGTGAATATATCACCCATAGAAATATTCCGATCCGGGGCATCATCCTGAACAACTGGAAGGGCGGCGTGATGGAAGAGGATAATGTGAAGATGATCGAGGAGATCACGGGGGTCTCTGTCATCGCGAAGGTCGCGAAGGGGGATGAGATCCTTCATTGCGATCCGAAGGTACTGGAAGGATTGTATCAAGAGGTGTGATGGATAGTTTGCGGCAGACAGTGGCAAAGGTGGCATTGTCCAACATGGGTTTTATACCGCTCGTGGGATCCATCCTGCGCCTTTGGCGCGGCCCTTCTCTAAGGACCTGCTCAGATGGAGGAAAACTCAAAAACCATAAACCATAAATCGTACACACGATTTCCAAACAACCAACAACAAAGTAAAAGGAGAGAAGTCTGATGAGTGGAATCAACTGGGAAGCGGAGGATGCGAAGTATATCTGGCATCCGGCCATGCAGATGAAGGATAATGAGGTATTTCCGCCAGTGGTGATCGACCATGCGAAGGGGTGCTATCTGTATGACACGCATGGCAAGGCGTACCTGGATATCATTTCTTCATGGTGGTGCAATCTTCTGGGGCATGCGAATCCGGAGATCAATGCGGCGCTGAAGCAGCAGGTGGATGAACTGGAGCATGTCATTTTCACAAATTTCACGCACAAGCCGGCGATCGAGCTGGCTCGTGAGCTGTCGGAGCTTTTACCGGCGGGTCTCACGAAGTTCACTTTCCATGATAATGGGTCGTCTGCGGTCGAGGCGGCGCTGAAGATGGCATTCCAGTATCAGTATCAGACGGGACATCCGGAGAGGACGCGCTTCATGTGCCTGCCCGAGTCGTATCACGGGGAGACGATCGGGGCGCTCTCGGTCGGCTCGATGGATCTGTATGCGAAGATCTTCCACCCGATGCTGATGAATAATATTCATTTCAAAGGGCTGGACTGTTACCGCTGTCCATACGGCAAGACGAGAGAGACGTGCGGCGTGGAGTGCTTCGAGGACGCAGAGGCGGCCTTTAAGAAATATGGAAAGGAAACCGTGGCGTGCATCGTGGAGCCGATCCTGCAGGGAGCGGCCGGCATGCGTATCTATCCGGCGGAGTATCTCCGAAAGCTTCGAAAGCTCTGCGATGAGTACGGCGTGCTCCTGATCGATGATGAGATCGCAGCGGGCTTTGGCCGCACGGGCAAGCTCTTTGCGATCGAGCATGCGGGTGTGTCCCCGGATATCCTCTGCACGTCGAAGGGACTGACGGCAGGCTATATGCCGATGTCTCTTACCATCACGACAGACAAAGTGTATGATGCCTTCTATGATGATTTCGGCACGCACAAGGCCTTTGTCCACAGCCATACCTATGCAGGAAATCCGATGGGCTGCGCCATCGCGCTTACTGTCCTCAAAATCATGAAGCGTGACCATATCCTCACGAAGGTGAATGAGAATGGGAAGTACCTGCATGAAAAGCTGATGCAGGCTCTCGGCAGTCACAAGAATGTCGGAGAGATCCGCCATATCGGGCTCATCCATGCGATCGAGCTGGTCGAGGATCCGAAAACGAAGGAGGCTTTCGATCCTGCGCGCCGTATCGGCTGGCACATTTTCAGAAAGGCCATGGACTTGGGGCTCGTGCTTCGTCCGATGGGGGATATCATCTATTTCAATCCGCCGCTCAATATCACAAGAGAAGAGCTGGATAAGGGCGTCGCGCTCTGCAAAGAGGCCGTCGAGAGTGTGCTGGGGAAGTAGAGACTGGTGGTTAGTGACTGGTGACTAGGGACTAGGGACTGGTCGTCAGAAATCAGATATCAGAAATCAGACAAGGAGCATAAAAAGACCCGTGATTCTCAAACGAGGGAATCACGGGTCTTTTTGTGCTTGAAGTCAGAAGTCTGACGTCTAATGTCTGGACAATCAGAATTCTTCCACCAGCTTGTAGCCTTTGCCTTTGAGGAAGGCTTCGGTCTCGGACTCGGTGGTGCTGAAGACGGCGATCGGGGAGCTGGTCTCACGGTCGAAGGAAATGTAGAGGTAGCGGATCATGACATTGGCTGCCTGAAGGTCGCCAAGGATGCGGTCGAGGGCGCCCGGCTTGTCCGATCCCATATCGACGGCGATGACAAGGTCGACGCGGCACTGGTAGCCTTCTTTTTCAAGGATTTCGACGGCTTCTTCCGGCTTGTCTACGATGAGGCGGACGATGCCGAATTCTGCGCTGTCGTTGGCGAGCATGGTGTAAATATTGATGTTCTCTTTCGCGAGAATGGATGTCATGCGGGAGAGTGCTCCCTGACGGTTGGCCGTGAAAATGGATACCTGCTGTAACATGATGGACCTCCTTGGATGGGTGAATGTATCCTTATATTGTAGCATAGGAGTGGGAAATTAGGAATGGGATTCGGGTTCAAGGTTCAGGGTTCAAGGTTGTGGTGGCGGCTTCGCCGCACATATATAATGCGGCGAAGCCGCTACCATAACCCCGAACCCCGAAGTTTGAAAGCAGAGGTGAGTGGCTAGTGACTAGTGACTGGTGACTAGGAGACATCAGACTCTCGTATCGTCATTTCGAGCGAAGCGAGAAATCTTTCTTGCAGACCGCTAAACGAAGGATGTGTGAAAGCAG
>OIXL01000446.1_pt1 | contig 21285 bp, 16 predicted proteins | sample 1587761 | NCBI WGS metagenome assembly OIXL01 (sample SAMN03283246) | human gut metagenome | biome: human-associated habitat; material: feces | host: Homo sapiens | place: Peru | collected 2012 | reverse complement strand
CCTTTTGAACCTTCAGAACCCGCTTAACCTATGAGGATTCACATAAAGGATAGATTGTTCTTTCTGCTTTCAAACTTGTGGTGGCGGCTTCGCCGCAAATATAAATTCGGCGCTTTGCGCCGCACCACTTAGCCTTCCCCATTGGGGAAGGGGGACCGCGCCAGCGGTGGATAGGGTACTGCCGTTATCCGCACACTGGCACGAACGCATTTTCGATTGATTCATTTATCTTTCATGCTGCTTGTGTCTTATCCGCCTCGCTTTGCTCGGCACCTTCCCCGCAAGGGGAAGGCTGACGATACGAGGGAAACCTGCGATCAAGAGACCTTCGGGCATCGCCCTATATATATTTGCGGCGAAGCCGCCACCACACCCCTGAACCCTGAACCCTGAACCCTGAACCCCGAACCCTTTCCCCAAGGAGTACCACTATGCATATCACCATCACCCCCGCGCCGCTTTCCGGCATGCTCCGCGTGCCGTCCTCGAAAAGCATGACGCATCGCGAGCTGATCGCCGCTGCGCTTGCCAAGGGGGAAACGACGCTCTCCGGCGTGACCCCGTCACAGGACATCGAAGCCACCGTCCGCATCCTTTCGCTGATGGGCGCGCATTTTACAGAAGAGGCTGCCGAAGACGGTCTCACCTTCCATATTTCCGGCGGTCTTTCCCCGCAGGAAGGACGGCTTGAAGCCGATGCAGGAGAGTCCGGCTCGACACTGCGTTTCCTCATCCCGCTCGGTCTTATTTCAGGGAATGTCATCCGCTATGTGGGGCATGGCCGCCTTTCGGAGCGCCCGCTGACACCGTACTACGGGATCTTTGATGAGAAGGGCATTTCCTTCGATAACCGAGACGGCCTTCCTCTCACGGTCAAAGGGCAGCTTCCCGGCGGGCGCTATGCGCTTCCCGGAGATGTCAGCTCGCAGTTCTTCACCGGCCTCCTCTTTGCACTGCCGCTTGCCGGGGATGACTCCGTACTTATTAGCACGACCACACTGGAGTCGAAGAGCTATGTCGACATGACGCTGGATACGCTTGCCCGTCATGGGATCACCATCCATGAGAAAAGCCCCGAGCTTTACGAGATCCCGGGCGGGCAGTCCTACAAGGCGGGCGCATTTGCCGTGGAAGGGGACTACTCGCAGGCCGCCTTCTGGCTAGTCAGCGGTCTCACGGGAGAAGGCATCACGCTGCAGGGACTTTTCCCTGACTCAAAGCAGGGGGACAAAGCGATCCTTACCATCCTTGAAAAGATGGGCGGAGACATCCGCGAAGAGGGAGGCATGATCGCTGCCAAGTCATCGAAGACACGGGGGACCGTGATCGATGCCGAAGACTGCCCTGACCTCGTGCCGGCGCTCGCCGCCCTTGCCGCTGTCAGCGAAGGTACGACCGAGATCATTCATGCCTCTCGCGTGCGCCTGAAAGAATGTGACCGTCTCCATGCCATGGCTGTCGAGCTTACGAAGCTCGGCGCGGACATCGAAGAAAAGCCCGACGGCCTCTTGATCCGCGGCCGGGACCACCTCACCGGCGGCACCGTCTCCTCATGGAGCGATCATCGCATCGCCATGGCCCTCGCCGCGGTCTCTGCGAAATGCAGTGCGCCTCTGATCATCGAAGGCGCGGAAAGCGTCCGGAAATCGTACCCGACATTCTGGGAGGATTTCAAGCGGGTCGGGGGACGGCTTGTGACTGGTGATTAGTGACTGGGGACTGGAAGACTTCAGACTCCCGTATCGTCATTTCGAGCGAAGCGAGAAATCTTTCTTGCAGACCGATAAACGATGCATGTGTGAAAGCAGAAATACGTAACACCAAGGCGTCGTTTCCCTGCCAGTTCTTATGCGATACTGACCGCAGTGCAAAGAAAGGCCCTCGGCTACGCTTTCGATGACGACGGCGCGAAGCGCTATCAAAATTCTGCGGTGCTTCCCTATTTTTATGCGCCGCACCATCCCCCTTGAACCCTGAACCTTGAACCCTGAACCCATCAAAGGACATATTCTATGAGCAATACATTCGGACAAAAACTGAAAGTCACCATTTTTGGGGAATCCCATGGCACTGCCATCGGCTGCATCATCGACGGACTTCCCGCAGGGATCTCCATCGACTGGGACGCCGTGCGCCGGGATATGGCGCGCCGCGCTCCGGGCAGCAGCGCACTGGCGACCCCGCGCAGGGAGAAGGACGCTTTTGAGATCCTCTCCGGCTATTTCAATGACCGCACGACGGGGACACCGCTCGCGATGGAGATCAGAAATGGCGATCAGCATTCGAAGGACTATGACATCCTGAAAGACAATATGCGCCCTGGGCACGCCGACTACACCGGACATGTGAAGTATGGCGGATACAATGACTACCGCGGCGGCGGCCATTTCTCCGGCCGCATCACCGCGCCCCTGACCTTTGCGGGCTCCATTGCCCGGCAGGTACTCTCCGCCAAAGGCATCCATATCGGCGCGCATGTCACCCGCATCGCGGGGATCGAGGACCGCCGCTTCGATCCTTTGGGAGAGAGCGAGGCGACCTTCGCTTCTCTTCGTGAAGAGACGCTCCCCGTCCTCACCAAGGACATCGGCGAGAAGATGGAAGCCGCCATCCTCGCTGCCAAAGCGGAGGGAGACTCCGTCGGCGGCATCGTCGAATGTATGGTGACCGGTCTTCCCGCAGGGCTCGGCGATCCCTTCTTTGATTCGCTGGAGAGCGAGCTGTCCCACATGATGTTCTCCATCCCCGCCGTGAAGGGCATCGAATTTGGAGACGGCTTCGGCCTTGCGGCGATGAAAGGCTCGGCGGCGAATGATGGCATGCACTGGGCGGAGGGGAAGGTGGAAACAAAGACCAACCACAATGGCGGTATCTTGGGCGGTATCTCCGGCGGCAATCCCGTGATCTTCCGCCTCGCCATCAAGCCGACCGCCTCGATCGGAAAACCTCAGCTCACCGTGAACCTCGCCGAAAGGAAGGACACCCTCCTCACCATCGGCGGCCGTCACGACCCCTGCATCATCCCTCGCGCGATCCCTGTCATCGAGACCGCCGCGGCACTTGTCATTCTGGACGAGGCATTGGTGACTGGTGACTAGTGGCTGGTGGCTGGTGACTAGGGATGAGTAGCTAGGGATTAGGTTTGCGATACGAGAAAACCGCTAGTTTCAAACCTTCGCGGCGCTTCTGATTTTTATGCGCCGCACCAACCCCTTTGAACCTCTTGAACCTATAGAACCCGCTGAACCTCTTTTGCACGCAATCAAGGGACGGCACGTCCCCGGGGCTAACCCTGAACCTTTTTTCGGAGGCATCCTATGACACATACACTCAAAGTCGGCTGCTATGGCGCGAAAGGCTCCTACACCTACGAGGCCATGGAGCGGCAATTCGGCAGCAAGGAACGGGAAGAATCCTATTTCCCTTTATTTGAAGACGTCGTGAAAGCCGTGAAAGACGGCACCATCGACTACGGAGTCCTGCCCATCGAGAATTCCTCGACCGGCGGCATCACAGAAGTCTACGACCTCATCCAGAAATACGACTGTGCCGTCGTCGGAGAGCAGCTGGTGAAGATCGAGCACAACCTTCTTGGCATTCCCGGCGCGACCTTGGACGACATCGACACCGTCTATTCCCATCCGCAGGGCTTCCGCCAGTGCCGCCCCTTCTTCAATGAGCACAGAGACTGGACGCTCGAGCCGTATTTCTCCACATCTCGGAGTGCAGAGCGCGTCGCCGAAGACGGCAGGAAGAACCAGGCCGCAGTCGCCAGCCGCACCGCAGCCCGCCTCTACGGACTCTCCGTCCTTGCAGAAAATATTTATTTCAATCAGAGCAACTACACCCGCTTCTTCATCATCGCTCCGAAGATGGAGATCACCGAAGACGCTGACAAGATCACCCTCGTCATTTCCGTCAAGCATGAGCCGGGCGCGCTCTACCACGTCCTGGGCTACTTCTTCTACGGCGGTATGAATATGACGCACCTCGAGTCCCGTCCCATGGAAGGCCATCCCTTCGAGTACTTCTTCCACATCGACGTCAAAGGCCGCATCCACGACCCATCCAACGCACAGACCCTCCACGGGCTCGCCTCCATGTGTACCTACTTCAAGATCCTGGGAAACTATCCGTCCTGCAAGAAATAGTGACGGGCGGTACGTCCTATACTCCCTTTCCCAGTGGCGTCCCCTGCAAAGAGGCAGACGATGGGAGCGTTTCTTTCAGATCTTCGGGCATCGCCCGTCTTTACAGAGCGGCCAGGCCGCCATATTCCTTTGCACCTTCAGCACCGGCTGGATCTGCGAGACCCAAGGAGCTCCTCATGAAACTCGGACTGATCGGAGAAGTGCTCGGACACAGCCTTTCTCCTATAATTCACGAAAAACTATTTCACAAGCTGTCCATCCCCGGGCGCTACGACCTCATCGAGATCCCCAAGAACCACTTCGCTGAAGTACTGCGGGATACCCTCACCGCCTGCGACGGGCTGAATGTGACCATCCCCTACAAGCTCGATGTCATCCCCTTCCTGGATGACATTTCCCCGGAAGCAAAGACCATCGGCGCAGTGAATACCATCGCCAAGGCAGACGGGAAGCTCGTGGGATACAATACCGACTACTTCGGCTTCCAGCGCACGCTCCGAAAGATCGATGCCAAGGTCAATGGAAAGACCGCCGTCGTCCTCGGTCACGGCGGTGCGTCGCGCGCCATCATCCAGTGCCTTTATGATGAAGGCGCAGCAGAGATCCGCGTCATCTCCCGCCATCCGGAGAAGGTGGACTCCGATCTCCGCTCCTTTGCAGAAGAGCGCCGCGTCCGTCTCATGGACTACGCCGCTTTTGAAAGAGAGGCAGAAGGCGCGCTTCTCGTGAACGCCACCCCGGTCGGTATGTATCCCAAGGTCGGCGTTTCACCGATCTCCGAAGAGGCTGCCCGGCATTTCTCCAAGGTCATCGACATCATCTACAACCCGAAGGAGACCCGCCTTCTCCATGACGCTTCGCACGCGGACAAGGCCAATGGCATGTACATGCTCGTCATGCAGGCCATCGCGGCGGAAGAGATCTGGCTGGAAAGAGAGATCCCCGATCGCATCGCAGAAGAGATCGCAGAAGAGATGGGGGGCTAGTGACTAGGAGCGAGCGGTGACTCCTCATCATCATTTCGAGCGCAGTCAAAAGACGCACCGCTTCAGCACTGTCCCTGAACCCTTTGGACCCGACGATCCACTTTCCTAGGAAGGAGCATTCATGAAAAATATCATCCTGATCGGCATGCCCGGCTGCGGGAAATCCACACTGGGGCGGCGACTGGCCGGAGCCCTGCACCGCTCCTTTGTGGATGCCGACACCTATTTGGAAGAAAAAGAAGGAAAGAGCATCCCCGAGCTCTTCGCCGTGAGCGAAGACTGCTTCCGTGATGCCGAAGAACGCACCATCGAAGCCCTCGCAAAGAGGGAAAGCCTCGTCATTGCGACCGGCGGCGGCGTCGTGAAGCGCGCTGTCAATATCGAGCGACTGAAAAAGACCGGCACCATTTACTTCATCGACCGCCGCCCCGAAGACATCGCAGGCGATGTAGAAGTCAGCACCCGTCCCCTCCTTGCCGAAGGCAGCGGGAAAGTCTACACGCTTTACCATGAGCGTATCACTCTCTATCGCAAGGCGGCAGACGAGATCGTGGTGAATGAGGGTTCGCTGGAAAGCGTGTTCGAAAAATTGACGAAACTGGCGATCAGGGGACAGGGGATCATCTGACGCGGATAACGGGCTTGCAAGAAGAAAGATGACGAAGCGGTGCATGAAAATACAGGCAAGATAGGTTCCTGCGATGAAATATGTCTTTCCCCAAGCACGTATTGATATAGCATAGACCCTTTTTCCGTTCCCGTGCGATCACCGATAAACAAAGAACCTTAGGCAGCGGAGGGCTCCATTTTATGGGGCTTTTTTCTTTGTGAGGCGGTATAGAGGGTCTTACTTTCTTTCGATATGAGAAGACCCGGAAGGGGGGGCTTTCCTGCGGTGCATGGACCGAGCTTTTAGCCATGGCTTCGCGTTCCTCATTAGTGGCATGAGGGGCGGCGTTTGTGGACAGACCTTTTATCCTCAAGGATGTCTGCGATGGATCTCAAAGATCCATGGTCCGAAAGGGCGATGGGGAGCCTCCCCTCTGCCCTCTTGCATTCTTCTCCTGTTTCGAGTACGATAAAGAGTAAGAATCGTCGAAAAATCGGCGGGTGCTGCCCGTGAGACAGGCCGCCTCCCGATTTCGTAACGAACAAAGGAGACAACTATGCTGAGCGATATATGGGTATATACGAGGACCGCGAAGCTCATGATCGGCCTCCTGCTCCTGGCCGCACTGCTGCTTGCCACGCAGAATTGGCCGCTGGGGCTGCTCTTCTTTATCATCGTGGCCGGGGTCATCGTCTACGTGAAACGCTCCGACTACAGACAGGAGAAGAAGCTCCTGCGCTATCTGGATGACCTGTCCTCGGGCGTTTCGGCCGGTACGGTGTATGCGGTGAAGAACCTCCCTGTCGGCATCGCGATGATGGATGAGAAGAAAGAGCTGGTCTGGGCGAACAATGTCTTCCGTGGCTGGCTCGGCGAGGGAGCTGAGGTCGGAGTCCGTTTTCAGGATCTCATCACCGGGCAGAAGATCTCCAAGATCTGGGGCAAGACCGGGTGGTTCGAGTGCCATGCGGGCGAGTCCTTCTTCCGTGTTTTCTACAAATTTCTGGATACCGGAGAGAAGAATGATACGCACTTCATGGTTTTCTACTTCATGGACCGCACGGATGTCGAAAAGGCAATGAAGGCGTGCGATGAGGCGCGTCCTGTCTTCTGCCTCATCCGTATCGACAATGTGCCGGAGGTCACTGCGGATCTCACCGATGTCGAGCGCTCGGCCCTGCTCTCGGATGTCACGGAGAAAGTCCTTTCCTCCTTCAATGCGAAAGAAGGCTTCATCAAGCAGTACTCGACGAACGACTTCGTGGCGTGCATTTCACACAAGGCACTTGCGGAAATGATGGAGAATAATTTCGAGATCCTCGATGCGGTCCGCGCGATCCACACCGTGAACCGTATCCCCGTCACACTTTCCATCGGCATCGTCCAGAGCAGCGATTCCTTCGTGAAACAGTTCGAAGAGGCGCAGGTTTCCCTCGACCTCGCCCTTGGGCGCGGCGGGGATCAGGCCATCGTCCGCATCGGGAAAGAAGTGAAAGCCTTCGGCGGGAAATCTCCGACATCCGTCTCCTCCACCCGCGTCCGTGTCCGCGTCGTCGCACAGGCGCTGAAGGAAATCATCGAAGACGCGGATATGGTGCTCGTCATGGGGCACAATCATGAAGATTTCGATGCCTTAGGCTCGGCGGTCGGTGTCGCCCACCTCGCGCGCGCCTCCCATGTCGAGGCACATGTCGTCCTCTCGAAAGAGCGTGACACCTGCCGCAAGATGGTCGATGCCATTGAGAAGAGCGGCGCCGCCGAAGGGCTCCTCATCGATGAGAGCGAGGCAAAGGGACTCATGACGGATAAGACCGTCGTCATCATCACCGACACGCACATCCCCGAGCTCGTCGCAGCTCCGGAAGTCCTCAAAAAAGCCGTGAAGAAGGTCGTCATCGATCACCACCGCCGCGCGGCTTCCATCATCCGCCAGCCGCTTCTGACATACATGGAGCCATCCGCTTCATCGGCGTCCGAGCTTGTGACCGAGCTCGTCCAGTACTACGGCGGGGACGAAGAAATGAATGAGATCGAGGCATCCTGCCTCTATGCAGGCATCGTCGTCGATACGAAGAACTTCGCCGTCCAGACCAGCGTCCGTACCTTCGACGCGGCGAGCTTCCTGCGCCGCTGCGGGGCAGATACGAAGCTCGTCCACCGGCTCTTTGCGGAAGACATTCACTTCATCAAGACCAAGGCCGAGATCCTGGCCCATATGAAGCTCATTGATAACTATATCGCGATCGCCGAGTGCCCGGAAGGGACAGAAGACTCCCAGGTACTCGCCGGACAGATCGCCGACTACCTTGTGACCGTGAAGGAAATCCGGACCAGTTTCCTTTTCTATCACACAGACAATGGACTCTGTCTCTCTGCCCGCTCCGACGGCTCGATCAATGTACAGGTCGTCATGGAAGCCTTGGGCGGCGGCGGCCATCTCACCGTGGCCGGCTGCCAGCTGGGCAAAGATGGAAATAAAGAAGCAGCGGAAAAGGTCATCCTGACCGAAGTCCGTAAACAAGTAGAGGAGGAAAAAGAATGAAAGTCGTATTACTGCAAGACGTAAAGAAAATGGGAAAAAAGGGCGACGTCATCGAAGTCGCTGACGCGTATGGCCGCAACGTGCTCATCCGCAAAGGCCTCGGCGTAGAAGGCACCAAGGCAAACCTCAATACCGCCTCCCAGCGCCAGGAAGCGAAAGAATTCAAGAGCAAGGTCGCAGCAGACGAAGCCGTCATCATGGCCTCCCAGCTCAAGACCGTCAAAGTCGTCATCAAAGTCCAGAGCGGGGAAGACGGCCGCATCTTCGGCTCCGTCACCGGCAAAGATATCAGCGAAGCCCTCGAGAAACAGTACAAATTCAAGCTCGAAAAGAAAAATATCCGTCTCAAAGCGCCGATCAAGACCGTCGGTGAATATGACGTAGAAGTCTGGGTCCACCAGCAGGTCACCAGCACCGTCCACGTCTCCGTCGTTACGGAATAAATCTTGTATGCAAAAAATCCCCGGGAGTGGTCCTGGGGATTTTTTGCGCGTTTGGGAGAATGAGACTAAGAGACCGAAAGACTGGGAAACATCAGATACCATGTGATATGCAGACGCTTATTTTTCGATTGCCTTTACGAACTGTGATACAATAAAGGTAAAGGAGGGCCGCGTATGGAGACACTCGAAGACCTCTATCTGGCTGGGCGCAATCCAGAGTACGATGCCAATGCGAAGAAATTGCTTGCCAGCCGAAAAATCCTGGCATGGATCTTGAAGTACTGCGTGCCGGAATTTGAGGACAGTACCATCGAAGACATCCGAGATATCTACATTCAAGGGACGCCAGAAGTGGCGAGTGTACCTGTCATGCCAGACAAGACCAATGCTCGCCCGCTCCCCCGCATCCTCGGAGAAAATACAGAAGACAAGACGCTGACCGAGGGGACCGTTACCTTTGACATTCGCTTCCGAGCCAGCACCCCGGATGGCAGCGCCCTTGGACTCATCATCAATGTCGAAGCCCAGCACAGTGCCAACGTTTCCTATCCACTCGTTACACGCGCGCTCTACTATGTGAGCCGCCTGATTTCCTCGCAGCACGATGTGGACTTCGACAAATCACACTATGAAAAGATCAGAAAAGTTTACAGCATCTGGCTCTGCATGGATCCTCCGGGGGATGAAAGCGGTATCACGCAGTATCGCGTGCAGGAGAATCTCAAGTATGGCATGATCGGGGAAGAAGAAAAACACTACGACCTTGCGCAGGCTGTCATGGTCTATATCAGCAGCAAAAAACGAGATCCAGGGAATCGCCTCCTGCGTCTTCTCTATGAACTTTTCAAATCCGATGACAACGCAGCAGGGAAAATGAAGACGCTGGAAAATGACTATCAGATCAAACTCAATGAATCGGAAGAAGGGATGGTGGACATCATGTGCAATCTCAGCGTAGGTATCGCGAAAGCCGGCGTAGACAAAGGATATCTTCTTGGCAAACAGGAAGGTGAACGAGATGGTGTGCGGCTTGGAAAAGCGGAAAATCAGCGCGAAATCACGGTGCGCATGCTGGAAGATCATATGCCGCTGGAGGTCATCGTAAGGATCACCAGGCAGTCAGAGGATGATATCAAGAGAATCGCGGAAGAGGAGTCGCTTCCCTGCTAGCTGCTATGGCTAGGGAACGCCGATTCAATCTGACAACGATTTAATCAGCGTTTCCCTAGCAAAGGACGCGGAATACATCCGCGTCCTTTTTAGTAGAATTTTCATCGAAGCAGCTACTGAAATGTGATAAAATAAACATATATTTTATCATCCCTATCCGCCAAAGCGCCTAAGATACGGCGCAACGCAGCCGAATCCAAGGACATCCATCATGCCAAAGAAGTATAAAAACATCCTGATCATAAAAATGAGCTCCTTAGGAGACATTATCCACGCGCTCCCCTCTCTCTATGCCCTGCGTAAAGCCTATCCCGAAGCGAGGATCACCTGGGCCGTACACCCCGCCTTCGCAGGCATTCTGCCCGGCAAGCCGTGGATCGATGAAGTCTACCTCGTCGACCGGAAGCGCATCAAGCAGCTCTCCTACTGGAAAGAAATCCGCAAAGACCTGCATGCGCATCACTTCGACCTCGTCATCGACCTGCAGATGATCGCCAAGAGCGGGCTTATCTCCTTTCTCTCCGGCGGCAAGGAAAAGATCGGCTACCACGATGGCAGAGAAGGCAGCTTCCTTTTCAGCAAGCCGATTTCCGGACCTCACAAGCACGGACACATTATCGAGCAGCTCTTAGACGTCATGCGTTATCTGGGATGCCCCGCAGACAAGATCGAATTTCCCCTTCCTGATCTGACAAAAGAAATGGAAACCGTCACTACGATTCTTCGGACGAACGGCGTCAAAGGGAGCTATGTTCTTCTCGTTCCAGGCACCCGAGGTGACTATAAGAAATGGCCCATCGAGTACTGGGGGGAGCTTGCAAGGAAACTCGCCGAAGACAAGATCACCACCGTCATTGCGGGCTCAAAAGGCGAGATGCCCATGGGCGAAGCCATCCGGAAGCTCTCTCCTTCCCCGTATACCGTGAACCTTATGGGACAGACGAATCTCTTAGAACTCGCCGCTCTTGAAAAAATGGCGGCACTTCACATTTCCAGCGACACCGGTCCACTCCACATCGCGAACGCCGTCCACGCTCCCATCATCGCCCTCTTCGGCCCGACGCCGCATAAGCGGAATGGCCCGTACGGCAATTCGAACTGCCATTTTTTGATTGCAGATCATCCACTGACGAAGGAATGCAGGATGAGCAGCATTCCAGTGGATCGGGTGTATCAGCTGGTGCATGAGATTTTGAAGAAAGATGATTGATAGGTAAGGATGGGTCATCGTGACGAATAAATACTGCTATATTTCCATGGCGGCTTTTGCTATGCTGTCATTTGTTTCTCTTGCCGTGGGCAATGCGCTTCTTGCCATAGCTACACTGTGTTTCCTGATTTATGCTTTTAAAAACAGAGCTGCGATGCATGTGCCAGATAAGACGTACTATCTTGCTATTGGGATATTTATCGGAACGATGCTGATATCCGCTTTTCTCAGTGGAGATATCAAGCAGGGAATGAAAGTCTGGATCAACGCCTGGTTCTGGCGGCTTATGCCTTTTTTCATCATTACATTGACCATCAGGGAAGCAAAGCAGGCCAAAAGAATTTTAGCTTGCTCTTTGGCGGGTATCGCGATAGGTGCACTCTGTGTGGTGCATCAGGGACTGGGTGGTGATGCAAGAGCCGCCGGTTTCTTCGGGCATCCGATGACATTTGCAGGGTATTTCTGCATCTACTTGCCGCTTTTATTTGTACTGCTTTTTGAGGAATCTACTGCAAGCCGTTGGCGGTGGTACATGGGTGGTTTACTGATTCTGCTTTCGGCGGCGCTTCTCTTTAATGCGACCAGAGGTGCCTGGCTGGCGGTGGGGTGCACGATTTTCTTACTGCTCCTTTACTATCTCACGCAGCGAAAAAAGCTGGCTGCGGTCATTCTCTGCTGCCTGCTTGCCGTCGGTGCAGGGCTTACCCAATACCCGCCCGTGGTGCAACGTGCCCAAAGCATTACGGATACCACAAACCAGTCCAATCACGAGCGACTTCTGATCTGGCACAGCGCGTATGAAATGTTCAAAGACCACCCGGTCACAGGCGTTGGCTTGGGACAGTACAAGGACAATTATCAGAAGAAATATATTTCGCCGGAAGCAAAAGAGCCATTCCTTTCTCATGCCCACAACAACTTCATGCAGATGCTGGCAGAGAATGGGCTCATCGGTTTTGCTGGCTTTATGACGTTGATCTCCTGCTTCATCGGTTACTCTTTCAAGCGCTTCTGGCAGGAAGGGAATCCATATGCCCTGATGATGTGTGCATCGGCGCTGGCGCTGGTGCTGCAGGGGCTGACGGAGTATAATTTTGGTAATGGTGCCGTCATGAAGAGCTTCTGGCTGGTTCAAGGGTGCCTTCTGGTGCTTAGCCAAAACTGGAAAAAGGAGAGCCCGGAGCAGGACGCATAGCCACTAAGCGACATGCCGGGTGTATTTATGAAATCAAAGGAAACGTGTATGACTTCCACATACAAAAATATTCTCGTCATCAATACGATGCACATCGGTGACCTCATGCTGGTGACGCCGGCGCTTCGGACGCTGCGGGCAAACTATCCGCAAGCCCACATCGCGCTTCTGACAGACAGGATACTTGCTGACCTCGTGCGCTGCAATGAAAACATCGACGAATGTATCCTGATCGACAAGCACGGGCGAGACAAGGGAATTCTGGCGCTCATCCGCTTCATCCGGCAGATACGGAAACGTCACTTTGACCTCGTGATCAATTACCATCGCAATGAGAGAGCCTCGGCGATCGCGTCTTTTTCCGGCGGGAAGAAAATCGTCGGTTACGCGCAGCCCTTCTTCCATCGTTTCTTTGACCACTGGATGCCAAACTTGGCGATGGCGGACACGCCGAAGGATAAGGTCATGCACCAGACGCTCTGCCATTTGAAGGTCTTGCAGGAAGCGGCTGGATGCACGAAGCTCGATGACAGAGGCCTCGAGATGTGGCTGCCGCCCGAAGAGGAAAAGAAAGCCTCTGACCTCTGGCAGAAAGAATTTGCTGAGGATGATCGTGTCATCGCCTTCAATATCGGTGCGAGCTGGATGACGAAGCGCTGGATCGATGCCTACTTTGCCGAGTGTGCCGACCGCTTCATTCAGGAAGGCTATCACATCGCCTTTCTGGGTGGTCCGACAGATGTGGCGATCGTCAAGGCATGCATAGAGAAAATGAAAGAAAAAGACAGTCCGAAGGTACATGTCTTCACCGGAAAAGTCAGCCTTACCGTGCTGGCGGGGCTGCTTCGCCGCTGCTGCCTCTTTCTGACGACCGACTCCGGCCCGATGCACGTCGGCGTCGCGATGAATGTACCGATCGTCACCATGTTTGGCGCGAGCCCGGTGCCGACCTTCTACCCCTATGATGGCAAAGACATTGTCATCAAGACGCCGGAGTCCTGCCACCCCTGCGGTATCCACGACTGCCCGAAAAAAGGCGAGGACCACATGGCCTGCATGAAACACATCCCCGTCGATGTCGTGATGAAATACAGCGAAGAACTACTGGCCCGCTACGGCGGCAAGTCCGCGCGCGAACTGCCCAGAGAACGCGGAAACCACCAGTGCCGCATCATCGCGCTGTGAGAGGACATTATGAAACAGAAAGAACTTTACGACTTTGCGAATGAGCATACCGCGCGCTGCCGCATCCTCGTTGCAGGTGACGTCATGCTCGACAAATACTACTACAGCGAAGTCACCCGCATTTCTCCGGAAGCTCCCGTGCCGATCGCCCACGTACGCTCGGAAATGGAGACACTCGGCGGTGCGGCGAATGTGGCGCACAACTTGGCACGCCTCGGTTGCCAGACTTCCATCGCTGGTTTCGTGGGCGATGACTACCACTGCAAAAGCCTGCTGGAGAAATTTCACAAGAGAGGCATCGCCTGCAAAGGTCTCATCAAGACCGATCGTCCGACCACGACGAAACTCCGTATCATCGGCGGGCATCAGCAGATGCTCCGGCTCGACTTTGAAGAATCTGCGCCCATCACCGGAGACGATGCTGCCCGTTTTCTGGATTACATCCAGCAAAAACTCCAAGAAGGCCTGGACTGCCTCATTATTTCCGACTACGGCAAAGGCGTCTGTACGAAAGAAAACTGCCAGGCCATCATCGCTGCCTGCAAGGCGCACCATGTGCCTGTCATCGTCGACCCGAAAGGGACGAACTGGATGAAGTACGCCGGTGCGGACTATATCACGCCGAACCTCAAGGAAATCAACGCCGTTCTCACCGATCCTATCCGCAATGAAGACGCGCCCGTCGAGCAAGCAGCCCGCGCTGTGATGAAGAAATTCCACCTCGGCAGCATCATCGTTACCCGCTCCGAAGCCGGTCTCTCCCTTGTCAGAGAGGAAGAAATCGAGCACATCCCCACCAAAGCGCAGGAAGTCTTCGATGTCTCCGGCGCCGGTGACACCGTCATCGCCGTCTTCGCCATGGGCATCGCCGGTGGCCTTGCCCCGCGGGACAGTGCCTACCTCGCGAACCTCGCCGCCGGTGTCGTAGTCGCCAAGCTCGGCACCTACGCCGTCAGCCGGGAAGAACTGCTGCATGCGCTGAAAAAAGAAAAGTAAAGGATAGCACCGCGGAGAATAGAACCTCGCAGTCGTTTGAAAACAAACATGAGATGGTGGATTTCTCGTATCGTCATTCCGACCGAAGTGGAGGAATCTTTGTGTTAAAGGCGAAAGGGATAAATGTGCAGGCAGGGCAGACGATGCCTCGGTATTGCATGCCAGCTGAGCAGATTCGTGGGGCAAGATGATTTATCATGCTCGCCCGTTCGTCTTCCATATTCACTGTCTAACGTCTAACGTCTCTTCTCTAATTTCCCAAATCCCTAGTCACAATACAAGGAGGAACACACATATGATTATTGTCACAGGTGGTGCCGGATTCATCGGCAGCAACATTGTCAAAACATTGAACCGTCAGGGACGCAGCGACATCCTGATTGTCGACGATCTGAAAGACGGCCTCAACTACAAAAACCTTCGTGGACTCGAATTCCTCGACTACCAGCACAAGGACGATTTTCTCGAAGCCATCGAGAGCGACCGCTTCGACGGCACTGACGTCGACGTCGTTTTCCATGAAGGCGCCTGCTCCGACACCATGGTCTACGACGTGAACTACATGATGCGCACGAACTACGAATATTCCAAGTCTCTTCTGCACTTCTGCCTGCGTCACCGCATCCCCATGATGTACGCCTCCTCCGCCTCCACCTACGGCGGCGGTGAACACGGCTTCCGCGAAGGTGACGAATGCGAAGACGCGCTGAATCCCTACGCTTTCTCCAAACTCGCCTTCGACCGCTACGTCCGTCAGGTCATGCCGAAAGCCCAGAGCCAGGTCGTCGGCCTCAAATACTTCAACGTCTACGGCCCGCAGGAACACCACAAAGGCAAGATGGCCTCCATTCACTACCAGCTCTATAACCAGATCAACGCCACCGGCAAAGCCCGCCTCTTCCGTGGCTGGGGCGACATTCAGGGAAAACCTGTAGGCGACGGCGAGCAGCGCCGCGACTTCGTCTATGTCAAAGACGTCGTCAAAGTGAACCTCTGGTTCTGGCAGCACAAAGGCCCCTCCGGCATCTACAACTGCGGCCCTGGCCATGCGCAGAGCTACAATGAAGTAGCAAATGCCATCATCAAAGCCATGGGCAAAGGCGAGATCGAGTACGTTGACTTCCCGGAAGTTCTGAAAGGGAAATACCAGAATTTCACTGAAGCCGATCTCACGAACCTCCTCGCAGCCGGCTACGACGAAGGATTCACCGATATGGAACAGGCCGTCAAAGAGTACGTAGGCTTCCTCGACCAGGGCGGATATTTCAAGTATAAGAAATAAAGTTTCATATGTGTTATTCTATGCAAGGTGCTTGCTTTATAAAAGTAAGCACCTTGCATATTTTTTCGGCACGCTTTAAAATGAGTGTTGGCTGTGTGGAATAGCGTGGTTTGCTGTTCACATATATTAATATTATACGTAGGAAAGGCATAAGATATGTTCTCTTTATTCTTTGCGGGTGTTCAGCAGGATTTCAAACTGGCGATATGGCCGCCGATTCTCTGCGCGTTGTTTCGCCTGGCATTCATTCTGATTTATCGAGAAAAAAAGACTCCGATCGGAGAATGGAAGAAATGGATCACCTGCTTTCGCTACGGATTCTGGTGGGGGATGGACTTTAATGCGTATGTCTATCTGATTCCGCTTGTGCTTGTTACACTGCCGGGAGCTTTCTTCATGCCTTATTTCATGATTGGGGATAGCGTGCGTGAAGTTGCGCTTCTTGCCTATTGCACGGTGCTTTATATAGCGTTTATTGGGCGATTGATTTTCTATTATCATTTCCATGATATCTACAATCACCTGCTTCTTCTTGGCCGTCATGCTGATAAGAAAAATTTTATTGATATCTTTTTTAACCAGAATCATGGCATCTGGCTTTTACTGAGCTACATTCCATACCTTGCTATTTGCTATCTGGCATCTGCATGCCTGTTGTCATTGCCCTCTTTTACACTTCCTGCATTTTCTTCTGCTTTTGTGCAGTATGCATTCAATACGGCCGTGTTCCTTGCTTCGATTGCGATTTTCTATTGGTTTCGTTATGGTGGGACATTCCACCATCGTCGTAAACCGGAATGGGATGAAGTACCGTCTATTGTAAAAGACGATGTATTTATGGGTAAAGCCGTCATTGATGATCTCATTGTCATTGAAAAACTTTGGAAAACGAAGCTGCATCCATCTCTCATGCATAATGATGAAGAGGCGGAACAGATTCTGCAACCCATATTGCCAAGACCTGCGAAAGCTGACGAAGATGCAGACCTGTTGCGGCAGTTCGAACGACATGCTGAGGGGCCTCGTATTACGAAACCAAAGCACATTTTCCTGCTGTTTTTGGAAAGTCATGCCCAGTGTCTTTTTGATCCGCTCTACGATAAATTGAATCTTATGGAAGGCAGTAAAGCCTTTCGCAGTGACCCGCATACCATTTCGATGTCGAACTTTTTGCCGGGCGGTATGGTTTCCCAGCCCTCTATTGTGAGCCTGATGTCTGGTGTTTTTGATACAGACATGGAACTGAATGAAAAACAGGCATTTTGGAATGGTACGTTGCAGACATCTTTGCCATGCCAGCTGCGTAAGCTGGGCTACCGGACCTCTTTCTGGTACGGTGGTGGACTGACATGGAGCAGTCTAGATCACTATGTGCCTGCGGTAGGCTTCGACCGTAGCTTTGGCGGGCCGGACATCTGTGGTAAAGATGCGCCGAAAACATGGCTTGGTGTCTATGATCATTTGTTCCTTGGTGAAGTAGCCAAACGTATAGAGGCAGAAAATTTCGATCAGCTGGAATTTCATTTTGTTTACACGACGTCGAATCACGGCCCGTATTTGCTGCCCTTCAAAGAGTACGGCTTTGATATCGATCGATTGATGCCTGAGATGCCAGAGGCTCTGCGGCGTGATGAGAAAAACTGGCGGCGTATGGCGGGAGCCTGGTATGCTGATCAGGCTGCGATACATTTCATTGATAAAATGAAAGAACTCTATCCGGATAGCCTGTTTATTGTGACGGGTGACCATGCCGCACCTGTTCTGCCACTTGATTTTGATATTGTGCCGCGCCATGAGCCAAATCTTCGAGAACGCTTCTTGACCTCATTCGCCATGTCGCATCCAGAACTGTCACAAGATATGTTCAGGCAGAACAATATCGGATGTCATATGAATATACTGCCGACCTTGATGGAACTCATTGCGCCGAAAGATTTCTGCTACTATTCTATTCTGCCTTCTCTCTTTGAACATATGGATCATGTGGTTACGCCGTACTGCTGGATGACAGAAAATGCTATCGGCAGTTACCGTGAGCATATAGAGCAGGATCTGGTGGTGTCTGCTGAATTGTTACCTTTCCGCCATGGCCATGACCAGTTTACGGAAGAGCAGAAGGCCTGGTGTGAATTGACAGGCTGGTATGTACGTCATCCAGAGCTGCTGCGTGATTGGCATCAGGGACAAAATCAGTTATAAGAAAAGAGATTGTACAAGCGAAAAGTCTCGCGAAAGCGGGGCTTTTTTATTTGCCATTCTAGATAGGATAGAGTAGAATTTAGAAAGATAAAATAGCAATAGTCTGCCTACAGGCAGAGAATACCAAAGGATGATGACAAGTTGGATTATATCGAATTAGGAAAAAAGATTTACAATATGGAAAATCCGCGCGAAGTGAAGCGCTGCGTCGTCTTCGTCGCGCGCTGCCTTTTGAATAATGGCCGCATGAAGAAGATTCATCAGTTTTTCCACCAGAATGAACTGCTGGCAAAGGTCGCCGAAGAGTATCCATTCGTCTACGAACAGCCGACGCGCGCCTTTTTCTATAGAAACTCTACCTTTGATGAACGCGTGGAGCTTTTGGAACAGCACATGCGTTTTATACAGATGCATTTCAAGAAAGAGGTCTTCTTGGGCTTGTACAATAGGCAGGCGTACCCGCTGTGGGAAAGTAAGGATGAGAGTGGACACCTCTGCTTTGAACTTTGGTACAATCCTGGGCAGCGTAAGGAGGGGATTCTCTCCATCGTTCTTCGACTGGATGAATATTATCTTTATCAGATGATGATCTGGATTGCACCGAATAAAGATGGTGAGTGGTCGCTTTGGATCGGGGCTATGCAAGGACCGAATATGGCTAATGCGAAAGATGTGATTAGAAAAGTCACTCGCCGTTGCCACTCCTACCGCACGAAGAATTTCATTCTTCACGTGACGCAGGAAGTCGCGAAAGCGCTCGGGATGAAACACATTTATGCCGTGACGAACTACGGCTACTATGCAAATACCCACATGCGCATGGAGAAGAAGCTGAAGACCAGTTTCAGTGATTTCTGGGAAGAGTCTGGTGGTCATCCCTGCGAGGACAAGCGCTTCTATGAGCTCCCGATGACAGAAGCCAGAAAGACCATGGAAGAGATCCCGACGAGAAAGAGAAACTACTACCGTAAGCGCTATGCCCTGCTCGATGAAGTCGATGCGTCCGTGGCAGAGAAGATCAGATTGTTATTGAAATAAATGAGGAAAAGTATGAGCTCACTCGCTATTCTGATTCTGACTTGTAATGAAGAAGACAATATCGTCTCCGTGGTAGAAAATGCGAAGAAATGCACGGACGAAGTCGTGGTCATCGACTCGGGCAGCACGGATCGCACGGTAGAGCTTGCCAAAGAGCACGGCGCGAAGGTGGCTTTTCGCGCGTGGACGAATGATTTTTCCGCCCAGAGAAACTTCGCACTGGAGCAGACAGATGCGGACTGGGTGCTGTATCTCGATGCGGATGAGAGGCTGAATGAGAGTGTTATTGCGGAAGTAAAAAGAATTGTTGCGTCTGGTGTAATGGATGCACAATATGCTTTTACCAGAAAAAGCGGAGCTTTTGGCAAAATATTCAGTTATGGCGTACTCTATCCCGATCAGGTGCGGCGGTTGTTCCCGCGAAAAGCAGTTGTGTGGGTAAACAAAGTACACGAACACCCAGAGTGCAAGCTGCCAGAAAAACATTTACCTGATTATGTAACGCACTATACCTATAAAGATTGGTATGAATGGGAAGGGAAACTTTGCCTGTACACGACGATTTGGGCAGAAGATGCTTACAAAAAAGGAAAGCGGACGACCATGGCAGGCATCTTTCAGCATAGCTTAGGCGCTTTTTTTAAGATGTTTGTTTTAAGAAGAGGATTCCTTGATGGCGGGCTCGGTATTTATCTTTGCTTTGCACATGGCTTTTATACCATGCTTAAATATCTAAAGCTCTATGATTTACAAAATAGAAGAAAATAACGCAACTTTTCCAGCCTGAAAATGTTAAAAGTTAAGGAAACACTGATTAAATCGTTGTCAGATTTTACTCTTGAATTTTTATACATGGCGGGGAATAGCCTGACGCGAATAGCGAGCTATTTAAGGAAGGCTATGACGAAGTCATGTATAAAAATTCTTGTGGAATCTGACTCTGCGATTTAATCAGCGTTTCCTTAAGGAATCTATGAATTATCTCAAGCCAATAAGAAGTTTTTCATGGAATCGATTCCTGTGTAGTCCTCTTAAACCACTTTGCCTCATAGAGTAGCAATAATAAGGTTAACGCCTTCTCCCTGCTCATAATCTGCCACTTCGTTACACATTATTGGGAAATGTTTTCCGTGAGTTCGAGCGTCATTGTCCTTTTGAGAGATCCACTTGAATGTGATATATCATGTAAAGACAATGGCAAAGCGATCGGTAGACATTTCGGGTTTCCCGAACTTTCATATTCTCTGTGTCAGATATTCATGAGCATCTATTATGAACAGATATCAAATTACAGCGCTCTATAAGAATCACTACATTTGACTTTTTATTTTAATGCATTACGAGGGATTATAATATGAATGTATTATTAGTAAATTTGGCGAAGATGGTTGGTTATAGCGGTGGTATGCAAAAGGTGGCATGCAGTTTTGCCAATGAAATGAAAAGGCGTGGTCATCAAGTTTCATTAGTCTATAGTGATATTCAAACTGGAGAATTCTTTTATCCTATTGATAAAGGAGTTTTTTCTTTTGATATTCGCCATTATAAGGGGAAAACCATCGCTTATCCATGGTATTTGAAATTAAAACGTGAGTTCTTTAGGACTTTTGATAAGCAAAAAGCCAGAAGTGTGAATGATCAGTTTGAATCCTCTTTTTTGCTGGATAACTTAGAGGATGTGTTAAATACAGTAAAACCAGACGTTATTGTTTCCTTTCAGTCGGCAGCAAGTAAATTGCTGCTTTGTGATTTAAAGACTGAAATCCCTGTTATCACAATGAGCCATGGGGATACAGCAGATTATTTCCAAACTTGCCCGAAGGAAGAGCTTCCTGCATTGGAAAAGAGCGCAGTTGTCCAAGTGCTTGTACCATCTTTTGAACGTCCTATAAAAGAACACTTACCTAAAGTAAAAACTGTGGTCATAGGGAATGCTATTCCTCAATATGAAGAACAGGCAGATTTGGTAACTGAAAAAGATACGTATAAGATTGTTTTTACGGGAAGATTGGCAAAGGGCCATAAAAGACCGCATTTACTGATCGCGGCGTTTGCCGGATTGGCAAAAGATTTTCCGAATTGGACAGTCGAGCTATGGGGTGCGGTCGATGGAAAAGCGTACTATAAAGAGTTGCAGATGATGATTTCAAAGAATAAGCTGGAAAATCAAGTCTTTCTAAAAGGGACAACGGATGATGTGAAGTCTGTCCTGAAAGAGGGGGATATTTTTGCATTTCCAAGTGCCTATGAAGGCTTCGGCATGTCTTTGGCAGAAGGT